>JAEEGH010020752.1_pt1 | contig 13628 bp, 15 predicted proteins | sample 9134181 | NCBI WGS metagenome assembly JAEEGH01 (sample SAMN16246544, study PRJNA631951) | gut metagenome | biome: gut microbiome; feature: rumen; material: DP-attached | host: Bos | place: Iran: Karaj | collected 2018-10
CTTTGGGTTCTATCTGCCATACTAGTCTTTTTCAACCATTTCGTATGCTTCGATTACATCTTGTTCCTTCAAATCGTTGAAGTTTTCAACTGTAATACCGCATTCGAATCCTTCTTTAACTTCTTTAGCGTCATCTTTGAATCTTTTAAGTGATCCAAGTTTTCCTTCGTAAACGATAACACCGTTACGTAGTACTCTAACTAAAGCATTTGCTTTAATAACACCACTAGTGACATAAGAACCAGCAACTGTGCCGATTTTTGAAATCTTAATAAGAGTACGAACTTCAGCTTGACCAAGAATTTGTTCAACCTTTTCTTTCTTATACATACCTTTCATCGCATTTTCCATTTCTTCGATTAAAGCATAGATAATACGATGTAATCTTATTTCAACTCCAGCTTCTTCAGCTTTAGCTGAAACCATTGCTGTAGGACGCACATTGAAACCATAAATAATTGCGTTTGATGCGCTTGCGAGCATAACGTCGTTATTTGTGATTGCACCCGCAGAGCTATGAATAACATTAATATGAACTTGTTCATTACTTAACTTATCTAAGCTTGCTTTAACAGCTTCTGCTGAACCTGTTGTATCGGCTTTTAAGACAATATTAACGTCTTGAACTTCGCCTTGGTGTTCAGTAATTCTAGAGTAAATCTTCTCTAGAGAAGCTGCCGCTTGAGCGGTTTGAGTTTCAGCCTTTTTGGCTAAAGCACGTTTCATAGCAATGTCTTTTGCTTGTTTTTCAGTTGGGAATGCCATGAATTTATCACCGGCATTAGGAACTTCACTTAAACCAATAACTGAAACTGGAGTAGAAGGTTTTGCTTCTTTGACAATTTTCTTATATTCGTTGGTCATTCTACGAATTTTTCCATAGGCTGTTCCAACAACAACGTAGTCTTGGAATGTTAAGGTTCCGTTTTCAACTAAAAGCGTAGCTTTTGGGCCTTCGCCTTTATCAAGATTTGCTTCGATAACTGTACCGATTGCATATCTATTCGGATTAGCTTTTAATTCTTGCATTTCTGCGACAAGAAGAATGGATTCTAGTAACTCTTTAATACCTTGATTCTTCTTTGCAGAGATTTCACAACAAATGTTTTCTCCACCATATTCTTCTGCAATAATGTCATAAGACATTAATTCAGTCTTAACACGTTCAGGATCGGCACCTGGTTTGTCCATCTTGTTAATAGCAACAATGATTGGAACTTTTGCTGCTTTTGCGTGGTCAATAGCTTCAATTGTTTGAGGCATAACACCATCGTCTGCAGCGACAACAAGGACAACAATATCAGTAACTGCTGCACCTCTTTGTCTCATAGCTGTGAAGGCTTCGTGGCCTGGAGTATCTAAGAAGGTGATCTTTTGACCATTGATTTCTTTTTGATAAGCACCAATAGCTTGAGAAATACCACCAACTTCAGCTTCAGTTAAGTGCGAGGATCTAATCGCATCAATTAAGGTTGTTTTACCATGGTCAACGTGACCCATAATTGTGACGATTGGAGCTCTAGGCATTAAGTCTTCTGGTTTATCAACGATTTCAACTTCTTCGAAGTTTTCTTCGCTTACAATTTTTTCTTTCTTGAAATCATAGCCAAATTGTAAACAAATTAGACCAATGGTTTCATCATCGAGAGTTTGGTTAATTGTGACCATCATTTTCTTTTCTAAGAAAAGAAATTTAATAATATCATTTACTTGAACATTAAGTTCTTTAGCAAGTTCTCCAACTGGCATGTTGCGTGTAAAGACGAAAACGCCGTTATTAACTTTGTTTCCAGCTTCTTTTTTAGCTTGGCCAGATGGGATATTTGTTTTTCTGTTATCTTGATATTTTGCCATAACTTTTACCTCCCTTTCTTTTAAATATCAAACGACAATAACTAAAAGTTATTAATTGTTATCGTCATCGTAGTATTCATCGTAGTCATCGTAATCGATGTCTTCGTCTGAATCATCATACTCATCTTCGTAGTATTGTTCTTCTTCTTTTGCAAGTTCAGCAAGTTCTTCGTCAGTGTAAATAGCCATTTTTGGTTTGACTTCTTCTGGCTTAGCTTCTTCTTCGTGAGCAACTTCTTCCTCTTCAATCTTACGTGGACGTTTGGAAGTTTTTTGAGTTGCTTTGAAGTTTTCTTTTGCTTTTTCACTATCTAAAGCTGCTTCAAGAGCATCAATTGAAGTGGTTGTCTTAACAACAGTCTTCTTTTCTTCTTTTTGTTCTGGAACTTCGACTGGTTTTTCTGTAGCAACTGGTTCTTCAACCTTTGGTTGTTCTTCAACAACTGGAGCTTCTTCGACTGGTTTAACTTCTTCTTTAACTTCTTCATCAGAAATCTTTTGTGGTTTAGCTTTTTCTACACCGGTCTCAAGTTTAGAAGCAGAAGCACGTTCGTTCTTGATTTGGGAAAGATATCTCTCGTACTTCTCTTTTTGAAGTCTGAGTTTTTCTTCTTCTTGGATTGTTTCGATAGTCTTGAGTTCAACTTCGATATCGCTTGCCATGCTTTCTTCTTTAATGTCAATATGACATTCAGTTAATTTAGAAGCAACACGGACGTTTGCGCCTTTACGACCAATTGCAAGTGAGAGTTGTCCATCTGGAACAATTGCAATTGCACATTTTTTACCATTTTCATCAGTGTAAACACCAATCTTTAAGATTTGGGCTGGTCTAAGAGCATCAATAATGAAAAGAGCATCATTTGGAGAATATTGAATGATATCAATCTTTTCTTTTTCTCTAGCATTGCCGAGTTGAGCGACAATCTTTTGAATAACTGAACCGTTAGGACCAATACAACTTGAAACTGGATCAACGTTGATATCGTTGCTGTAAACAGCAAGTTTTGAACGAATGCCTGCTTCACGAGCTAAGGATTTGATAATAACTGTACCATCATAGATTTCTCTAACTTCTTCTTCAAAAAGTCTACGTAAGAAACCTGGATCTGCACGTGAAACGCGGACCATTGGTGATTTACCAGCTTCTGCGCCTGTAACATTACTAACATATAATCTAACTGGAGCACCGGATTCTAACATTTCGTCGCCAATTAAATCTCTTCTTGTTAAATAAAGTGAGGAACGACCAACGTTAACGACTGCGCCTCTATCATCACATTTTTCAACAACACCAGTAATCATTTCACCAATCTTGTCTTTGTAGATTTCATAAAGGGAAACTTTTTCTGCTTCTGCTAACTTCTGTCTTAAGACAGATTTAACTGTTAAAGCAGTAAGTCGTGCCATATCTTCTGGGGATGTTTCTACAATGTATTCATCTCCAACAACGTACTTTTTGCCTTTCTTTCCTTTGTTTGCGTCTTCAAGCGAGATTTCTAAAATATCATCTTCGACTTCCTCGACGACTTTACGAACATATTCCATCTTAATTTCGGAATCTGTTACTTCAACTCTGACATCGACGCCTTCAACAATGTAACCATCACAAACTTGCTTTTCATAAGCTTTTTTGAGTGATTCTTTGAGGGCTGTCTTAATTGCTTCTTTGCTAATTCCCTTAGATTCAGCAATTTCTTCAAGAGCTTCTAAGAATTTTGTTGCATCCATAATTTTTCTTTCTCCTATTAAAATTTGATTGCTAGACGAGCTTTATCAATTGTGTTTCTCACTATTTCACATTTGATAAGTCGTGTTTTTTCTTTGTAAGAGATAACGATGCGATCGTTATCAACACTTTCTAATGTACCTTCAATAATGTTAAGTCCTTTGTATGGGTGAGTTAGATGAATGTTGATATATTTACCAACATATTTTTCTAGCTTAGCGACTTCAATCGGTTTTTCCGCTCCAAATGTTGTGACATCTAGAACATAGTTTGATTGGATTAAGTCAGCTTCATCTAGAATTGGTGAGACAATGTCGTTGACCTGCATAATTTGTTCTAGATCAATTACTTCATCGTCTTTGTCCACCATTACTCTTAAGTAGTTGGTTCCAAACTCGCGAACGAATTTTACATCTACCTGAGTGTAACCCAAAGCCTTAATAGGCCTTTCAATAAGATTTTTGACTGTACTTTCAAGTGTCATGTAAGTCTCCTTAATAAACTAAAGAGTGGCATTTGCCACTCTTAGAAATAAGAGTTACTCGGCGAACCGAGCACAATTAATATACATTAAAGGACGTAGTCTTGCAACTATTTTTTACGTTTAATCTTGCTTTTAATCTTTTCTGCAAGTTCTTTTTGCTTTTCTTGGTAAGCCTTCAAATACTCTTTAATGTTCTCTCTAGATAAGAAATGTAGAGCATAGAATGGCTTTTTCTTTTTATCTGGCGCGACCTTTTCAGCAATAACAGCCTTAAATTCATCAAACTTAATGGTTGCTTGTTCGCTCACCTTTTTAATCATTGTAGCAAGATGTAATGAGTAACAGAAGTCGACCACCATCATGCCTACAACAATGCCAATAAAGAAAACATAAAGTGGATACTCAGCAATGAATAAAAGTGCTTTAACTAGTACTGGATTTAGAAGGAAATAGTAGGCCACTCCAACGCCAAACCAAATAAGAGAAAAAAGTGGACAAATTAAGCCCTTAAAATTACCCCATCTATTGGAGTAATCCCATAACTCCATATGTAAACCTTTAATAAAAATTAAACCTGCGATTAATTCAATTAAAGTTAAGGCAATTCCAATCGCTGCTAAGATTATCAAAACTTCACCCCATTTTGGGAGGCCAAAACTAGCTAATGGAACGTTGCTCAAACCATATAAAATTGCGGTGCCAAAACCATAAAGTGGAATGTATGGTCCAACCATAAATCCAGGGTTCACCCAACGCTTTTGCGAAACAAATCTTCTAAACAACAATTCAATGACGTATCCAGCAGTCGAACCAATGACAAATAAGGTAGCAATTGCGACTAAAATTTTCATACCAAATCTATTATTCTCTTTTCCTAAAATAATTCAACATAAATCAAAATGTTGAAGTTTTCTTTCTAAAATTGTTGTTTATCTTGCATAAATAGCAGCAATTATTTATAATTTAACTCGCTTTAAGTAAAAGGAGCGTACAAACTATGCGTAAATTCTTATCACCAATTCTTAATGTTATTAATCTTATCCTCGTCTCAATTGCATGGGGATTAAGTGGACAATCCGCAGTTAAAGATGCTGTTGTTGAATCACATCCAGCAACCGGAAATATGTATCAAGTAGTTTGGATGGGTCAAAAAGCCAATATTCTTGGTATTGTTGGTTTCTTACTCTTCTGTGTTGCTTGCTTTGGATTGTTAATCGCTTTCTTACCATTAAAGGTTCGCAAATTCGTTGCTTGCTTAAATGGTTTAATGTTTGCTGGCGCAGGAGTTCTCTTACTCCTCTCACCAAAATTCTATTGTGCAGGTTCAGGACAATTTACCTTAACAGGTGCATTCATTGCTATTTGTGTTCTTATTCTCTGCGCAGCATTATTCTCACTTTGCATGGCAGCACTCGAATTCACCGCAAAGAAAGAATCTAAATAATTAGTTTACTAATTATCAAAAAGCTTCCCAACTCGGGAAGCTTTTTATTTTGTTTGTTAACTTATTTGTGCATTTCATTATAGGCAGCTCTAACACCTTTAGCGAGTTGATCAGCACACGATGTGCCTTTCATCCCGCATAAGTTTCCTAATAAATATTGTTCAATTTTTTCAACTGTCCAGCCATTTACTAGTTTTGAAATAGCTTTAAGGTTTCCGTTACAACCACCATAAAAGACAATGTTTGTGATGACATTATCATTTATATCAAAATCAATATATTGTGCGCATGTACCTGTTGTTTTATATCTATAATGCATATTATTGCTCCCTTTTAATTATATTAATTACTCGAGCGATTGTTGGAGAAAGTATCGCTGTTAAAGAAAATTCTATAACAAAATTCCATCCAATCATAATCAGAAACACATATTTCATAATTTCGTCGGTTGTTCCGATAGGTTGAAATAAACCAAAGAAAATAGTGAAAACTGCTAAAACAAATAAACCTGTATTAACAATTGGAACAACTAATGATGCAACAATTGAGCCAACTAAAGTATTCTTTTTAGCAATCAATTTGTAAACTAAACCCGCTAAAAGACCAGCAATTGTGCACTTTAATAAGCACACAACAATTGTTCCAAATAACGAGTACGATAAGAACGCTTCAGTTGATGGGCTAAGTAAAACTACAAGCCCATTTCCGAATCCTAATAAAGCTCCTGCTAAAGGACCATACAGAATAGCGCCTAATGCAATTGGAATAAGTGATAAGTTAATACTCACTACACTTGGGGTAATATAATTACCCATTGCTTGTAAAACTATTTCAATGGCAAGCAAAATTGCTACACCAGTTATCTTTTTAACTTGATCGTTTTTCATATACTAATCGTCATCATTCTCGTCTTCAATTTCACCGACGAGTTCCTCTAAAATATCTTCCATTGTAACAATACCAACAACTTTGTCTTCGTCTTTAACGATTGCTAAATGTTGATGGTTACGTTGTAATTTCTTAAATAATCTTGAGATTTTGTGGGTTGGTTTACAAACAACAATATCAGTCATAATAATCTTGCTGATATCTGTTTCACCTTTAACTAAAAGTTCAAATAAGTCTTTTTGGTGAATTACTCCATACGCTGTATCAAGTTTAGTTGATTTACATACGACAAGTCTTGATCTATTTGTCTGCATAAAATACTGACAAATCTTTTTAAACGACTCGTTTCCGCGAATATGATCAACTTCTTTAGCCTTGACCATAACATCTTCGACTTTTGTATCACCATATTCTATGGTGTTTTGAATAATATCTTCTTCAATATCGTTTAAAACACGAGCTTCATTCATGTCTTCAACAAGCATGGAGAATTCTTCTTCTGTATATGGAGCTTCTTCATCCTCTTTAACTCTAAGAATTAGTTTTACTAACTTTTGAATTCCTGCCAAAATGATGGAAATCGGCCAAAATAAGAAGTAGAAGAAATAAAGTAAATAGACATTAAGTCTAGCAAAAAATTCTGGTCTTTGTTTAGCAAGTGATTTAGGTGTAACTTCACCAAAAATAAGGACCACTACTGTCACGACAATCATCGCTAAAGTAGGACCTAAATCATCATAAAATTTAACAAATAAAACCGTAGCGAGAGAAGATGCTGCAATATTTACAATATTGTTTCCAATTAAAATTGTAGATAACAAAGCATCATAATGCTTATGTAAATGCATTACCATCCTTGCACTTTTATGTTTCTTAGCAAGGTTTTCAATTCTAATTTCATTTAAACTTGTAAAAGCTGTCTCAGATAAAGAAAAGAAGGCTGACATAAATAGCAAGCCCACTAAGATAATAATTGAAACTAAAACGAAATTTGGAATTTCGGTAAATGACGTAAATGTAATACTGGGATCAGGGTTCATATCTACGGTAATAAATTATATAAGATTTAAAAAAAGATTTGTAGTGTAATCTATTGATTCACTGCAAACCTTATTGTCTTTAGAAGAATAAGAGTGCTTCATCTAAATTTGAGTAGTCAATATTGTTGTTATCGATGATTGGATCGTCTTTTACTTCAATATTTTCGGCCAAATTTTCATTACGAACTTCAAATTCTTCCGCAGAATTAAACTTGAATAGATTTTTCATGATACTTGTTCTCCTTTCTAGAAATCTACTTTAGTAGGAGGGCCGGGTCTTTGATTCATACGTCCTCGGAATATATAAACCAAAGGAGCGTAATTTTAGTCCCTTAAAACAAAAAATCAATATATAAACTTATGAAAGCAGTTACAATAATAAAAGATGAAGAAAAAACTAATCATTATCCCTGCGGTTTTAGTGGCTTTTTTAGTGGGGTGTGTTTACGCTACTCATTTTATTATTGTTAGAGCACTTTCCAAGAAACATAATCTCATTGTTTTAGACGAAGAAAATTTACCGGAAAAACAAGAAATAGTTGAAGATGATTTTGTTCAATTAAGTGAAATCAAAATGCATTATGTTAAATATGGGATTAAAGAACAAGCCGTTATTTTAATTCATGGTAATAGAGGAACAGTTAATTCTTTAAAAGAATTAGCGCAGTATCTTGCAAATGACTACACCGTTTATTGTATTGAAAGTAGATGTCATGGAGAAAGTACTGATACCGAATTACTTTCATATGATTTGATGGCAAAGGATGTTCATGAATTCATTGTAGAAAAAGGCATAAATAATCCTTATCTTGTTGGCCATAGTGATGGCGGCATAATTGGTCTAATTTTATCGCACAATTATCCTCAAGATTTAAAGGCGCTAGTTTCATGTGGAGCTAATTCAAAACCAGAAGGATTGAAGAATGATTATTTAAATAAATGTAAGCGAAATAAAAAGAATAAATTCTTCAAATTAATGTTAGATGAACCACATCTTTCGAAATCTTTTCTTGGAGAAATCAAAACACCAACGTATGTTGTTGCTGGAGAATATGATGTGATTCGCCTATCAGATACAGTCTTTATGCACGAAAGTATTCCTGATAGTAAAATCGCTATAATCAAAAATAAAGGTCATTCAAATTACATGTCATCAAATGGCAAACTAGCATATCATTTAGTAACTGAATACTTTCAAGAATTAAAATAAAAAAAGAAGAGATAAAACTCTTCTTTTTAGTCTATACGTTATTTATTTGAAATATCTCTTTAACATTGCTTCAAGAGCGGCGCCATGACGTTGTTCATCTTTTGCCATTTCGTGAACTGCATCATGAATTGCATCATAATTAAGTTCTTTAGCTTTCTTAGCAATATCGAGTTTTGATGCACATGCACCATTTTCGCCTGCAAGCATCTTTTCAAGGTTTGTTTTTGTGTCTTCGACAACAACTTCGCCTAAGAGCTCTGCAAATTTTGCGGCGTGTTCAGCTTCTTCGTGTGCAATTTGCTCAAATAGCAATGCAATTTCAGGATAGCCTTCTCTTAAGGCTTGTCTTGCCATTGCTTTGTACATTCCAACTTCACTACATTCACCTTTGAAATGGTCTCTGCAGCCTTGAAGTACAAATGGATCAACACCTTTTGCAACACCAATGTCGTGTTTGCATGCCCATTTAAGCTCGCCTTTTGGGGCTTCTTCATCAAGTGGTTCTAGCATTGAAAAATCAGCACCACAAATAGGACAATTTTCGCCTTCTTTTACTTCGACGATTTGTCCACAAATCTTACAACGATATTTCATTATCTTTTCCTCCGGGGGATTGAATTAACAATCCTATCATTGACTTAATTATAAAATAATTGTTTTTATTTACAAGGTTGATGCATTTTAAATTCAAAAAAACATAGGATTTCCTATGCTTTTTCAATTTTTTACTGCAAATTCTCCAGTTTTTCCAGTTCTTTTTCGTATTTCTTAGGTTCTTTTAAGAATACGATTAATGCTTCTGGGAATAACTTTTTGACTTTCTTTTCAGCCTTTTTTCCTTCGCCGCTTCCAGAGTAGAAAACAATGGTTAATTTCTTATTTGAAAAATTAGTTTCCTTAAGTACTGAGTTCATAGCAGGAGGGAATCTTCCGTTCCAAATTGGAGAACCAAGAACAACGCTCTCATATTTAGAAACATCACTATCGTAATTAACAAGTTTTCCTTTTAGTCCTAAGCCTGCTCTAAAACCACCGGCTAGAATCATAGCGACAAACTTCTTTGGCATTTTCTTTTTCTCGGTTACTTTTCTAAGTTCATAACCTTTTTCTTCCATTCTTTTAGAAACTAAATCACCATTTCCTGTTAAAGAATAATATATAAATAACTTGTTCATTTTTTTCTCCTTAATCTAGACCTAAAAATACTTTCTTGAGAATAATTATATTCTCAGATTCACGTTCAATAATGACTCTATCTGCTTCTTTAAGTCTTCTTTCTTTCTTGATTTTGATAATTTCAACCATGTGTTTTAATAACCAGATCCCAAGAATGACTCCAGCGATTAAAAGAAGCATTGCAAGTAAATAATTGGATTTTCTAAAAGCAAAAATAGAGGTCGAACATAGCGATAATGAAATAACAATTGAAATGAAAAGTTCAACACCTGAAATAGTTTTATATAAAGCTTTTCTTGCCTTCAGTGAGTGAATCTCATGATCGTTTTCTTTATATTGTTCGATAAGAATTTCGGCATTTTCTTTATTAAATTCTGGAGCATGTTTGGTGTCAGCAAATGTAAGTTCTTTCTTAAATATTCTTAAGAATAACGATTCCATAAAGGCTTGATTATCTTTTCCTTTGAGTTGCTCCACTATTCCTCTAATTGTAATTTCATCTTCTTCAAGAGTGTCTCCAATAACACTGATAAAGTTTTCTCCAGTAATTATTTGTTCTGGAAGCATTTCAAAAATGGAATAATCTCTAGTTTCTCTTACAGATGTAATTATTGCGCGGTAAAAAGTTCTTTGATTTTCAAAAGGAATAAAGTCCATGCAATCAATGTGTGCTTTAAGTCTGCTTAAGAAAGCTTCGCATTTTTCATTTATATAATAAATAGCATATATTCTTCTTTGCAAGAAGAAAGGTTCAATCTTTGTTTGGATTTTGTTGTGTTTATCAAGATGATAGAAAGAGTGAGTTGTGTATTCTTTAATGAAAGCTTTTAGTCTAACTTGTCGGTAATTTTGTCTAAGTCTAAAATCTAAGGTTTTGTTGTACTTTTTAATGACTGTTTGAATTGTATCTCTATTTTTATCAATGACTTTGATTTGTTTAATAATGTTTTCGGCTTTTTGGAAATTGTTGGATTCCTTTAAAAGAAAATCATTGATTAAATTATCAACATCTTCCCAATCAATATAATAAAGTGGTTCAAATTCTGAATAAGGAATGCAAGAGATAGTTTTTATAAAAAGTTTGTCGAAATTATATGGCTTTTTAACAATTCCCTTGTTTTTTTCAAAGGATTTTTTGGCTTCAATTAAGTTCTCAAGAGTATTTTTTGCGAGAAGTTCATCAATCATTCCCTCGATTTTCTCACGGATTTTTCTTTCCATGTTTCTTAATTCAATGAATTCAAGGTTTGGGAATTTGTAATGAACGATATCTTTTACTTCGTCAGAATAATTCTTTGTTTGTTTTTGATATTGGCCAAGAGTAATTTCAGCATTCAAGAATTGCTCAAATATTGGTTGAAGTTCAATGCACTTATTAATAAGTGCGATCAAATCTTCATTTTGAAGGGCGGTGAAAACATCAAGCGCTCCTTCGTAGTCTTTTCTAAGTGCAAGTTTAAAACCTCTTTGAGTTTCTTGGTTTACCCTTTTAATCTCTTCAGCTTTTTCTAATGCTAAAGTTTCAGGTTCATAAGAAACCTCTTTAACGGAAGATAGGTAGCTTCTTGTTTTTTCTGTCTTCACTTAAATAATCCTTACATTAAGTAATTCTTAACTAAAATTATACATAAAAATTTTATTTTTACATAAAATCAAAAAAGTTATGATATTATTTAGGGCGAATATTCATTGAATATAAATTAGTTAATAATAGGAGGTTTATGATGGAATACGTTATTGAAACTAATAACATAAGTAAGAAATTCCCTAATAAACTTGCAGTTGATAAAGTATCTATCCATGTTCAAAAAGGTGATATTTATGGCCTTATTGGACGTAATGGAGCAGGTAAAACTACTTTAATGAAGATGATTCTAGGAACATTGTTCCCAAGCGAAGGAGAAATAACTCTTTTTGGCGAAAAAAATCTTAACGAACAAAGAAAAAGAATCGGTTCATTAATTGAATCACCGGGACTTTATAGAGGCTGCACAGCTTACGAGAATATGAAGAGATTTTCTCTTCTTTATGGCGGAACAGACGAAGAAATCAAAGAACTTTTAGAATATGTTGGTTTAGCAGATACTGGAAAAATGAAAGTGGGCCATTTCTCACTCGGTATGAAACAAAGACTCGGTCTTGCTTTATCTTTATTAGGAAATCCAGAAGTATTAGTTCTTGATGAGCCAGTAAACGGACTTGATCCATCCGGTATTAAAGAATTTAGAGATATTATTTTTAAGTTAAATCAAGAAAAAGGTGTTACATTTATCATTTCTTCTCATCTTTTAGATGAGCTAGGAAAGATTGCTACACATTATGGTATTTTAAGTGACGGCTTACTCGTAGATGAGATTTCCTCACATGATTTACAAGAAAGATGCAAAACTTGTTTGATAATTGAGGCAGATAATTTAAAGAAAGCTCAAGAAGTTTTAACAAAAGAAAAATTACTTGGAAATTACGTTATCAATCAAGATAAATTATTAATGTACGATCACTTTGATAAACCATATCTTGTAAATGAAGCTTTGGTTAAAGCTGGTATTAAAGTAAATTCTCTTTCATTCTCTAATAATGGGTTTGAAGACTATTTTATCGAAAGGTTAGGTAAATAGTATGGGCGCATTATTAAGATTTGAATTTAGAAAGCTTTTCAGAAATAAGGCATTTTATATTTGCTTAGGCATCGCTTTATTCTTGCTAATTATTAACATCATTACTACTAAAGTTTTATTTGATGCTTTAGGTGAAGAATTAGCAGATATGACAGAACAAATGAAAACAACTATGTTGTCTTCTTTTACTGGACTATCATTATTAAAAACATCATTCACGAATAACACAATAACGATTATTGGAGTTGTTGTTGCTATTATTACTTGCGAAGATTTTGCCGCGGACACCATTAAAAATATTTATTCTAAAGGATATAGTAGATCACAATGTTACTTTGCTAAGCTTCTCTCTTCATTTGTAGCATTTTTAATTATTACTATAAGCGGAATGATTATATCATTCACATTTGGTTCACTTTTATTAGATGGAGTAGGAACTGCAGGAAAAAATTACATTTTATCTATTATTTGTATTTTCCTTATAGCCTTGAGCTTTTTTATGATTTTCTATGCAGTTAGTATTCTTTTTAAGAAAATGGCTGCATCTATTGTTTTATGCGTAATTGGACCAACTGCTTTATTACTTTTATTTGTTATGGCTGATGCATTTATTGGTTCAGATAAGTTTTCTATTAGTGATTATTGGATTGGCGGCGGTTTACTAACAAATTTAGGTTTATATGATGTAGAAATGAAGTTTATTACAGCAACTTTAATTATTGCTCCGCTTACGATAGCTGCATTCTTCCTTTTATCGTTCTTTTTAAATGATAAAAAAGATGTAAAATAGAAATACAAGGAGAAAATTATGGATTTACTTATTCGCAACAAATGGGTTTCATTAAGAGGTTCTTCAGTTGTAAAAGATCTTAATGAAAAAGATGTCATGAGAGTTCAAGGAAAATTCTGGACTTTCACCGCTAAGAAATTTATTCAAACCATGGATAAAGAAACAAAATATGTCGTTAGAAACAAATTCTGGAGACTTTTCGCTTATAGAGCATTCATCTTTGATGAAAAGAATGAAAGAGTCGCTCATATAAGAAGAAAAATCTTCTCATTCCACGACCGTTTCTTTATTGATTCAAAATTTGGAAATATTGAAATCAAAGGCAATATTTTCTGCTTTGATTATCATATTTTTGTTAATGGAAAAGAAGTTGGACATCTTGGCCGCAGAATTTC
>JAEEGH010020753.1_pt1 | contig 13628 bp, 8 predicted proteins | sample 9134181 | NCBI WGS metagenome assembly JAEEGH01 (sample SAMN16246544, study PRJNA631951) | gut metagenome | biome: gut microbiome; feature: rumen; material: DP-attached | host: Bos | place: Iran: Karaj | collected 2018-10
ATCGTTCACCTTCACGTCGTTGATGATGACGAGGTAGAGCAGCAGGCCGTGGACCTTGAAGTATTCGAAGGCACGCAGCAGCTCTTTGGCGAATCCGGAGCGCTCGGCACGGTCGATTTCCAGCAACAGGATGGCGAGGTCGCCACTGATGCCGAAACGCCACAGGTTGCTCTGCGACATGGTGTTTTGCTTTAGTATCTCCTGCCTGTTGTTGCCGAGGGTGGCTGTCTGGGCCATGTATTTGGAGATGTTGTTGTAGAGCCTCATCTGGGCACCTTTGAGCAGCGACATGCTGTTGCGCATGTTGTTGAATACCGAAGAGGTCTTGAAGGCATGTTCGATGTCGACAGGGCTTTGGTATTGTTCGGTGAGTTGCAGCAGTTGCTCGCGTGCCTTGGCGAAGCCGGTGATGATGAAGGCGTGGCATTCCTTGCCGGCAGGGAGGTGTATGCGGCGGCGCATGCTCATGATGGGGTCGAGGGTGGTGCCAACGGTGCCGGTGAGGGTGCGGTGGTTCTCGATGATGTCGGCGTGGCGCAGGCTTCCGCCGCGGCCAAGGAATTTGAGACGAGAGGTCTCGTATTCCACAAGCGACGACCAGTCGGTCTTCTCCTCTTCGTCGGCGTTCTCGATGGTCCATAGCTTGTGAATCATGAAGTGTTGGCTCTCGTTGGTGGCGGGACGGCTGAAGATAAGTGACTCGTGTTCGTTGTCGTATTCGCTGTGGATTTTCATGCCGTTGAACACGCGGTGGTTCTCGTCCTCAACACCTTGGGCCAGTACCACCTCGCCGTAGCTGGTGATTTCGAGGTCGATATCGTTCTCGGTGTTGTTGGTGAAGGTGAAGCGGCGAATCTCGGCGGAGCGGTCTTTCAGTACGGTCACCTCGGTCTTGGTCTCAATGCCGTCGTCGATGCGGATGTAGCTAATCTTGTCGCTGGCGAAGCTGACGTGGTAGTTCTCGGGCATGACATCGAGGGGAGAGTAGGTGGCAGACCATAGTTTGTCGTTCCGCAGATTGCGGATAAAGAGGTAGGTGCCGTAGTGGTCGGCGCTGATTTTGCGGTAGCGGTTCAGCATGATATTGCGGTAGCGCGAGAATCCCGAGCCGCGGTCGTTCAGCAGCACAGTATATTGGCCGTTGCTGATGACGCCGATTTCAGGCACGTTGGAGATGGTGTCGTAGTCGCGTGCGTCGCTCTCGGTTTGCACCTTCGAGTACTGGTAACGTTTATATTGTGTCACCTTGAGGTCGATATAGGGTTTCACCTGAGCCTTCTCTTTCAGCAGGGTCTCCATGGAGCGCATGGTGGGTTCGTGCATGAAGTAGCGTTGCAGGCAGTGGTCGGCCAGATAGTTGGTCAGGCTGGCCAGAATCATGCCCTGGTGGTGGGCATAATGGGCTTGTACGGCCACATGGTCTTCCTCGTCGTAGCTCTCGAAGAGACCGAAGCTGCCGAGTGCCCCCTCAATCCTATGCGGTTGAGAGTACATGCCCAGCGCTTTGAACCTTTGCAGGTTTTCATAGACGCTCTTGTCGTCGATTCCGATGGTCATCAACGAGCTGTAGGGCGACAACACGATGCGGTCGGGTGTGGTGTTCTGGAACTTGAGGTATGGCACACCGAAGGCGTGGTACTTGTAGTTCTGAGCGTCGTCGAGCTCGTTGTAGGCGGTCTCCGAAATACCCCATGGCAGCTCTTCCTTGCCCCGTTTCACCTGGTGTGAGAAAGCCTTCTGGGCGCGGATGGCGAAGCTGTAGGTCTCGTCCATCAACGTGTGTTTAAAGGTGGGGAGGAAGATAAGCGGCATGAAGTATTCGAACAGTGTGCCGTACCACGAGGCCATCCCCTTGTAGCCCTTATACTGCACCAGTGTCTTGTCGAGACAGAACCAGTGCTTGTAAGGAGCGTCGCCTTGTGCGATGGTGAGGAAACTGGTCAGGCGGGCCTCGGAGGCGAAGTTGTTGTAATGATAGGGGAGGAGGCGGTAGCTGCTGTAGTCGTAGCCGATGCTGAACACATCCAGGTCGGGGTTGTAGAGCTTCGAGAAATCGGTCTGGTCAATCAATCGCTGCACCTTCGAGGCTAGCGACGATACCTGTGATTTCAGCAGCAGATTGTTGCCGTCGTCTTTCTGGTTCAACGCATCCTGCATGCTTGCCAAGAATCCCTTCACCACATACAGGCAGGCGACAAAGTTGCCGCTGTCGCAGGTGGATATAAAGTAATTGGGCAGTGCGTTCAGTTTCTTCACATGGTACCAGTTGAACAGGTGTCCGTTCCATTTCTCCAAACGGGTGACGGTGTCGATGACATGTCCCAGGCGTTCCACAGCCTCCTTTTGGGTGATGAAACCCAGTTCGGAGGCGCTGATGATGGCCGTCATCGAGTAGCCGATATTGGTGGGTGAAGTCTTGTAGTCGGTTTTCACCTCGCGGTTCAGCTGGTAGTTGTCGGGCATCAGCCAGTTGTTCTCTTCGGTCATCAGGCTGTCGAAGAAATTCCAGGTGTCCTTGGCCAGCTGGCGAATCTCGTCGGTCTCCTTCTCGGAGAGAGAATGTTTGTTCTGCGGGAATTTCTTACCCAGCCAGAACATCAGGAAGGGAGCACCGCACCAAGTCAGCACGCAGAAGAGCATGGCCAGGAAGTCGATAACAGTGCCGGTGCTGAGCATGAAGAGCAGAATGACAACGGCCGAAGCGACATAGTTGAACCAGAATTTATTGATATAGTCGCCCAAGGTGCCTTTGGTGCTCTTGGCCGCCTCGTCGCTGGTAATCCAGTTCAGCAGATTCTTGTGCGAGAACCACATCCGGTAGCATGCGCGCACTGCCGCATCGGTGTACATCCAAGCCTCCTTGGGGAGCAGTGAGAACTGCACCAGCGAGCGGTACAGGATAACGGTGAAGCCACGCATCAGTGTGGCATAATAGTGGTAGCGTTTGCCGAAATTGGGCAACTTGGTGATCTGTCCAAGGATGAAGAAGACGATGGGACTTGCCACAGCCACCAGCGCCACTAGCAGATACCAGGCCGCATGCACCGAAGTGATGCCGCTGAATCCTATCAGCAGCACAACCATCAGTGCCAGGCACAGCATCGACCGGCGCAGGTTGTCGAATATCTTCCACTGTCCGATGGTGTTCACCTGGTTCTTAACCTCCTCGCCGCGCTCGTTGTGAACCTTGTTGCGCAGCCAGCCGATAATCTGCCAGTCGCCACGTGTCCAGCGGTGGTGGCGTTTGGCATCGTCGATATAGTTGGAGGGGTTGTCGTCGAAAAGCTCCAAGTCGTTGATCAGGCCGCAACGGATGTGACAACCCTCTATGAGGTCGTGGCTCAGAATCAGGTTCTCAGGGAAGGTGCCCTTCAGGACTTTTTGGAATACCTTGAGGTCGTAAATGCCCTTACCGCAGAAAGAGCCTTCGTTGAAGATGTCCTGATAGAGCTCAAAAGAGGCTGTGGTATATACGTCCAGTCCGCCCAATCCGGCAAAGAGTTGCGCATAGCGGCTCTTGTTGGTGACTTCCACATCCACATTCACACGGGGCTGCATGATGCCGTAGCCGGAGTCGACACGGTGACCGTCTTTTGACAGTTGGGCACGGTTCAGCGGGTGAGCCATGGCGCCGATGAGTTTTTGGGCAGAGTAGAGCACCAACTCGGTGTCGGTGTCGAGGGTGATGACAAACTGGATTTTAGGCATATGACCTTGTCGCCATTGGCTGATGGTCTCGCAGCGGAAGCGCTTGGCTTTGTCGGCCTCGCTGGTCTCGCCCAGCAACAAATCGTTGAAATGCAGGATGGCACCACGTTTGCGTTCGTGACCCAGCCAGCAGTTCTCTCCGTCGCTCCAAGCCCTGCGGCGATAGACGAAGTTGAATATCTGCGAGCCGTATTTCTCGTTCAGTTCCTTTACCTTGGTGAGGCCTGCCTCCACCACCTCCTCGTCCCAGGGCATATCCTCGGTAGGGCCTGCAGCGGCATCGCCTATCAGGGTGTAGAAAAGGTTCTGGGGTCTGCTCTCCAAACGTTGGCCTTCGCTGGCGCGATTGATGTTGGAGAGGTAGTAAATCTCCAGCTGCTCCAGTAGCTCAACGGTCTTGGCCTTATTCTTGAGGATGGTGGGCATAATCACCATGGTGGCATATTCCTCGGGGATGAGGCCGTCCTGAAATTTCAGTTTGAAGGTGCTGGTGGGTTTGTGCAACCGGTAGAGCAATTGGTTGAATAGGTCTATCACCACCTGGCTCATCGGCACCCACAGAACGAGGGTGAGCAGCAATGTGGCTATATTGAATCCATAATAAGTGGCAGTTGCCCATATCGAAAACAACAAGCTCAGCAGCAAGGAGGCCAATACCACAATTCCTATATACCAGTGTGCGCGGGCGTTCCACCGTTTGGGCGGGAATAGTTGCCAGCCCACGTGCTCCCCCTTCTCGTCGGCCTTGGCCACCAATTCTTTCACCAAGTCAAACTCTGTCATGTGGCGCTTTTTGGCCAACCGTACAATCTGGTTGCGGTAGTCATCCTTGGTCTTGTCGTACATCTGGTCATACATGCCTGCCTTCTCGTTCTTAAGCATCCGCTCGGCATAGCTCACCTGGTCGAAAATCTCCGACATGGAGAGTTTGGTCATCTTCTTGAGCGAGTTGAAGAGATTCATCATCAGCAGGTTCTGCTTGGCCGACTCATTCAGCTTATCCATGTCGGCCGACGACTTGTCGGTGGGATTGTAGCTATAGGATTTGGCCTCGGTCAGTTGGTTGCAGAGCGAAGCCAACTCGCGTATTATTAAAGTCTTGGCCAAAGGAAGCAGGGCACATACTTCAGGGTAGGAGAGATAGTCTTTCTGCTTGGCCTGTATCTGCGACAAGTAGCGGAAAAGGAGGTTTTTGTCTACCTGGAAATGGCATTTATTGAAAGAGGACAACAGTAGGTCCTCAATAAGCTGAAGCCTTTTTTGGGGTATTTGGCGGAAACTTTTGCTGCGAAGGTCTACTTTCAGCACCTTTTCCTGCTCACTTATCATATAAAAGTTGTCGAGGACCCACTCGTTGGTGCTGCCTACAAGGCGCTGCGATTTGGTTTCCTCAACGAGCAATAGATAGTAATTAGTAATATCTTTAATGCTCTCTTTGAAAATATCATACGTGTTTTTCATGCGTATAATTTATTTAGAATTAGTTTACAAAAATACGAAGAAAAAATGAAAAAAAGAAATTTTTAACAAAAAAACCCATATTATGGATTCTAAACCCAAAGCAACCGAAAGAAATCGAAGCCCGAAAAAGGAGCCTTTTTTCCAAAAATACAAAAAAAAGTTGTATCTTTGCATCGAATTATTGTGCCCTACAGAATGGAAAATTACATTGTATCAGCGCGTAAGTACCGCCCCTCTACTTTCGAAAGTGTGGTCGGCCAACAGCATATTACCACCACCCTCAAGAACGCCATCCGCACCAACCAACTGGCCCAGGCATTCCTCTTCTGCGGTCCGCGTGGCGTAGGTAAGACCACCTGTGCCCGTATTCTTGCCAAGACCATCAACTGCACCAATCTCACCGCCGACATCGAGCCCTGCAACGAGTGCGAGAGCTGCCGCAGCTTCGACGACGGCTCTTCGATGAATATCTTCGAGCTCGATGCCGCCTCCAACAATTCTGTGGAGGACATCCGCGACCTCGTGCGCCAGGTGAGCATCCCGCCCCAGACAGGCCGCTACAAGGTCTACATCATCGATGAGGTCCACATGCTCTCCACCGCTGCCTTCAACGCTTTCCTCAAAACCCTCGAGGAGCCTCCTGCCTATGCCAAGTTCATCCTTGCCACTACCGAGAAACATAAGATTATCCCCACCATCCTCTCTCGTTGCCAAGTGTTCGACTTCAAGCGCATCCAGAGTGAGGACATTGTCAACCATCTGAAATACATTGCCGAGAAAGAGGGCATCCACTATGAGGAGGAAGCCCTTCACATCATTGCCCACAAGGCCGAGGGAGGTCTGCGCGACGCCCTCTCCACCTTCGACCAGTTGGTCAACTTCACCCAGGGCAACCTCACCCGCATCCTCTGCAACGAAAACCTCAACCTGCTCGACTCTGAATATTATTTCCGTCTGGTAGATTATTTCAGGCAGGGCGATATAGCCAATTCTCTTCTGCTCTACCAAGAGGTTATCGACAAAGGCTTTGATGGACAGCATTTCATCACCGGTTTGAGCGAGCATCTGCGCAACCTGATGGTGGCACTCGACCCTGCCACCCATAAGCTCATGGAGGTGAGCGACTCCTTCCGCGAGCGTTTTGGCGAGCAGGCAGTCAACTGCGGCTTGGCCTTGCTGTTGCGCTATCTCGACATCTCCAGCGATTACGAATATCGTTATAAGGAGGCCGGCAACAAACGCCTATTTATCGAGGTGGCGCTCATGAAAATGGCAGCGCTCATCTCCAACCCATAGATTGCAAGGTCGCCTCAGGCGGAGCACGGCAACAACAAGTCAGCACCCCCTCAGGTGCGACCTCTCGTTGTGTCCAAGCCTGAACCGACCATCACCGAGGACCAGCCCAAACCCACTCCTGCCCCCGTGGCACAATCCACACCTGTGGCACAACCCACACCCTCTCCCGTGGCTCAATCCACTTCCTCAACCGCGGCACCTTCTGCCCCCCAGCAGCCCCCAACCGCACATCTTTCCTCTCCTATGGGTCACTTGCGTCGTGTGGGAAGCGTCAGCATCAAGTCAGCCCCAGTCAACCTGCCCCCTGTTCAGGAGCAACCCCAGGTGGCACCACCCCTCGACGAGGCCAGGCTCCACGAGTGCTGGAATGCCATGCTCGAGGCCATGAAAGGAAAACTGCCCAAGCTGGCCGACCTGCTCAAAGACAGAGAGCTGCGCTTAGACGAGGAGGATATGTTCACTATCATCGTGAGCAACAGCTATATCGAGTCCGAAATCAAGCCTTACCTCATCCGCATGCTCACCTTTTTGCGCAGCAAGAGCGGTCGCCCAAACCTCAACTGCAAGACCGAGGTGGTATATGAAGAAAAGGAAGCCAAAGCCTACACCCCTCGCGACAAATACGACGTAATGCAGCAGGCCAACCCCGTCCTCGAAACCTTCCGCATTATTTTCCCCGAAGTCGACTACTAACCCCCCAACAATCCCCCCTCAAAAAGCATCTCCCTCCATCCTCTCTATCGCATCTATCCCCTCACCCCCCAAAAAGAAAAGAAATGACCTATATTTTCCTCGGCCTCCTGATTTTCTGCGCGCATTTGTTCAATGCGTGGTTCAGCCGTCGTCGTATACCCGATGTGTTGCTGCTGGTGGGTATAGGCATCCTCGTCGGCCCAGTTGCAGGATTCATCACCCCCGAGCAGCTCTCCTCCATTGGCCCTGTTCTCTCATCACTCACCCTGCTCTTTATTTTGTTCGACAGCGGCATCGACATGCGTCTCGACCTCGTCCGTCGCTATTGGTCGGGTGTGGTGCAGGTCACCTTGCTTTCCTATGCCGTCTCGCTGGCTGCAGTCACCCTTGTATGCTATTTTGTGGTGGGGCTGCAGGTGCAGACAGCCATGATGGTGGGTATCATGGTGGCAGGTACCGGAGCCTCCATCGTCATTCCCTTGGTCAACCAGATGAGGGTTACCGAGAAAGCCCGCGTCACCCTCACGCTCGAGTCGGCCATCTCCGGTGTCATCGCCATCGTCATCACCCTGGCCTTCATGGAAGGTTTCAAGCTGGGCAACGTCAGCGTACCCTCCATGTTGGGACGTGTCCTTGCCACCGTCATCGTCTCCCTCATCATCGGCCTTGCAGGCGGCATCTTTTGGTCCTCCTTGATGGAGCGCATCCGCAAGTTAGAGAACTCCATGTTCCTCACGCCTGCCTTTGTCTTTGTCATGTATGGCGTAACCGACCTTATCGGCTTCAGCGGTGCCATTGCCTCCCTCACCTTCGGCCTGGTGCTGGGCAACCCAGAGTATTTCCATGTCTCCTTTCTCCGCAAGCTCAAGTTTGGCGAAATGACGCCTCTCATGGACAACGAGAAAGGTTTCTTCAAAGAGTTTGTCTTCATCCTCAAGACCTATTTCTTTGTCTATATCGGCATCAGCATTCCCTTCACCAATGCCTGGGCATTCATCTATGGTGCCATTATTGCTGCGGTGCTCTGTGTGGTGCGTTTCGTGCTCATCTACATCGTGGGCAGAGAGAACACCGTCGAGGAGCGTCTTTCGGTCTCTATCCTGATTCCCAAAGGGTTGATTGCCGCCGTCCTTGCCTCCATCCCCGAGCAGATGAATGCCGCCGCAGGGGTCAACATCATCCCGCATGCCTCTTTCATCAAGCATATCGTCTATGCGGTCATTTTCTGCTCCATCATCTATTGCTCCATCCTGGTGCTGGTTTTCAGCAAGAAACTGATGATCCTCCAGCTCCCCAAGGAAGAAAAACAAGTATAGTCAATGAAAATACCTTTCTATAAATTCGACGGAGCCGGCAACGATTTTATCCTCATCGATACCCGCCAGCACGACCCCCAGCTCTCCCAAGAGGCCATCGCCTCCCTCTGCCATCGCCGTTTTGGCATAGGTGCCGACGGCCTGATGACCCTCCATGACGCTTCTTCCGATTTCGATTTCGAGATGCGCTATTACAATTCCGACGGTCGTCCAGCCGAAATGTGTGGCAACGGCGGCCGCTGCATCGCTGTCTTTGCCCATCTGCTGGGTGTCAAGGGAGGTGATAAAGAGCTCCGTTTCCTCGCCCCCGATGGTCCTCACGACGCGCAAATCCTCTCTTGGGACAGCCAAAGCCGCCGTGGCATGGTCTGTCTGGGCATGAAGGATGTGGCGAAAGCCGAAATCCGTCCGGTGCTGGATGGCACCCTGCTCAATACCGGTGTGCCCCATTATGTGCAGCAGGTGAAAGAACTCTCCCATTTCGACGTAGAAGGGGAGGGGCGACGCATCCGCCACCTGCCTGATTTGGGACCTCAAGGAGCCAATGTCAATTTCGTCGAACCCCTTCCCAACGGCACCCTCCAGGTGCGCACCTACGAGCGTGGCGTTGAGGGTGAGACCTGGTCCTGCGGCACCGGCGTGACGGCATGCGCCATCGTCACCGGACATGAGCAAATCGCTACCGCTGGCGGCGATTTCCGCGTCACCTATACCGAGACCCCTATGGCTTACACCCATGTGCAACTCACGGGTCCTGTATCCTTCAATTTCAAAGGAGAATTTTATCTGTAGGCCACTTCGTTTATTTGCACACAATTAAAGACTTAGGTATAAATAATAAACCAATAAACAAACCCTCTATAACCAATAACCTATAAGCCAATAAACAAACTCTTTAACCAATAACCTATAACCAATAATCAAACCCTCTATAACCACTAACCTATAAACCATAAACAAACCCTCTATAACCAATAACCTATAACCAATAACCTATAACCTATCAACTGTATCTCATGGACCTCTTTTCTACCCCTGCTCCCGATAGTGCCCGTCAACGTGTGGCTGAGCTCACCCAGCTCATCGACCATTACAATTACGAATACTACATGAACGACCGCTCGCTGGTGAGCGATTTCGAGTTCGATGCCCTCCTGCGCGAGTTGATGGATTTGGAACGCCAGTACCCCGAGCTTTCACTCCCCACGTCGCCCACCCGCCGCGTGGGTGGCGAGGTCAACAAGACCTTCCGTCAGGTCACCCATCGGCTGCCGATGCTTTCCTTGGGCAACACCTATAGTATCGAGGAGATTGAGGATTTCGAGGCCCGCACCCGCAAGCTGCTCGATGGGGTTCCTTTTACCTACACCTGCGAGCTCAAGTACGACGGCGTGGCCATCGGTCTCACCTATCGCCGTGGCGAGCTGGTGCAGGCCGTCACCCGTGGCAATGGTGCCGTGGGCGACGACATCACCGCCAATGCCCGTACCATTCCCACCATCCCCTTGCGCCTCCGTGGCGAATACCCTGCCGACTTCGAGGCCCGCGGCGAGGTGGTCTATCCTTTCGATGCCTTTGAGGCCATGAACCAGCAGCGACAGGCCGACGGCGACGAGCCTTTTGCCAACCCGCGCAATGCCGCCAGCGGCTCCCTCAAGCTGCAGAACTCTGCCGAGTGTGCCAAGCGCAAGCTGATGTTCTGCATGTATTTCATGATGTTCCCAGAGGGTGATGCCGACTTGGCACCCCAATACAATACTCATTTCGGCCGCCTTGAGGCAGCCAAGCAGATGGGTTTCAAGGTCCAGCCCTATATCCGCGAGTGCAAGGATATCAACGAGATTAAAGCCTTCATCGACCATTGGGACACCGCCCGTTGGAACCTGCCTTTCGGCATCGACGGCGTGGTTATCAAGGTCAACCAAACCACCCTCTGGGACCGACTGGGCATGACTGCCAAGTCGCCCCGATGGGCCATCGCCTACAAGTTCAAGGCCGAGCGTGTCAGCACCCCCTTGTTGGAGGTTACCTATCAGGTGGGGCGCACCGGCGTGGTCACTCCTGTGGCCAACATGAAACCCGTGTGGCTTGGCGGCACCACCGTCAAGCGCGCCACCCTCAACAATGCCGACTTCATGGCCAAATTGGATATCCACGAGGGCGACTATCTTTTGGTGGAGAAAGGTGGCGAAATCATACCCAAAATTGTGGGTGTCGACCTCGACCAGCGCAAGCCGGGTGCCAAGCCCATCGCCTACACACAGGTCTGTCCCGTCTGTGGCACTCCTTTGGTGCGCGCCGAGGGCGAGGCAGGTTACTACTGCCCCAACCAGGACGGTTGCCTGCCACAGCTGTTGGGCCATCTTGAGCATTTTGTCAGCCGCAAGGCCATGGATATCGACAGCCTTGGCAGCGAACGCCTCAAGATGCTTTACGACGCGGGACTTGTGCGCAATGTCGCCGACCTCTACGACCTCCGTCGTCAGCAGTTAGTGGGTCTCGACAGCTCCAAGTTCGCCAATGCCGCCACCGCCCAGTTGCAGGAGTTCTCCCTTGATGCAGAAGGGCAGGAGGGAGGCTCTTCCGCCACAGCTCCCCGTGCCGCCACCATTCAGGAGAAGGGTGCCGACAACATCCTCAAGGCGTTGGAGGAGTCCAAGCAGGTGCCTTTCGAGCGCGTGCTCTACGCCCTCGGAATCCGTTATGTGGGTGAGGTGGGTGCCAAGAAGTTGGCACGCTACTTTGGCAACATGGAGGCGCTCATGGCCGCCTCGGTCATGGAGTTGGCCATGGTGGAAGATGTGGGAGAGGTCACCGCCGTGGCGGTCTTCGACTATTTCAACAACCCGCATCACCGCCAGATGGTGGAGCGGTTGAAGCAAGCCGGATTGCAGATGCAGGTGGTCGACAACCGTATCAGCAACGTCCTTGAGGGCATGACCATCGTGGTCAGCGGCACCTTCAACCATTTCTCTCGCGACGAGATCAAAGCCTCCATCGAGCAGCACGGTGGCAAAGCCAGCGGCAGCATCAGCAGCAAGACCACCTATCTCCTTGCCGGAGCCAAGGTGGGCCCCGAAAAGCTCAAGAAAGCCGAAAAACTCGGTGTCCCCCTCCTCACCGAAGAAGAATACCTGACCATGATAAACCAGAAGTGACTCAAGCTGACATTAAACTATCAACTATCAATTCACAACGATAGTGTAAACATCGAAAGAAATGAAAAACACGAAAAATCAAGCTAAAGCTTGTTTGGAGGATGAACATGAATGGGGTGAAGTTGGGGACGGTTTTACACGAATTATCATGAATTAACCAAGAATGGCTGGCGCGGACTTTTGGTGTCTCGCAGAAAACGCAGAGAAATTAGGGCAAGCTAATGCCATCAGTTGCGGCAGATTTGTAATCTGACGCAAAATACTATAAGGATTTTGCAATCCGTAATGCAATAACTCTCGCAGAAAACGCAGAGAGATTGGGGCAAGCTAAAGCTTTGGAAAACTCTCGCAGAAATCGCAGAAAACGCAGAGTTTACTTTCAACTTTCAATAACCAATAACCTACATTAGTATCAATAACCTATAACCAATAAACATTCAATTATTGAACATCGAAAAACACGAATGGGCAAGCTAAAGCTTGTTTTTATTAACACGAATTACCATTAATTAACCATTAATGGCTGGCGCGGACTTTGATTTCTCGCAGAAAGTGCGGAAAACGCAGAATGATATGGGCAAGCCAAAGCTTGGGAGAACTCTCGCAGAAATCGCAGAAATCGCAGATTTCACTATCAACTTTCAACTCTCAACTAACAACTTTCAATAACCAATAACCTATAACCAATAACCATTAGTATCAATAACCAATAACCATTAACCTCTCAACAAAAGCTATAGGAAAAAATCATCCAGATTATACTCACATTTCCCAACGTACTCAAACCAGTTCCCGTTCCATTGGTACTTTAATCCATACCCTGACGGCCAGTCGTTCTTGTTGATTTCGGCAATCACGAACGCGGGAGCTCCCTCGTTATCATCAAAGTGATTCAAGCTGATGAGGACGGCATCCGCATAGTCAATAGGTGGATGATGCAATCCACCACATTCCACTTCAATCCTGTCGTATTGTCTTCCGTTTGCATGAAACAGTCTCTCTTTCTCTAAACGACCATTCTTGAGAGAAAAGGCGCTGATATATTCCTCAATCACATTTCCGTGCCGTATTGCGAAGACACTCGTCTTGATTATGTAATACACATTCCCTTGTTTGTCTCTTACCTCACAGAGCTCTTCCAACTGCCCCATTTCGTCTTGCAGGGAGGTAGTGTCTAATGCCCTATTGTCATGCAATTGGAGGATATTGTAACAAATGGTAGCATACATAGGTGGGCAAGGGATAGAGTAGACGCGTATCTTCCCACAATCTTTCCACAGCATACAGGTCTCATAGTCATCGCATGAATACCTATGATATCCCACATTGTCGCTCTGATCGATAAAGTCAGGATGTGCAATCAGGTAATTGTATACTGCATCAAATCGGGTCTCCACCTCCGTATTACGAACGATGCTGTCAATAGCATTCTCATATTCGCATTGCTCTATTTCTTCCTCCTGAGTAGAAAGGTCAAGCTTCTCCCCATTCCGGCAAGACACAAGTGCCGCCCCGAGGAACAAAACTGCCACAAAAAGTGTCGTTTTTCTTGTCTTCACGTTACTATTTTTTAGAAAGTTGATTAATATCCAGTACAACTTGCAGAAGGTTTCCATTATTATTCAATCACCCCAACAGCCAGAACCAACTAATTTGCTGGACAAATTTCGATTAGAACGATTAAAACGCATCTGATAAATAACAGTCAGAATAGCGTAACATTTTTTTTCGCCCCATAGCAATTAATACCAGTTGATAGAAACAGCATATCCGGTATAGAAGCCATGGGGTAAGTCGATTCATTTGAGAACGTGCCTGTTCATTTAATCCTATGTCAATTATTCCAACTGTTTCCTGTACACCGCATCTAATGTTTGGCCATCCTTGTCTTTCCAGACAAGCCAGCCGTTGTTGCTGCTGCCAATGCAAAAGTCGGAGGCTGTGCTGGGACTTGGAAAAGTTATGTCTGACTCTAATTCAAGATTGTCGCCGTTGC
>JAEEGH010020754.1_pt1 | contig 13627 bp, 9 predicted proteins | sample 9134181 | NCBI WGS metagenome assembly JAEEGH01 (sample SAMN16246544, study PRJNA631951) | gut metagenome | biome: gut microbiome; feature: rumen; material: DP-attached | host: Bos | place: Iran: Karaj | collected 2018-10
GTATATTTGCGCCCATGAAACAGATTATATCTACCATAGCGTTCTTGGTGCTTGCTTTACAGGCCGCGGCGCAGGATGTGGTCAGGTTGCTCCAACCTGCGTATGCCGACAGTGGTGCCGTGTATCGTCAGAGTGTGTATGTACCGCAGAAGTGGGATAAGTGCCGGGTGGTGCTTTTCCTCGAACGTCCGTTAGGCGCTACTGCCGTTAAGGTTAACGGGGTAGAGGCAGGCAGTGATACCTTGGTTAATTATCCCCATCAGTTAGATATTACCGAACAGATTGTAGCTGGGCAGCGCAACACCATCGAGGTGGCTGTGGCTGGTCACAACTCGCGTGGCATGATGGGTAAGGTGGAACTACGCTCGCAACCACGACGCTTGTATATCAATAAGTTGAAAACGCACGCGCGCCCCTTTATGAGTACGGTGGGCATAGAGGTCGACTTGCGTGGTCAGTCGCCCGATTTCGGTTTCTATGGCATGCAGACCCTGATTCAGCGCGATGGCGTGGATACGGCTAAGATTAGTGTGGCCAATCACGACATCTGGGCTAATCACATGAAAATTGAGACGCTGGTGATGGACGATGCCCGCTTCTGGGATGAGTTCCATCCTAACGTGTTCCGTCTGGCTGTAAGTGCAGGCGACGATTACCAGGAGTACACCTTCGGCATGCGCGAGGCAGGCGTGGTAGATGGCAAATTGTACCTGAACCGCCATCCTGTTTATCTGCGTGGCTGTGTGATGGATGATTATTTCCCCCTTTGGGGCAGCATGCCGATGGACGAGGCTACGTGGATGCATATCATGCAGCGCCTGAGCGACTACGGACTAAACCACGTGCGTTTTCGTGGTTACTGTCCGCCCGATGCTGCTTTTTCGGCGGCCGATAAGGTGGGCATGTATCTGCAACCCGAGGCTACCAGTGTGGCTGATATGAACCGATTGACCGATACTTATGGTCATCACCCGTCGTTGGTGCTGGTAACGCTGGGGCAGGATACCTATGTGTATAACGATTGTGTGCTTACCCCTGTTGCGCTTAGTCAGTGTACCATCGTGGGACCCGATATGATGGCTTACAAGCAGGGCATCGAGCGCGTGCTGCTTAGTGGCGATAGCGTACACTACCTGCTGACGGGTATCTGCGATCGCCAGAACGATTTCAGTGGTGTGCTGCATGGCCGTTGGGACGATACCGACAAAGCGCCCATGCGCCAGTTTACCCAGTTCTGTCGTGCCATCGTGCCTTTGACCAAATTGCCACAGTCGGTAGCTGCAACCGATACGTTGCGTGTGCCCGTTTATGTGTACAACGCTATGTATGGCAATCTGCAAGGTGTACGTACCAGCTATTATCTGGCCAACGAATCGGGAAAAGTGCTGGCTGGCGGATTAGTGGCTAATGGCGATGTGCCGCTCGATACCCTTCCGCAGCTGGGCGAGGTGGTGTTGCCCCTCGATTCTATCCAGGCACAGGGCAAGGTAACTCTGATGATTACCGTGGGTAGCAACGCCGTTCGAAATCAATGGGATTTGAACATCAATGAATAACTATTACGATATATCATGAACAAAGCACTATTATCATTTGCCTTGTTATGCGTGGCTTTAACGGGCCACGCACAAGGCGGAAACACAGGTATGGGCGGCGAGGATGGCGACTACCAGAGCCTGATGGAACGCCTGGCAAAGGTCGAGAAAAAGCACGATATGCTGGATGTTTACATCAACTATGCCGCCAGCGCTCAGGCTCGTGAGGCCACGGGTAGCTCGTGGCAAACCCGCTTTGCAAACAAGGAGTTGCGCCTGGAACTGAAGGGCAACCTTACTGATAAACTGTTTTATCGTTTGCGCCACCGTTTAAACCGCAGGAACGATGCGCAGGGCTCCGACAACTTCTCGAAAGCCACCGATATTGCGATGGTGGGCTATAGCTTCAGCGATAAGGTAACGCTGATGGCGGGAAAAATGAGTCAGATATGGGGTGGATACGAGTACGATGCCAACCCGATGTTTGTATATCAGTACTCTGATATGCTGGACCACATGGAGATATTCCAAACGGGTGTAACACTCTCGCTGAAACCTGTGCCAACGCAGGAGTTTGCGCTGATGGTGAGCGATGCCCACAACGGTTCGCTCGAGGATTACTATGGCAACGATGCGGTACTGGTTACCGATAATGGCGATTACCGCCCCCTTGAACGTGCCAACCATCCGCTCACGTTTATTGCCAACTGGAATGGTAGTTTCTTCGATAACCAGTTGCAAACGCGCTGGGCGTGGGGTATTCAGAAGGAGGCCCAGGGCAAGTACTCGCGTATGATTACCCTTGGTCAGAAGCTTAATCTGCCCCAAGTACAGTGGTATGTGGATTATATGGCCGAGTTCGACGATCTCGACCGCCTTGGTATCGCTACCGAAGATTTGGCCGACAGTTTTCAGCCCCGGATATATTACTATGAGTATGGTTATCCTATCAATGATTTTGTATATCATCCTTATGAACCAATGAACCTGCACTGTGGCAAGGTACACTACCATACATGGATTTCAAAGCTTAACTGGCAGTTTGCACCCCAGTGGAACCTGATGCTGAAGGGTACTTACGAAACTGCCTCGATGCAGCAGGTTGAGCGCTATAAGAACTATCGCAAAAGCATCGGATGGGCAGGTGCGATTGAGTACTATCCCGATAAAACGCAGGATTTGCGTGTGTTCCTGGCCTATCAGGGACAGAACATCAACTACAGCAAGGAGTCGGCCCTTGGTGGCAAGCATTCCAACCGCATAGAGCTGGGCTTTATGTATCGCATCAAGTGCTATTAATTTTTTTATTTAATCTATAACCCATTACTATTATTATTTACTTATGAACCGTAAAACTTCATTCATTGCACTGGCCTTAGTGGCCATGTTTGCATGCAGCACGCCTGCCCAGGCACAGTGGGGCGGACTGCTTAACAAGGCGCGCAAAGCCGCAGGTATCAAAACCAAACAGGAGAAAGCCGTAGAGGCCGAACAGCAGCGTAAGGACTCTGTGGCAAAGGCTGCTGCAGCCATTACTACCACCATTCCGCAGGCAGCCGAGAGCGGCGCCCCTATCGCTATCAAGTGGGGTAACTCTACCATCGGTACATGGGACCCCGTTAAACTCGAGATTACTTTTAATCAGACTTACGATGAGGGCGAGTTCGCCGGTCAGAAGGTTAAGTATATCCTCGACCCCGCCACAGGTAAGTTTACCAGCCTGAATGGTACCCCCAAGGGCTCTATCAGCAACGATGGTACCATCGAGAGTCCTAACCTGGGTACGATTAAGCTCGATACCAAGACAAACGAGGTATCGATGGATGGCGAGGTGATAGGTCGCGTAACCAAACTACGCGCCTCGTGCTATGGTACCGATTTCGGACAGCTCGAAGGCCATGTAAGTCCGCTGTTGGTGGCCTATATCTTCCATGGTGCGCTGATATCTAAGAATCAGGTGCAGGGCTGGAAGGAAGCCGAGGTTAAGCGTACCGAAGAGGCTAAGGCCCGTGCCGCCAAGGAGAAAGAGGAGCGTGCTGCCCGCCAGGAAGCTGCCAAGAAAGAGTGGGCTGAGCTGAACGTTACCATCGAGGATGGCTCGTTCCGTACCATCGGCCGCATTAAGAGCAATGGCACTATCGAGGACGGTTCATTCCGTACTATCGGTCGTGTTCGTCAGGATGGTACTGTTGAGGATGGCTCGTACCGCACCATTGGTCATATCAGAAGCAATGGTACCATCGAGGATGGTTCGTTCCGTACCATTGGCCGCTTTGATGGTCGTCTGTTCGAGGATGGTAGCTTCCGTACCGTAGGACGTATGAGCGGCAGTACCGTCGAGGACGATTCGTTCCGTACCATCGGTCGCATCAAGGGTACCTCAAACAAAACCCTCCTTGCCGCCTGCTTCTATTTCTTCTACTTTAAAGCCCAGGCTGAGTCAAAGAAATGATGATGTGCTGAAATAACCAATCAAATTTTTGATTGATTGGGCATGGGTGCAAAATTGCACCCATGTTTGTTTTTGGACGTATTTTTGAGTTCGCATAAGTTTTTTTTTGCGAAATATTTGGTGGATTTGGGGGAATGCATTATATTTGCAAGCGCTTAATGAAACTGAATTTTACAAAGGATGACAATGGAAATTTACGAGAAGAAACATTATTTTGAAGCTGTGGTACGTCTGGTGAAATATGTTGTATTCATGGCTCTTGGCATAGAAATGATAAGGGTGGGGCCCGATGCTTTGCGGCACTATCCCGACTGGGTTTGGTGGCTGTGGCTCCTGGTGGCTGCTTTCTTTATAATCACATCGGTGGCCATGTTGTGGCTAAGGATAAACCGGTATTTAGACCTGCATGTAAACCATATGCCGGCACTTATCATCGAAAAAGATTGCTTGCAGATATACTCACGGGGTAAGTACCATATCATTAGATGGACCGAGGTGCAGGATTTTAAGTATGTGCATATGTCGAAAATGCGCGATATGTATTATCCAATATACAAGGATGATAGCCGTAATGGTAGTCGTCTCGGTCTGCAGTTTCATTGCGATGCGTTTTTCTGCGACCATCTTACATTATCGCAACAGGAATTATTAGATGAACTTAAAAAACATATTTAGGGATTCCCCTACTAACGGGTAGGGGATTTCTTGTATCTTTTTTCCAAACAATGATTACCTTTGCGGCAGAAATTACAAATTAAAACTAACTTACAATGATGAAGAAACTGATATCAAGCCTGTTGATGGCTTTTGTATGTGTAGGCGCTATGGCCGAGCAGGATACGAAGGAGTACAAGACTTTCGTTAAGAACGATCACCATGTGTTTTATTGCACGCACAATGGTATACTTGTGGTGGTGGATCCAACCGAAGGCGGCATCTTTGAACCAAACATTACTGTTATCAACGAGAGTGGTCACGACTTTGTGTTTGAACCTAAGAAGATTAAGGCATATGCCTATGCTATCCCTGGCATTAACTCGAAGTCGGTTCGCTATCGTACAGAGCGCTTCTTAGCTAAGGGCGATACCTTAGGTTTCGACAAAGATGAGCTGGTTGTTTACACTCCTGAAAAATACAGCAAGAAGCGAACCAAAACGATGTGGTGGAGTGATTTTATTGGCGAGTTGGTTGTGGCTGGCGTAGAGAGTATTGGTACAAATGATAAGCGAACCGAATACTGGAATGATGTACGTCGCGATCGTCGCATACAGGATGCCGAAGATGCACGCCAGTTGGAGAAGGCTCGCATCAGCGAAGGCTATTGGCGAGCCAATACCATTTTCAACAACTCGGAGCACGAGGGCTTTATTGCTATTAAATCCGTTCATACGCAGTACTTGATTCTTGATATCCCCGTGGATGGTGAGAACTTCCACTTCCTGATTGACAACAACAAGAAGTACTAATTGCGAAAGGAATACAAAACAAAAAAGCGAGGGAATCTTTCGATTCTCTCGCTCTTTGTGTCGGGATTACTGGACTCGAACCAGCGACCTCGCGCCCCCCAGACGTGTGCGCTACCAACTGCGCTAAATCCCGATCCGTTTTCGACTTGCACCCAGCCGTTATCGCCGAATGCGGGTGCAAAGGTACGCAGTTTTTTTGAACTGACCAAATTTTCGGCCTATTTTTTACTCTTTTCCCACTTATTTTTCCACTTTTCGTACTTTTCATACAGCGTTGCTGGGCGGTCGTTGTACCAGCTGTAGCCATTGCGGCGCTCTGGGCCGATGTCCGAAAGGTGCTTGCGGGGCATGCCATCGCGGTCGCATACAAACGGCTGGCAGTTCAGCAAGTCGTAGAATCGTGCCCATAGTGGACCGGCTTTGGGGTCGGGTACCAGTCGGGTGTCGGCTCCTGGTTCCCCCTTCTTACCAATCTTCACAAGTCGGTAGCCTGTAATCTTATTCTTCTCAAACCAAGCCATAGCGCTGTTGATCGAGCGGCGTACTCGCTCGTCGGGGTGGGGCAGGCTCATCAGGAATCGTACGATGCTGGCACTCTCCATCGAGCAGTATGATGGCAGCTCGTAGGCGCGGGCATAAGTAGGGTAGAGTGTCTTGCGGTCGTGCTGCTGGCACCAAACGGTCAGCGTGTCGTCAACCTTTATCTGCGTGTTCAGAATGCATTCAATACCTTTCTTAAACGACTTTTCGATCTGTGCGTTCAGCTTCTCGTCGCTTAATCCGGCATACTGCTCTTTACCATTCAGTATGTCGCGCATCATGGTCAGAATATTCACAATAGCATCGTCGTTGTAGGTTATCTGCACCTGATAGTCGCGCTGGGTTGGCCAGAACTGTGGCCATCCGCCGTTTTCGTACTGTCCATCCAGAATGTAGTTTACACCCTTCTTGAAAGCCTCGCGATAGTGCTCATCCTTGGTCTGCTGATACAATCGCGCCAGGAAGTTCATCTGCATGGTGGTAGCACCGTTGTCGATTGTCGAGTCGTCGGTCACCTGCTTATCCTTGATGATCACCTCGCGCTGCTGGTTGGAGAGTGGTGTCACCATGTCGACGTTCTTGGGCCAGCCGCCCGTGTTGCGCTGCCAAATCAGTAGCTGGTCGCCGATACGGCGAGCTTCTTCGGTTTTGAAAAACTCGGGATTCTTTTCTTTCAGTACCTTGTCACTTTGTGCGTTAGCTGGTACGATAGGCATGAGGCCAATGATGGCTGCCAGTAGAGTAGTCTTAATGTAGTTCATACTATTTTAAATTGTTTTGTTCGTGGGTGCAAAAGTACAAAAAGATTACGAAACCGCGCAAGGATTAACACACATTAAGAGGATAATAGTAATAAAATGTGTAAAAATGAGCGCTTAGTGCCCGAAAATGCGTATCTTTGCATGCAATTAGAACGACATATACAAGAAATGAAGCAATATAAACTTACGGCACCTGAACGTTTGGCTCAGACCATCCAGTTGCCAGCATCAAAAAGCATATCCAACCGTGCGCTCATTATCTATGCCCTTAGCGGAGGTCGTAATCTGCCTCAGAACCTGAGTGATTGCGACGATACCGAGGTGATTATCGAGGCGCTGCGATACATGCCCGACGAAATTAATATCAAAGCTGCCGGTACCGCCATGCGATTTATGACGGCCTACCTGAGCGTGATGCGCGGCACCCATGTGATTACTGGTACCGAGCGCATGCAGCACCGTCCGATAGCCATTCTGGTCGACGCCCTGCGCAAGTTGGGTGCACAGATAGAGTACGTAGGGCAGGAGGGATTCCCGCCCCTGCGAATCACTGGCAATAAGCTGCAGGGTGGCGAGCTTTCTATCCCTGGCAACGTGAGCTCACAGTACATTACGGCGCTGCTGATGATTGGTCCGATGCTGGAAGAGGGTCTTACGCTGCAGCTTACAGGCGATATCATCTCGCGCCCTTACATCGACCTTACGCTGTGGATGATGGGCGAGTTCGGCGCCGAAGCCAAGTGGAGTTCGGCCGATACGATTACCGTGGACCACAAGCCTTACAAGAGTCGCGATTACTTTATCGAGAGCGACTGGAGCGGTGCCAGCTACTGGTATGAGATGGTGGCACTGAGCAAGGATCGCGATGCCGAAGTAAAGTTGACGGGACTGATGGACGGCTCGATGCAAGGCGATTCTACCACTCGTTACATCTTTAGCTTGCTGGGTGTAAAGACCACTTTTGAAACCCAGAAGAAAGGCGTACCGCAGATGGTGACACTGAAGAAGAACGGTCGTGGCATAGGCAAGTTGGAGTACGACTTTGTGAATGCTCCCGACCTGGCGCAGACCTTTGTGGTTACCTGTGCCGCACTCGATATCCCCTTTCACTTCAAGGGCCTCTCAACCCTGAAAATCAAGGAGACCGACCGTATTGCTGCCCTGAAGAAAGAGATGCTGAAGTTGGGTTACGTGATTCACGATGCCAACGACAGCGAGCTGTACTGGGACGGCGAGCGTTGCGAACCCGACCTGCAGGCTGGTATCGACACTTACGAAGACCATCGCATGGCATTGGCTTTTGCACCCTATGCTTTGCGCCAAGACGGACTGATTATCAATAATCCACAGGTAGTAACCAAGTCGTACCCTAAGTTCTGGGACGACCTGAAACTGGTAGGATTCAACATTGAAGAATAAATACTAACACAATTATTTTAGACGATGACGTTTGCATTAGTATGTATAGGCATGTTGTTGGTGCTGGGCCTGATAGCCTTGGTAGCCAACTGGTTTGATAAGAGCGAGGATGTGATTGAGCAAGGTCACGACTGCTCTACCTGCACAGCTGCCGACGAGGGCTCGTGCAAGATACACTGCCTGCTTGAGGAGAAGAAACAGAAGAGTATTAGTGAATAGTGATTAGTGAAGAGTGAATAGTGAGATGGAATGGGCGATATATGGGCATGGTGTTGGTTGTCGCGTTGGTGGCAACCATGGGCTTTGCGCAAAACAAAAACACCGCCAAGAGCCGGTTCTGGCACGCCTTCAACGCCCGCTATAACACCTATTATAATGGTCACATGGCCTTTCTGGATGGAAATTTGGAGAAAGAGAAAGGCCACAAGGATAACTTTACCGAACTGTTGCCGCTTTACCCCGTTGGCAACAAACTGAGTCGCGACATAGGCAAATCGCATTACGAGCGAACGGTTGAGAAGATGGAGAAAGCCATCCAGCGCCACACCATTAAGGTGAAAGGGCGCGAGCAGAACCCGTTTCTGTGGAAAGCATGGCTGATGCTTGGTAAGGCACAGTTCCAAATGGGACAGTTTGAAGAGGCTGCCGCTACCTTCTCGTATATGGCACGCCTGTACCTGGGCGATCCTGCCCGCAGCGGACTGGCCCGTGCGTGGCTGGCCAAAAGCTACACCATGTTGGGCTGGCGATACGATGCCGAGGACGTGATTCGTAACATGAGTCGCGACTCGATGGATTTCCGTGCCGTTAAGGATTGGGATTACACCTACGCCAACTACTACATCAGTGTGGCCGATTACCCCAAGGCTGTGCCTTATCTGCGCAAGGCCATCAAGCACGAACGCCGTAAAACCCAGCGTGCCCGCGAGTGGTACCTGATGGGACAGATACAGAACCTGATGGGCCATCAGCAAGAGGCTTACAAGGCTTTTGCCCGTGTGATACGCTGCAGTCCGCCTTACGAGTTGCAGTTTAACGCCCGTATAGCCCAGACCGAAGTGCTGGCCAAGAACAACGGCAAGCAGATGATAGGTAAGCTGAAGCGTATGGCCGCCAACGATAACAATGCCGAGTATCTCGACCAGGTGTACTATGCCATCGGCAACATCTATCTAGCCCAGGGCGATACCTTGCAGGCCATTGGCGCCTACGAGAAGGGTAACCTGAAATCTACCCGCAACGGTATCGAGAAAGGTGTGTTGCTGCTTACCCTTGGCAATCTGTATTGGGAACAGGAAAAATTTGCCGATGCCCAGCGCTGCTATGGCGAGGCAATCGGACTGCTGGATAAGGACCGCAAGGATTACGACGAACTCTCACGTCGCTCAAAGGTGCTCGACGAGTTGGTGCCCTATACCGAAGCTGTGCATCTGCAGGATTCGCTCTTGCAACTGGCCAGGATGGGCGAGAAAGAGCGCCTGCAAGCCATCGATCGTGTGATAGCCGAACTGAAGAAAAAGGAAAAAGAGGCACGCGATTCGGAGCTGGAATATACTGCTAATACCCAGCAAAACGAAAGTGAGCTGAATTTTCAGCCTACATCGCAACGTACTATGCCTCAGGCTTCTGGCAGTCAGCAGCAAGCAGGTGGCGCATGGTATTTCTATAACCCAACGGCTGTGAGTCAGGGTAAGACCACCTTCCAGCGCGAATGGGGCAAGCGCGAAAACATCGACAACTGGCGTCGTAGTAACCAAACCGTTCTTCGCCAGCCATCGGGCGAAGCGGCTAACGATAGTCTGTCTGCTGGCGATGACATGACAATCGTGACGAATGACAGCACCAAATCCGCTGCCCCCATCGATAGTACCGCCCTCGATCCCCATAACCGTGCCTACTATCTGGCGCAAATCCCATTTACCGAGGAGCAGCAAGCCGCCTGTCACGATATCATCAAGGATGGCTTGTTACATGCAGGCATTATCCTGAAGGATAAGATGGAGCGCCTGAATACCAGCGAGCGTTACCTGCACAGGCTGACTACCGATTATCCCGACTACGAGCATAACCCCGAGGCATGGTATCACTTGTGGCTGCTTTACTCGCGCCAAGGCAGAATGGCTGAGGCTGCCGAGTGCTTAGCTCGCCTAAAGGACGACTATCCCGACAACGAATACACCTTGCTGATAGCTGACCCGTACTATGCCGAGAATGCCCGCTTTGGCGAGCAGATGGAAGATTCGCTCTATGCCGCCACTTACGATGCCTTTAAGCACGATGATTTCCTGGCTGTAAAGCATAACACCCAGCTATCTGCCACCCGCTTTGCCCAGGGCGCCAACCGCGATAAATTTGTGTTTATCAGCGGTTTGAGTCTGCTGAACGAGGGCGACGGCGATGGCTGTCTGGAGCAGTTGAACGAGGTGGTAGAGAAATATCCCGACAGCGAGGTGAGTCCGTTGGCTGGTATGATTATAAAAGGTGTACAGGATGGCCGTAAGCTGCGTGGCGGTAAGTTTGATATCGGCGACGTGTGGACCCAGCGCGACATTGTGCTGAAGCGCGATTCGGCCACCACCGATACCCTGAGCACCGAACGTACTTCGCACTACCTGTTTATGCTGGTGTATCAGCCCGATTCGGTAAACCAAAATCAGCTGCTGTTCGAGTTGGCACGCTATAACTTTACCAACTTCCTGGTGCGCAACTTCGAGATACAGATAGACCAGGACGGCGAGCTGAATCGTATGATTGTAAGCGGATTCCTGAGTTACGACGAGGCCCTGCAGTACGCCCGTATGCTGTACGACAACGAAACCCTGCGACGCTACACGGCTCGCACCATGCGCCTGATTGTTAGCGAGCAGAATCTGCCCCTGCTGGGTACCCAGTACACCTACGACGAGTACCAGCAGTTTTACGAGCGCGAGCTGGCACCCATGCAGGTTAGTAAGGATAATCTGCTGATAAACCCCGAGGCAGTAGATGCGCCCGATATCGAAGACGAGCTGCCAGCCAAGCCCGCCGAACAGCCCGCACCTGCCACGCAGAAAAAGCAGCAGAAGGTGCTGGATTTTGATGATGATTTTTGGTAAACAACAGATAGATATATGACAAACGGATTACTACTTTGGGTAGACGACGAGATTGAGCAACTGAGGGCACACATCATGTTCCTCGAGAAGAAAGGCTATGAAATCGTGACCGTTAGCAACGGTACCGATGCCCTCGATCTGTGCCGTCAGCGCAACTTCGACCTGGTACTGCTGGATGAGCAGATGCCTGGTATCAGCGGACTTGAAACCCTGCGCAAACTCAAGGAGATTAATCCCTCGATCACTGTGGTGATGGTTACCAAGAGCGAGGAGGAGAATATTATGGAACAGGCCATCGGGCAGAAGATTGCCGACTATCTGATAAAGCCCGTAAACCCCAATCAGATACTGCTTACGCTGAAGAAGAATATCCATCGCCGTGCCATCGAAACCGAAATCACACAATCGCAGTATCAGCAGAACTTTCAGCAGATAGCCATGCAGATTATGGACTGCCGTACGTGGCACGACTGGGTGCAGGTGTACAAGCGCCTGGTACACTGGGAGCTGGAGTTGAGTGCTACCGAAAGCACCATGACCGAGATGCTGCAGATGCAGAAGGAGGAGGCCAACAACGGCTTTGCCAAGTTTATAAAAAAGAACTATCTAGCTTGGCTTGAGACTTCAAGCCAGGCTAGAGTTTCTAGCCCATCTAGCACGGCTAGTAAGCCAGTACTCTCGCCCGAGATATTTAAAACCAAGGTGTTCCCCATGCTTAATGCAGGCGAAAAGGTGTTCCTGGTGGTGCTCGATAACTTCCGTTACGACCAGTGGCGTGTGCTGTCGGGCGAGCTGAGTGCCTACTTCGATATCGACGAAGACATGTATTACAGCATTCTGCCCACCGCCACACAGTATGCGCGCAACGCCATCTTCAGCGGATTGATGCCCAACAAGATACAGGAAATGTTCCCCGATCTCTGGGTAGATGAAGACGAGGAGGAGGGTAAGAACCTGAACGAAGAACCACTGATTCGTACCCAGTTGGAGCGCTATCGCCGTAAGGAGAGTTTCAGTTATCACAAGATAAACACCCAGGCCGATGCCGACAAACTGATGCAGCAGATGCAACAGATAGAGAAGCATCCGCTGAATGTGGTGGTGTTTAACTTTATCGACATGCTGAGCCATGCCCGTACCGAATCGAAGATGGTGCGCGAGTTGGCCAACAACGAGAGTGCCTACCGCTCGATAACCCTGTCGTGGTTCCGCCATTCAGTTATCAGCGACTTCTTCCGCGAGCTGGCGCAGATGGATTGCAAGGTGATTGTGACTACCGACCACGGCAGTATACGTTGTACCCAGCCCGTAAAGATTGTGGGTGACCGCAACACCAATACCAACCTGCGCTACAAGTTAGGTAAGAACCTGAGTTACGACGATGATAAGAACCTGCTGGTTATCAAGGAGCCCCGCAAGGCCATGCTGCCACAGCCCAACCTATCGACCAGCTACGTGTTTGCCACGGGCGACTCGTTCTTTGCCTATCCCAACAACTATAATTACTATGTATCGTACTATCGCGACACGTTCCAGCACGGAGGCATCTCGATGGAAGAGATGATTGTGCCGCTGATTACATTAACAGGAAAGAAAAGATAAAAAACAGATATATTATGGAGATTAAGATTAACAGTTTAGAGCAGATCGGGGATGCCGCCCGAGAGTTTATCGCCCAGATGGGCGACCGTCGTGTGTTTGCCTTTTATGGCAAGATGGGTGCCGGAAAAACCACGTTTATCAAGGCCATTTGCGAGGCTTTGGGTGTAGATGATGTGATTACATCGCCCACCTTCGCCATCATCAACGAGTACACATCGGGCGAGGGTGAGAGTATCTATCACTTTGATTTCTACCGCATTAAGAAACTGGAGGAGGTTTACGATATGGGCTACGAGGATTATTTCTATAGTGGATGCCTGTGCTTGATAGAGTGGCCCGAGCTGATTGAGGAGGTGCTGCCCGAGGATGCCGTTAAGGTTACTATCGAAGAAAAAACCGACGGCAACCGTGTGGTTACCGTCGGCTAATTAAGTGATATGTTTGGTGCTGGTCGGAGTTACAGCAAAGCTTCGAACTTCTCTTCGAACTTACCCTTCGACTGGGCACCAATCAGTTTATCTACAACCTCACCATTCTTGAAGAACAGAATGGTAGGAATGTTTCGGATTCCAAACTCGGCGGCGAGGTCTTCGTTGTCCTCAACGTCGCACTTGCCAACCACGATCTTACCGTCGTACTTAGCGGCCAACTCTTCGATAATGGGAGCCACCATACGGCAGGGACCACACCAAGTAGCCCAGAAATCAACTACCAAAGGCAGGTTACCGGCCTTCAACTCTGCAAAGTTTTCTTTTGT
>JAEEGH010020756.1_pt1 | contig 13627 bp, 19 predicted proteins | sample 9134181 | NCBI WGS metagenome assembly JAEEGH01 (sample SAMN16246544, study PRJNA631951) | gut metagenome | biome: gut microbiome; feature: rumen; material: DP-attached | host: Bos | place: Iran: Karaj | collected 2018-10
GATGATGTTGATAAGCTTCGGGTTGAATTGGAAACCAGGAAAGATTTGGAAGCAAAGGCTCACAGCATTGAAAATAGACTTTCTATGTATGCAAAACTTCTTGGAATACATAGAACATATCGCCCTGTGAAGAATATAGATTATGAAGAGTATACACTATTCATGTCTACTGTTGCACACGATCATAAATCCATGAAGCAGATTGAATTTTTGGAAAAATACGATGTAACGAAATTTAGAGGAATCAAAAAAAGGTACCTTGCGGGGTATCTGGATTATATAAGTGGTATTGAGAGGCCTAATACTAGGAAAACCAATGATCTTGTTCTGGATCCATATACGTATCTGATGTATTTCAAATATGGTCAGAAGGATATCCTGAATGATGAATTGAAGAAGGCTATTCCGGCTTTTTTATCTAGAGGCCTTCTAATTACAGATGTTCAGGAGGCGGTAAATGGCCCATATAACAAGTGAAGAATACCTTAATAAGTCAAACATTGAAGAATATCTTGATGCATTAGCTGCCACTTTAAAAACCAATGGTATATCTGCTAAGGATGTCATGGAAATTTTATTCGCCTGTACGGCGATGAATATTTGCTTAGAAACGATGTACGTAAGATTAGACTAATGGGTGTGCAGTTTAATAAATAGGGGGATTAGATATGTGGTTCATATTTGCGTTGCTTTCGGCAGTATTTGCAGCATTGACATCAATTCTGGCAAAGATTGGGATTGAAGGTGTTAATTCTAATCTGGCCACTGCCATCAGAACGGTTGTCGTTGTTGTGTTGGCTTGGGGAATGGTCTTTTTGACCAATGCTCAGACCGGGATTTCTGAGATCAGTAAGAAAAGCTGGATATTCCTGATTCTTTCAGGATTGGCAACCGGAGCATCATGGCTCTGCTATTACAGGGCACTTCAGGTTGGAGATGCGTCCAAGGTTGTACCAATAGACAAACTAAGCGTTGTTATCACACTGATACTAGCTTTTGTGTTTCTGCATGAGCAGTTTACAGTGAAGTCGGCGATTGGATGTGTTCTTATCGGAGCAGGAACACTGCTGATGGTCTTATGAAGAAAATAGGAGTGGGAAACAGAATATTTGTAGCGCTGTTGGTTGCCGGGATATGTCTTTTTCGGAGCGTTGAGAGTTATGCCGCGGAGGAGATTCCGGCGTACAATGGGGCGCCATCAGTTGTTTTAAACAACAATGTTCCGGGATTCACAGCTGATGAGATTACCACAAGCTCTTTTGAACAATATGGTGAACCTGACCGGTTGGGAAGATGTACGGCTGCTATTGCGTGTGTGGGAAAGGATCTGATGCCTACGGAGGAGCGCGAGGATATCAGTGATGTGCGGGCGACAGGATGGAAGCAGAACAAGTATCCGGGCATAATAGACTCTGATCCGCCATTCCTTTACAACAGATGCCATATGATAGGATTCCAGCTGACCGGCGAGAATGCCAATGAGAAAAACCTGATCACCGGCACAAGGTATATGAATTTGATGGGAATGCTGCCTTATGAAAATGAGGTCGCAGAATATGTACAGAGCACCGGAAGACATGTAATGTACAGAGTTACGCCTGTTTTTACAGATAAGAATCTGTTGTGCAACGGAGTACAGATTGAAGCTTACTCTGTTGAGGATAAGGGAAGAGGAATCTCTTTTAACGTATTCTGCTACAACGTGCAGCCGGGTGTAGATATAGATTATAGAGATGGAAGCAACAAGCTGGCGCCGGACGCGGACAAGATAGTTGATAGTAACCCCATTAAAGCGATTTGGCGGAGATTTACGGAATGGATCAATAAGACGTTTGGCATAGAAGAAAGAGAGTCTTGAACTTGACTTAGCCGTACGGCTCGAAATATACTAAGTATATAATAAAAGAGCCGAACGGCTAATATTTTACCAGCCAGGCACATAATTGTTCGAACGGCTTATTTTGGAGGCGAAGTTATTATGGTTATAAACAGTTCTTCAGATTTCGGGCAGGCATTGAAGAGGCGAAGGAAGGAGCTTGGCTACACCCAGCGTTATATTTCTGAATTTACCGGATTCAGTATAAGCTTCATTTCAGATCTGGAAAACGGTAAGAAAACAGCAGAACTTGGCAAGGCTATTTATCTTGCAAATATGCTTGGCCTTGATATTTCAGTGAATGCGAGGGCGTAACAATGAGAAAATACATTGTGTTCCTTGAAATACACGGGAAACAGGTGAAAGTTGGCACAATTGAGGGAAATTCTTCTGAAGATGCCAGTTTTTCATATTCTAAAGAATATATTTCGGAGAGTGGCGCCAGGGCTATTTCAATATCGCTTCCTATTCAGGATGAGCCTTTTTCACCGGAGCGGACAAAGGTCTTTTTTGATGGACTTCTTCCGGAAGGATTCATGAGAAAGGCTATTGCTTCTAATATGCATTTTGACGAAAATGATTATCTTTCTATTCTTTATAATCTTGGCAAAGAGTGTATTGGCGCGTTGAGAATTGATGAAACAGAAGAGGAGAAGGATTCGGATTATGAGCCCATTACAGACGCTCAGGTAGAGGCTCTTGCTTCTGAAGGAACTACAAAGTCAACTGAGCTTGTGATCAAAACTCACTTATCGCTGACAGGTGCATCGGGAAAAGTTGGGTTGTATTTTGACGAGCCAAATCAGCGATGGTATTTGCCCTCGGGGCTGGCACCAAGCACGCATATTGTAAAGCAAAGCCACATCAGGCTGGATGGAATAGTTACCAATGAGCAGCTATCAATGCTGGCAGCTCGAAAGTGTGGAATTGACATTCCTGAGAGCTTTATCGTAAACGTTGGAAAAGGTATTGATTCAGAAGTGCTGTTTGCTACAAAGCGATTCGACAGAATCATGGATGAGTCGTCCGATACCATCAGGAATCTGAGGCGACCTCACAGAATTCATCAGGAAGATTTTGCCCAGGCGATGGGAATCGCTTCATACGACAAATATGAGAAAGAAGGTCAGAACTACGCAGAGAAGATCTTTGAAATAATACGTAACTATTCCGGAAGGCCATTGGATGATCAGTTAAGGCTCTGGAACAGGATTGTATATAATTTTACGCTCGGCAATACGGATGCTCATATCAAAAACCAGTCCCTTCTTTACGATGCCGACATGAAAGGAATAAGGCTCGCACCTGCCTATGATATGATCAGTACGGTGATTTATGAAAGCGCAACCAGGGAGATGTCTTTTAACATCGGAGGGGCCAGAAATCTGGACAGCGTGAGTGAAGAGAACTTTAAGATTCTGGCAGATAGGATTGGCATTGCCTCCAAGGTGGCAATGGACAATTACTATAAGGTGCTCGATAAATTTGAAAATGCGATAAGAGAGTCAGGAAAAGAGCTACAGGAAATCGGCTTTGGGAATGCAAAAGATATTGCGGAGAGAATCCTTCTTGCCCGCAGAAAAATCATTTGAGAAAGAGTAGGCGCTTATGATCAGGATTGCAGTAATCGGTGTTGGAAACATGGGGAGTAAGTACGCTTCGATACTTCAGGACGGACTTATCGAGGGAGCTGAGCTTGCGGCGCTTACTCGTGTGAGAGGCACATACAAAGAACTTCTTCAGAAGTCGATTGACGGCGGCGTTCCGGTTTATGAGAGCGCTGACGATTTGCTTGATGCAATAGAGAATAAAGAACTTGATGTGAACGCTGTGATCATCGCAACTCCGCATTTTGCTCACGAGGCAATAGCTGTAAGAGCATTTGATAATGGACTGCATGTTCTCTGTGACAAGCCGTCCGGGGTGTATTCAAGGCAGGCAAGGATCATGGAGGAGGCAGCTGACAGGTCGGGAAAGGTCTTTTCCATGGTATTCAATCAGAGAACTCTTCCTGTCTATATTGGGTTAAAAGAGATTGTTCAGAGCGGCAGATATGGAGCCTTGAAGCGTGTGAACTGGGTGGTTACGGACTGGTACCGTCCGGAGCAATACTACAAGTCCAGTTCATGGCATGCCACCTGGGACAAGGATGGCGGAGGCGTTCTCCTTAATCAGTGTCCCCACAATCTTGATCTGCTGCAGTGGATATGCGGTAATCCAAAGTGGGTTCAGGGCTTTTGCCACGAGGGAAGATTTCACGATATCGAGGTAGAGGATGATGTGACGGCTTACTTTGAATGGGAAAACGGTGCTACCGGTACCTTCATCACATCAACCGGAGATGCCCCCGGAATTAACAGGTTGGAGATATCTCTGGAAGAGGCTCTGATAGTATGCGAAAACGGCAAGCTTAAGGTGGGCGAAGTTGCTCAGGAGATGGGCTGCAAGGAAGCAGAATATCGCAAGAATTCCACAGACTTTTTTGCAAAGATCAAAGGGACCTGGACAGAGACTGAGTTTGAGAGTCAGCCACAACCCTATGTTAAGGTGATTCAAAGCTTTGTGGATGAGATAAGCGGTCGCGGCAAGAGTATCGCCGACGGAAGAGAAGGGCGCAAGAGCCTTATTTTATCCAACGCAATTTATCTCTCCTCCTGGGAAAGAGAGATGGTTGAACTGCCGGTTATTGGAAGTGACGATGAAAGGTCTTTTGAAATGAGGTTTGAAGCTGCGCTTAGGAAAAAGACAAAGGCCTAGATCAGCGAACGTAATAATGCCTTCCGAGCCATTTTGATAAACCGTCAAGACCGGGGTAAACGATACGCTCGGAGACATTCTGGTGATCAAGCATATCTCTGATCTGCCAGCGAATCTCTTTCTTGATAATATAGCGAACGGTCTTGTCTGTGTGCTCATCAAGGAATCCCTCGATATTGTGCATGTCTGTGGGAATTACTGAGAAGAACGAATATTGATTGACAATGCGGACATCCACGGACGGAGGCTCAATCATGAGCAAGGCAGATGATCCCATGTCTTTGTCGTACATATCAAGGCTTTCGCAGGCTTCTGTAAGCATATCTACAGAAAAGACAGTGGTATTGTACTTGGCAGAAATGGCCTTGTACTTATCGGGCAGGAGATCATGCAGCTCATGGATATCAGTGCGCCACACTACGCTGTCTCTTTTCTCCATATCTTCCAGATCGCCTTCCGTACATGAGAAGTGCAGGGCAATAAGAGGCGAGAAGGACCAGTCAAGAAGCCTTGTTGGGAGGCCGTGGTGCTGTCCGAATATCATCTGTCTCCATACAGAATTCTCTATTGAAGGTTCCTCAAGAACCGCATATTTTGTGAAGTTCCTAAGCATACATGGCTCAAGGACTTTTTGCTTATCCTTACAGTTTCTGGCAAGGCTTGTCGTCAGCTCGAAGGAAGCATCCGGCTGGCCGCGGTAAACAAAGAGATTTCGGTTCCTCTTCAGGTCAGATCTAAATTCCTGCTCGTTAAGGAGCTCATACAGATGATCCATATCTTCAATGTAAACTGTCCTTATCATACTCATTGCCTCCTATATTTTAATGATAACATGAAAACTGGATATATTAGGGAATGCAGTAGAAAAATAATGTAAAATGACCATAGAAGTTTCAATGTACAGGGGGAAAGGTTATGCAAACAGGCGATATAATAGTCAGGCTCATAAAAGAAGAGCAGACGATGGATAATGCCTGCCTTAAAGTTGATACAGAGCATTGCTTTGACAGGTCTTTTCTTGATCAAAGAGGTATATGGGCTCTCTTTGGAAAGAATAAGGAGTGTACAGATTACGTATGTCTTAATGTGGGAAAATCAGTTGATGTCGGCCGTGAGATACTCTATGACATGAGCTGTCTGACTTATGTGTCAGAGCCTGACGAGGCTGAGCTGCCGTATATCAATCAATTTGGAGAGGGATGTGGGTTTAACTGGAACACAGGAGAGACCCAGGAGTGCTTATATCCTTTCCTGGCGCAGAAATATGATGATCTGATATTTGTTTTTGCATATGATGGAACAGATGAAACTAATGCGAGCATGACCAGTCATGAAATAGAGATTGCGCATGATTATCATTCATTGTACTGGAGGAACGGAAAAGTATTTAAGAAATCTGTTAAGGATACGCCTCAGATAAGCCCGGATAAGCAGTTTAAGAAAATCAGGGATATACAGGAAAGTTTTTGAGAGGTCCCTCCGGGTATAAAACCCGAAGGGCTGTGTGTGTTATGAAAGTGTGTTATGAAAAGTGTTATGAAAAGTGTGGGGGGTCAAGAAGCTTTGTTCTTCTTGATGATCTTATATTAAGTCTCTAACTTAAAATTAACCTAAAAATCTTGTGAAGGAAATGTGAAGATACTTATGCCGGATAATAAAAGAGAATGGTCGGATAAGCGCAACGAACTTGTTGCAGCCATAGAGCAGCTTGGATTTCCCGGGGCACTGGGCGAACAAATTGCAAGGCAGCTTGGAAGCCCTAAGGCCATGGAGCGCATGATGGCTTATTTATATAATGTGAAACCAAGGTCGGCTGAGCTGATCGTGGATGAGATGCTTGCCATCTGCAGTGATATTGATGCCTGGCGAGACAAGAAGGCCGCGGAAGAAGCCAATGCAAAATATAACGAGATGCTGTATTACGGGCTTGGCACGGAGGAAGATGAGCTGTGATAAAAGAGATATTAGTTTGCCTTCAGGGAAAAGAGGATGAGGTGCTTGCCAAACAGATCTCAATGCTGAGTGAAAGACATCATGCAAAGGTGAGGAGAATCTCTTTTGCTGAGGCAGAAAGCTGCATTGAAGAGGGGGGTCAGGATGTCTTTTTCATAAGTGATGACGAGGCGCTGCTGTCTAAAGCGCAGGACAGGGGGATTTCTGTCAACAGCCCCGCCAAGATGAGAGAGTCCTATGAGAAGGCAATGGAAATGCTTAAGGCATTGGGCGGAAAAAGATAGATATTAACTGTTTTGCGTTTGCGTTTCATTGAGTATAATTGGAGTAACAGGTTGTTTAACAGCCACAGACAACATTTAGAGATTGGAGGAGACAGAAAGTATGGGAAGTGTATTAGACGTTGCTGAAATCATCAAGCAGATCAATGGGAACAAAGAGCTGATGGCACAGATTGCTAAGGCTGATCCGAAGCAGGGAGTGGAACTGCTCAAGAAAGCCAACATTGACGTATCCGAAGATGACATTAAAAAGGTTCAGGCTGCAGTAGCAGACGGCAAGCTTGATCTTGGAGACCTCAAGAATCTCGCAGGGGGATTGTTCAAGAAATAAGAGAAATCAGGAGTATTTAAGCATTGGTAAAGCGATACAGGCTTTGTTTTTACGGAATGGTGCAGGGAGTCGGTTTTAGATTCACTGCCAGACATGCTGCGAATATGTGCCGGCTTACGGGATATGTCAGGAACGAGTACGATGGTTCTGTGACCTGTGAAGTTCAGGGAGATGATGAGTCGATAGACAGATTTGTGGCTATCATCAGAAGCGGCAGATTTATCGACATATCAGACATAGATAAAAAGCAACTGGATGTGATTCCGGACGAGAGGTCTTTTGAAGTAAGATTCTAAAAATGGAGGCGCCCTGTGTAGGTATATTGTATGATATACGTACACAGGGCTTTTTAAAATGGCTAATCAGGAGACTTGGTCCTGAAACATTCGAATTCAGTTGAAGAAATAAAGGAATTGAAGAGCAAGGATTCCGGCGATCAGCGTCGCTGACAGTATGCTCATTATTCCTTTCATTACACTTCTTGGGTCTTTGTAATGGCCAAGCAGGTACATGGCGTCATAGGTCTTGGGAATTGGTTTACCATTGCATCTTAATGTTGCCTGTTCGTTGTTCAATGGCATATCCTCCGCGAACGCCCGAAGCGTTCAGAGCTCTGCGACCACTAAATCTTGTATCTTATGATTTTATTATATACAACATATTCTAAAATGAGCATAAATAAATATTAAATATTTCTAATCTGTTTTATAATGAATTTTAAGAAAGATGAGGCTGGGAAAAATATGAACATACAGATTTTTGGAACCAAAAAGTGCAATGATACCAAGAAAGCTGAGCGTTTCTTTAAGGAGCGCGGAATCAAATATCAGTTTATAGACATGAAGGAAAAGGGCATGAGCAAAGGAGAGCTTACATCTGTTGCGAACGCCAACGGCGGGATCATGGCTATGGTCAATCCGGATGCCAAGGATAAAGATGCGGTGGCGCTGATTCAGTATATTGCTGATGAGGATAAGCTGGAGAAACTCCTGGAGACTCAGCAGATAATAAAGACTCCTGTTGTGAGAAACGGGAAGCTGTCTACGCTCGGCTATCAGCCTGATGTGTGGAAGAAGTGGGAGTGAGTATGAGTGAGATTGAAAGATTAAAGACTATTGTGGAGAAGCTCAGAAGTGAGGACGGCTGTCCCTGGGACAAGGCGCAGACTCATGAGAGTTTAAAGCCCGGATGCATTGAGGAAGCAGCAGAGGTGCTAGGCGGGATCAACATACTTAAAGAGACCGGAGATGCGGACAATCTGAAAGAGGAGCTGGGAGATCTTTTACTGCAGATCATGTTCCATGCAGTGATGGCTGAGGAAGAAGGTCTTTTCACATTTGAAGACGTAGCGAAGACTGTCTCAGACAAGATGGTCAGGAGGCATCCACACGTTTTCGGTGACATGAAGTTCGCGACAGATGAGGAACTTCACGCTGCCTGGGCCGAGATCAAGCGCAAGGAAAAAGAGGGCAAGGAATGGCAGGCGGACTATCTTCCGGGAGCTTTCAGGGAGGCCGAAGAGCTTATCCAAAGGGCCAGGGAGAGAAAAGGGTTTTGAGTATATCATGTGAATGAGAGGAGAAGTTTTGCAATGCAGGGGAAATATCCGGTAGTAACACTTTGCGGTAGTACAAGATTCAAGGACCAGTTCATGGAGGTGCAAAAGAGACTTACCCTTGAGGGGAACATTGTCATAAGCGTAGGTTTGTTCGGGCATTCCGGCGACAGCGAAGTCTGGGAGAACATGGACGAGGGCACGCTGACACGGACAAAAGAGATGCTTGATGAAATGCACAAGGCCAAGATCGATATGGCAGATTCAATCTTCGTCATAAATGTCGGTGGCTACATTGGATCAAGCACCAGGAGCGAGATTGAGTATGCGATCGCGCACGGGAAAGAGGTAAGGTATCTGGAAGAGGGCTGAGGCCCTCTTTTTTATTGCATATCTGCTCTTGAAAAAACTGAGCTGAAGTATATATAATTAGTTGTGTTAGCTATTGCTAACGCAATGAGGGGTCAATACAAAACAACAAATTACAATTGTTATAAAGGAGGAGTGTTATGAAACCTGATTACAAAAACTGGATGCCAAAAGGCATGGTAATGGGCAGTGGGTGCTCAGCTGCGGTATTTCTGATATTGAGCATAGTATTTGCTCTGGCGCCGATATCCGGAGGCGTGCAGAAAGTTCTTTTACCGATTCTACTGATCGTGACTGCATTATGCCTGTTTGTTACGGTGTGGATGTATCTCATGTACAGGGCGTTTTCCTATGATGGAAACAGGAAGATGTCCAAGCAGATAATTGACGGAGTTTCGGCGTATGTGAATGTGCCGGATGGAGGTAAGGGACTGGATGTCGGATGCGGAAGCGGAGCGCTGACAATAGCCTGTGCCAAAAGAAATCCGAAGGCCTCTTTTACCGGAATTGACAGATGGGGCAAGGAGTATGCTTCTTTTAGCAAGAATCTGTGCGAGAGCAATTCCAAGGCAGAGGGCGTTGGAAACACATCATTCATGCAGGGAGATGCGACTGTACTTCCATTTGAGGATGAGACCTTCGATGCGGTGACCAGTAATTATGTATACCACAATATTCCGAGCAGGGACAGGCAGGCTATACTGCTTGAAACTCTGCGCACTCTTAAAAAGGGCGGTACCTTTGCGATACATGACATCATGTCAAAGGCTAAATACGGAGACATGCAGTCTTTTGTCCAAAAGCTCAAAGACATGGGATACAGCGAGGTTAAGCTTGTGGATACCACAAACGGTATGTTTATGAGCAAGTGGGAATCAACCTGGATGGGACTTTCGGGCTCAGCAATCCTAATGGGAAGGAAGTAAGCAGGATATGCTCTTAACGATATTTCTTGCGATTGTTTTTTGCGTGGCGATCACGCTGATGATGTTTGCTGCAGTTGCGTTCATTCAGGACAAAAAGTTCTTTTCCTCGGCGCCGAAAGAGGCTCAGGAAGCCATCCGGCCCAGGGATAAGGAATTGTTCTACGGAGCGAGGGTCATAGGCTGGACGCTGATGGTGTTCAGTTTTCTGATGATCCTGGGCGTTGGCGTCATCTCCATATGGGATGGCTTTCGCAGCGGGTTTACGTTTTGGCAGTTTTTCGTGAGATTCGTATTCATTTTTAGCGTTTACAAAATCTATGACATGGTCTGCTTTGATTATTTCCTGCTCATGAAGTATAAGTTCTTTCAGTTCTATTTTCCGGAGGTTGAGAGCGTCTACGCGAACAGAAAGTACGGCTACAACATAAAAAGCCAGCTTTTGAAGCTCTTTGTGATATTCCCGGCAGCTTCCGCTTTGGCAGCATGGATCTGCTCAATTTTCTGACAATTGCATTTATTGTTGACGAAAATGAAAAACTGATTTATAGTTATCATTGTTAGCTATCACTAACAACTTATAACTTGCAACAAAACCAAGAGACAGGGAATATGCCAAGGGACAAGACACTTAGCCATATAAAAGTCAATAAGGCCATCAAGGAGGAATTCCTGGAGAAGGGCTATGAAGCGGCATCAATCCGCAGCATAGGCGCCAGGGCAGGGATGACTTCTGCAGGGCTCTACAGACATTATGCTGACAAGGAAGCTATGTTTGGTGCTATGGTGGAGCCTCTGATCAGTGAGATCAAGGATTGGACAAGAAGGCATATAGCCAGAAAGAACACCCTGCTTGATGAAAATGTTGATGATAAGGAGCTCTTTGGCGAGACATATTTTAATCTCATCAGAGAAGTGATCCTGCCAAAGCGAGATGAATTCAAGATATTGATGACCTGCTCCAGGGGCACAAGGTATGAGAACTTCGTTCATGATTATGCCATGTACAATCAAAACGAGCTTCTCGATGCTATCAAACATATGAAAAAACTGGGATATCCTGTAGTGGATATCGATGAGGAGGAACTGCATATGCTGCTATCAGCATATCTGACAGCATGCTTTGAACCGATCATACATGATTGCGACGAAGCCACAATAGATAAATATTTGAACACCATACAGGAATTCTTCATGCCGGGATGGATGAGGATCATGGGATTAAACTAAGAGCCGCAAGGCTCTTTTTTAATGTCGTAAGTTATCAAAATTGAGTTAGCGATAACTAACGAAATATATAAAATACAGGAGGAGAAAAACTTGGGTAAGACACAAAAATTTGATCACATGAAGTTGATCAGGAAGTATGCGGGAGGGCATACGACGCTTATCACGCTGGGGAGAATTATCGCAGCCATTAGCGCAATAGTAGTACTGATACCGTATTACGATCTGTGGAAGATCATAAGCATTGCGGTAAACAACGAAGACACTGCGCAGATCAGTCATTATGCGTGGCAGGCAGTGATACTTACGATAGCATCGCTGCTGATTTACATCGGTGCACTCTTTTGCACGCATATCGCAGCTTTCAGGGTGCAGGCCAACATGAGAAGCGCCCTTATGAGAAGGATCATCACCCTTCCCCTTGGCGTATTTGATGAGGATGGCACAGGAAAGATAAGGCGTATAGTCAATGACTCAACGGCGGCTACGGAAACATTTATCGCGCATCAGCTCCCAGACAAGGCCGTTGCGGCAATAACGCCGATAGGTCTTTTGGTTCTGATCTTTGCATTTAACTGGAAGATTGGTCTTATGTGTATGATCCCCGCAGTTATAGGATTTGCATGCATGATGTGCATGATGGGAAAAGGTATGCAGGAGAAGATGAAGGAGTATCAGAACGCTCTCGATACCATGAGCTCCGAAGCTACCGAGTATGTCAGAGGAATTCCCGTTGTAAAGACCTTCGGCCAGACAGTTCACTCTTTTAAAAGATTCAAAGAAGCAATCGACGGATTCGGAAAGTGGACTACTGCTTACACGCTTGTATTAAGATGGCCTATGACAGCCTTTATGACCTGCATAAATGCTATCTTTGCGTTTATTGTGATCGCAGCTTTCACATTTTCCAAGGACGGAACAAGCGCAGCACTGATCCTTAACATAATGTATTACATAATCGTAACGCCGCTTGTTACCGTTGCCCTTACTAAGGTGGCATATTCGGGAGAAGCCGAGATGACACTGATCGATGCCCTTCAGCGCGTGGAGCGTATCATGGAGATTGAACCTCTTGCTGACAACAAAGCCGGCAAGGTGCCTCAGGATCACAGCGTAGAACTGAAGAACGTCACCTATCGCTACAAGGATGCCACAAGAGATGCGGTAAAGAATGTTTCTCTTAAGATCGCTCCCGGCGAGCATGTGGCACTGGTAGGACCTTCAGGCTCAGGTAAGACGACCCTTGCTGAGCTTATGGTCAGGTTCTTTGATGTTGATTCGGGAGAGATACTCATCGGCGGAGTCAACGTTAAGAATATTCCGGCAAAAGAGCTTATGAAGCAGGTTTCATTTGTCTTCCAGGACAGCAGGCTTATCAAGAAATCTATATTTGAAAATGTGCGCATGTCAAAACCGGACGCAACCGAAGCAGAAGTCATGGCTGCTCTTGAGACCGCACAATGCATGGATATTATTGAGAAACTTCCGAATGGCATAAATACTGTGATCGGAGAAAAGGGAACTTATTTGTCAGGAGGCGAGCAGCAGAGGATAACTATTGCAAGAGCTGTGCTCAAAGATGCACCAATACTGATCCTGGACGAGGCAACAGCATTTGCGGATCCTGATAATGAAGCTAAAGTTCAGGCTGCTTTTGAAAACCTCTCCAAGGGAAAGACGCTTATCATGATTGCTCACAGGCTCAGCACCGTCATGAATGCTGACAGGATCTATGTCTGCGATGACGGACAGTGCGTGGAGAGCGGAACCCATACCGAGCTCATGAACAAGGGCGGGCTTTACAAGCGCATGTTTGATGAATACTCAAGATCCATTGAGTGGAAGGTAGGTGCATGATAATGATAGAGAGACTTAAACATAAATACGCGCTGTCAACGCAGGGCGCAAAAGACATGATAAGAGGATGCATCTGCGTTGCCATAACCAATATCGCACTGATGATGCCTGCGGGAATTCTGTACTGTCTGATAAAAGACCTTTTGGAGGGGACACTCACAAGTGACCGAGTTCCGTTTTATACTGTGGCCTCAATCGTTGTGATACTGCTCATTGCATTGACCAATTTCATTCAGTACAATGCGACATTCCTTACAACATACAGGGAAAGCGGAGTCAGAAGAACTGCAATTGCCGAGAAGCTCAGAAAACTCCCGCTCTCATATTTTGGCAAGAAGAACATATCCGATCTGACTACAAATATCATGGGAGACTGTGCGCAGATTGAAACCGCATCCAGCCACTGGATCCCGGAACTCATCGGTGCAGTCATATCTGTATGCATCGTAGGAGTGAGCCTGTTCTTTGCTTTTGACTGGAGAATGGTGCTTGCCAGCT
>JAEEGH010020759.1_pt1 | contig 13626 bp, 10 predicted proteins | sample 9134181 | NCBI WGS metagenome assembly JAEEGH01 (sample SAMN16246544, study PRJNA631951) | gut metagenome | biome: gut microbiome; feature: rumen; material: DP-attached | host: Bos | place: Iran: Karaj | collected 2018-10
TGGGGGCATCATAGATGCCGGGCAGAAACACTAACGGGTTCTGAGTGGTGACCACCTTGTAGTCGACATCCTCCACAAGGCCGTCGCCGACAATAATCTCGTATGACACCTCGAGGCTGTCGACAATCGGTGGCGACGAGAGGTAGACGGTGTAGGCATTCACGTTTCTCACGTTGCTCAGCACCACAGTACTCGCCGTTCCCGTCGGTGTAGCAATGCGCACAAACGGCTCGTCGAACAATTCGACCTCCTGGTCGGCGCAGCTACAGACGGCAACCATCATCAGCAAATATAATATCCTCTTCATATTCATTCGTATTTTCTCTTTTGGTTATATCTTCTCCCCTCCCTCAACAGGGAAAGGCTACGGGTAGGCGAGCCTTGCTCGGGAATGGGGCAGGGGGTGGGTCTTATTCATCCACCATACTATTATTGTTTATCCCGCTGTTCACGGTGGGATTAGGCTGCATGCTGGTATTGGCATTCAGCTCATCCTGCGGGATGGGCAGCACAAAGTAGTCACTGGGATAGGCCATGCGCTTCATGGTCGAGGTGGTCTTCTGCTCGCGCACCAAGTCCTGCTTCCAGCGGGTGATGTCGAAGAAGTTGTGGCCCTCGAAACAGAGTTCCTTCACCCGCTCACGACGGATGAGGTCTATCAGCGTAATGTCGCTGTAGGCAGCCATCACGGCCTCGGCCTTCGCAGTGCCCACGGCACGTTCGACGATGGCACGGATATACTGGCGGGCATCGCTGTATTGCTTCAGCTGCCAGGCAGCCTCGGCAGCATTGAGGTACTCCTCGGAAAGCCGGAACAGGAACGGATCGTCGCGCTTGGGCTCGTTGTTGGGCACAACCGTTGCCTCGTACTTCGAGCAATGGGCCTTGCTGCCGTTCTTGAGCAGCTTCAGGCGGATGTCGTCGGCATCGAAGAGCGACAGCAGCGTGTCGGCAGGCTCACAACTGGACTGATAGAACGCCTTCAGGTAGCCGCTCATGTCGTCGCCCGACAGACGGAAGATGGCCTCGCCCTGCTTCGTCAGGTCGTCGTACATGCCTAAATAGTCGTTGCCCTGTGCCAACTGCTGACTGCCGATGGCCAGGCGGGCATACTTCAGGGCGTTCGTCCAGTCTTCCATATAAAGGTACACGCGGGAGAACATGCAGTTGACGGCCTGCAGCGAACCGTAGTAGCGGTTGGTGGCTACGTCGTCGGTCATCAGCCGTGAGGCTTCCGTCAAATCGGCCAGCACTTGGTCGTACACTTCCTTGACGGTAGCCCGCGACGGTGTGTCGTTGGCTCCGGGTGTGCGCAGCAGGATGGGCACGCCCAAATGGGAGGCGTCAGCGGTGTAGTTGTAGGACTGGGCGTAGGCACGGCACTGGTCGAAGTGGCATATAGCACGTATAAGCAGCGCCTGTCCGACGATGTTCTCGCAATAAGCCTTCTGCGTGGGATAGGCATCGATGACCTTAGGGCCATACTCAATGATGTTGTTGGCATTGGCCTGGGCAACGTAAATCTTGCGCCAGATGTAGCCGACAGCACCCGTTATCTGGCTCTCGTCGCTGGTGAAGTTGTACTGTGCCACCATGTCGCCGCTCGACGCTGCCATCGGCATCGACACCATGTTGCCAGCCACGTCGCCATACTTCGTGAACTCATTGTCAACGTACAGGTACATTTTATTATAAGTACCCACCAGCCCCGCATAGAGTCCCTGCGGGTCGCTGAGGAACGTCGGGATGGTGGCCTTTCCCTTCACGTCGACCTCAAGGAAGTCGGAGCAGGAGGCGAGGGTGGCGGCAAAACCGCAACCTACAAGAACCCCACCTATGTATTTTCTTACGCTCAAACTAATCATAAATCTCAAATCTCAAATCTAAATGGTCTTAGAACCCCACATTCACCGACAACGACACCGACCGTTCGGCGGGATAGCCGCTCATGCAGGTCTTATAGGAGTTATGGTCGCTGCTGGCGTAGGGCGAGTAAGCAAACAGGTTGTTGCCGATGAGCGACACCGTACACTGGTTCAGTCCCAAAGGCTTGATCACGTCACGGGAGAAGCGGTAGCTCAGCACCAAGTTCTGCAGACGGACAAGCGTCTTGTTGTAGAGGAAGCGCGTACTGTTCATGATAGAACTGGTACTGACGCCCCAGATGGGTTTCGGGTTGGGCGCTATGTCACCCGGCTTCTGCCAGCGCTCCAACTGCTCCACAGCCTGGTTCTCGGAGGCGGAATAAAGACCGTCCGAGAACATGGCACGCCCGAAGCTCGAGAAGGCATAGCCGCCTATCTGGTAATTCAGCAGGAAGCGCAGCGTGAAGCCCTTGTACGACAGGGTGTTGGTCATGCCGCCCGTCACGTCGCAGTGGCTGTTCTTGCCTGCCACGCGGTTGTCGGTACTATACACCTTGGTCACGTTGCCATTGGCGTCGTACCACATCGGCATACCGTCGTTGGGGTCTACCCCAGCCCATCGCACCAGGAACAGCGTGCTGACGTCGTAGCCCTCTATATAAGAATAGGTGCCGAAGTTCTTCTGGATGCCGTTGTACAGCTCTAACAGCACATTCGTGTTGTGGGCCATGTTCAGCTCGGTGGTCCAACGGAAGCCGTCCTCCTTCTGGCTGACGATGTTCTTCGTGGTCAGCGACAGGTCGAAGCCCCGGTTGCGCATCTCGCCGACGTTGCGGTACACCTTGGTATCGCCCGTGGTGCGCGTCACGTCAAGATTGCTCAGCAGGTTCTTCGTGTGGTGGTTGTACCAGTCGAAGTCGATGTCGAAGCGGTTCAGCAGCTCCAGTCGGAAGCCGATGTTAGTCTTATAGGTGGTCTCCCAGCTCAGCGTGTGGTTGGGCGTACCGCTCTGGGTGCCGCCCACCTCGCCGTTATAGGCGTAGGTGTCGCCGTAGGAATAGAGTCCCTGGGCCTCCAACGAGCCTAAGCGCGAGTTGCCGTTGGCGCCGTAGCTGGCCTTCAGTTTCAGCACGGTAATCCATTCTGGCAGCTTGAGGAATTTCTCGTTGTGAACGTTCCACGACACACCGACCGATGCGAAGTCGGCCCAGCGCACGTCGCTGCCGAACTGCGAGTTACCGTCGCGGCGGGCGTTGACTGTCAGGTAGTAGCGGCGGTCGAATGAATAGCTCAGCTGTCCCAGCAGCGACTCCTTGCGTGAGGTGCTGCTGTAGTTGGAGCCGTTGCGTGAGTTGGCGTAGCTCACGTCCTGTATGTAGTCGTTGATGAAGCCCGAACCCGTAGCACCGACCACGGTATAATCGCGCGAACTGGCCTCGAAACCGGCTAAGGCACCCACGGTATGAAGGCCGAAGGTGCGGTTGAAGTTCAGACGGTGGATGGTGTTCCAGTTGCTGATGTGGGCCGACTGGCGCGAGGCGTAGCCCTCGGTGCCAATGACGCTGGTGCCGCTCCAGTTTTTCTGCGAATCGTATGCTTCCTCCAAGTTGCTCTGGAAGTCGATGCCGAACTGTCCCGTATAGGCCAGTCCCTCCATGATGTCGTAGCGCAACGAGAAGTTGGCGTTCACGTAGAGGGCCTTCTGACCATTCTCGTTCTGTTCGCGCTCGGCCACGCTGTTGAAGAATTTCTTGTCCTTGAACACGGGGTTGCCCTCCTCGTCCACGCCGCTGACGTAGCGGTTGTACAGGCGCAGCGTGCCGTCGGGGTTGTAGGGCGAGTAGATGGGCAGGTTCTCGTAGTAGTCGCGCCCCATGTTGAAGAGGTCGTTCGTGTTGTACGAGGCCGAGAGGATGCTGGTCAGCTTCACCTTCTTGTGTATCTGGAAGTCCATGTTCGTGCGCATCGAGAAGCGCTGCTGCTTGTTGCCCTTGATGGTCGACTCGTTGCGGTAGTACGAACCCGACAGGTAGTAGTTGGCCTTGCCCGAGCCGCCGTTCACCGACACACTGCCCTGAAACGTCGAGCCGGTACGGTAAAACACGTCGAGCCAGTCGGTATCGGTCGTCGAATACTGGTTCAGCTCATTGTCCTGGTAGGGGAATGCACGCTCGTCGAGGCCGGCATTGGCGTAGGCCTCCTTGGCCAGTTCCATAAACTGCTGGGCGTTGAGCACCTTCGGTGCCGTCGAACGGTCGATGTTGGCAATGCCGTACTCCACGTTGATGTTGACGTTCGTCTTGCCCTCGCGGCCCTTCCTCGTGGTCACCAGTATGACGCCGTTGCCGCCGTCGGCACCGTAGATGGAGGTCGCCGTGGCATCCTTCAGCACCGTTATCGACTCAATGTCGTCGGGGTTCAGGAACGACAGCGGACTGACGGTATAGTTCTGGCCGGGCATCAGGTTGGTGGCACCGCCCGTGAACATCGGCACGCCGTCGACCACCCACAGCGGCTCACTACTGGCCGAGAGCGATCCTTCGCCACGGACGCGGACATTGAAGCGGGGACGCGAATTGTCGGGCGAGTCGCTGTTGATGTCAATCTTCACGCCGGGAATCAATCCGTCGAGCATCGTGTCGAGACGGCCCTTCGGCATGTTCTCCAGCTCCTTCGAGCCTACCTGATAGGCCGAACCTACCAGGTCGCTGCGCTTCTGCACCGTACCGTAGGCGCCCACGATGACCACATCCTTGATGGTCGCCGCGTCCTCCTGCATCGTGACCGCCAGCTCCGTCGTGTTCGTCACCGGGCGCGTCACCGTCTTCATGCCGATATAGCTGTACACAAGCGTCACAGGCAGCGGCCCGTCAGCCGTCAGCACATAGCGGCCCTCGATATTGGTGATGGTCTTGCGCTGCGTCCCTTTCTGCTGCACGGTGACGCCGATGAGCGGCTCGCCCTCCCCGTCGGTCACCACGCCCTTCACCACGACATCAGCCGCCTGCAAGGGTATTGTCAGCAACATTACTGCAACAAGTATTATGGTCTTCAATATTTTCATCATGCTTTCTCTTTCTCAATTCATGGGGGCAAAGATACGAAAAATGTTGCAATATGCAAACTTTTCCCCCATTTTTCTTTCATTTCGTATGAAATGAGGCAAAACATTCGTCGACTTTCAGTAGGGGAAACTCCCAGTTTCAGTAGGTGAAACCCAGACTTTCAGTAGGGGAAACTCCAACGTTCAATGTTCAACGTTCAACGTTCAACGTGTTACGGTTCGCCCAGATAATGTATAATCAGCCTTACCGCCTTTGCCGAGAAGTACTTGGCGAAACGGCTCTGGTTGCAGCCGGCGAGGGCATCCACTAACGGCGGACATCCCTTGATCCAGCTGTTCAGGTGGTTCAGCGCCACGTGCGGATCACTCTTCGGGAAGTACATCAATGCCAACTCACTCTTCGGATAACTCGTTATTTCCATATCTTCTTTCTCCTATTTCTTTTTTGCATCGGACAATCACGGACTTCACCCGGACTTCTTTTTTTCTTGTCCGCTTCAGTCCGTGCCAGTCCGCTGCATTTTTCTGCCTCGGACGTTCACGGACTTCACTCGGACTTCTTTTTCCTTTCCGTGCCAGTCCGCTGCTTATTTGTCGTATTGACACATTTGACGGATTATTTTCAGAAAAGTGTTGCGCGTACATACGTGCGCAGGTACGCGAAGGGTTTTCAGAATATTGTGTCAATTGCGTCAAATGTGTCAACGGCACCTGCCTCATCAGGCTTCGCGTCGCAGGCCTTGATCCGCTTGCGCGCCTTGACCTCATCGGCACTGTAGGCCACGACGACATAGCCGCGCTCGCCGTGCGACCGCATCCGCCGGAAACCCAGGTCGGTCATGGCACGGCCCACCTTGTTGGCACTGAGCTTCTGCGACAGGTTGCCGCCAATGGCCTGCATGATGTAGCCGGACGTGACGAACTCGCCCGTCTCGCCCGCCCCGGGGACACGGAACCGCTCGCTGATGAGCTCACGCTCCAGGTTCGGTGCCTCGAACGCCTCGTTGTGCGCCGACAGCCGCAGGATCTCCTCCCGCGAGAACCAGTAGCGGAAGCCCTCCTGATAGAGGGCGTAGGCCTGCGCATAGATGCCCTCGTAGTTGAACGGATGCTCACGCGGCGACATGATGCTCTGCACCTCGAACGGCAGCCAACGGCGGTTGCCCGTCGGGTCGGCCAGGAACTGCACGTTGTTGCCCGTGCCGCAGAACGACGCGATGTGCATCCGGTGCTCGTGGAAGTGGGCATACGCCGCACGCTCGTCAATCGACGGCATCGTCACCGCCGCCTTCAGCTGGTTCAGCTCCGAGGGGCGCATCGTGTCTAATTCCTCGCAGCACACCAGACCGTACTGCGCCAGCGTCAGCAGGTCGTCGCGCCCCATGCGCTGGGCGTTTGTCTTCGTGTAGAAGTAGTTCGACAGCTCGGGCGGCAGCAGGTAGTTGAACCACGTCGTCTTGTACGACCCCTGCTCACCTATCAGCACCAGGATGACGTTGTTCACCACCTTGGCGTCTAACCATCCCGCCACCATGCCCACCAGCCACTTCTTCAGGTACTCGGCAAACAGCAGCTGCTCCTGCACGTCGCCGCGCACGTTCACCGAGACCGACATCTCAAGTATGTAGTCGCTCTGCCCGTCCCACGGCGGCAGGTGCTCCAAGTAGTATCGGAACGGGTGGAACTCAGGCACGAAGTCCGACTCTATCACCCTGTACATGTCCTGCACCCGCACCACCTTCTCCTGCTGCTGCGACATCTCCTTCCACAGCGAGTTCACGATGCGGTCGTTGAGGGGAGTCCAGCAGCCCCCTCCCGGCCTCCCCCCACTGGGGGAGGAGATGTCCTGCGCCGTGTCATCCCCCCAGTTGGGGGGAACGAGGGGGGCCTTGCACTCCACCCGCCCCGTCACCACGTTATACCGCAGGTAAACCCGGTCGGCGATGAACGCCATGATGTCGTCCACCGTCGCCGTGTACTCCTTCCAGCTCCTCTTCCGCTCCTTTCCCCCTCCCTCAACAGGGAGGGACGGGGAGGGTCTCCTATCCTTTTTCATCAGCAAACGCTTTATAGCCCAGGTAATGCTCCGTCCGCTCCGCCATCCGGTCCACCACGTCCTTGCGGAAGCATTCGATGAACGTCTCGTAGCACCAGTCGGGATGCTCCGCCTGGACGATGGCGTAGGCTGCGCCGACGTAGAGGTAATAGTAGTCGTACTCGAAACCGCTGAAGCGCAGCAGATCGTTCAGCGTGAGCTCAGCATATCCCACGCAGTCGTCGTAGGTCAGGAAGTCAGCAGGCCACGCCTCGGCATCCATCGCCTCCGTCAGGCTTACAGGCCGCGCATACACATTCTGCAGGATGATGTACTCGCCGGGGCGCAGACTGTCGAGCCTGTCCCGCTGCTCTTCCTCATCCTCCTTGTTGTCGATGTTGCGCATCACGGCGGCATCAATCACCGGTGCCGTCACCTTGTCGTACCTCACCAAGAACCCCCTCTCCTTGACGGCCTCGGCCATGCTGTCCGCCACGTCATCAGTCCGCACATACTTGCGCTCTCCCAGTTCCAAGCTCTTGGCAATATCAAAAAAACTCTCCACATACATCGTAGGCAATAATTCATTCTCCATTGTTCATGTTGTTTAAAAGGTTAGACATTTGATAGTTCAATGACGCAAAGTTACGCAAAAGAAAAATCCCCCGCAAGGAAAAACCTGTCGGGGGAAAACGTGGAGGTAAAAAGTAAACGTAGTGGTAAACGTGGTGGTATTTTATAGCCCGTTGTCCTCTAATATCGCACTAAAACGACTCGCCACAGCTACCATCCGTTCGTATGGGATCCTATTGCCTGATGTTTCTGTACTATAGTGCCATTTGGTAAATGGCTTGTTGAAGTCGGTTTTATTGATGTTTCTCACCGAATCATGTCTGTATGGCTTATTTACCTTCTCGGGCATCACCCTTCGGACAAAGACATCGAAACCGTCGAAGTCAGATTCGCGGCAGTAGCCTTTATCCACTAGGATACGGTACACCGCCTGCCAGTGACCTTGCAGATTGAACAGCAGTTCATTCCCATACCGCTCCGCCATCAACAACCCGATGCATCGCCTGATCCGCTCTTCCACCACCAATTCCCCACCCCTTTCAGGGGCGGGGTCAGGGGCGGGGTGGGTCTGCTGCTTGGGGTGAGGCTCCTCTCCAACGATAATTTGATTCTCCACGTACTGGCTGCCTGGGGCATAGATGAACACGTTGCTGCCTTGGTGATTCTTGCCTCTCCGATGCAATTGCTCCAGCAGTTCGTTCACCTTCTTCAGGACATCGGCGGGCAGCATGTCGCCAAGTCCGCCCAGAAAGTCTGGGACTTCGTTATTGTGATTCATACTCACGTTTCCGTTTTTATTCTGTTCTTTGATTGATAAACACATATAATAAGCCATAAAAGCGAGAGAAGAGAAAAAAACGGAGGACGCGGGATGTGTTTTTGGTTTTCTCAACAATTCTTCACAGGTTTCGGCAAAGACCCATCGCAAGATGTTGATACGGCCAAAGCCCACGCCATCCGTTAGGCAGCGTGAGCAGGCAGCCGTTCTTTCTTGCGATTCAGTTCTTGTTAGAATTTGCCGTTCGTGAAGATACCAAGAAAGCTGGTTGCTCAGTGGGTGCAAAGATAATAGAAATCCTTCACACTCCCAAACTTTTCGGGATATTTCTTACGGGCTCATGGTTTTTTCTTTGTTTTTGTTATTACTTCACCACCACCTTCCGACCGTTCTCGATATATACACCTTTCTGATTTCTTCCATATACCTTACGACCTTGAAGATTGTAGCGGACATGATGTTTTACGTCAGAGCTGGCACTTGGAACTGATTCAACACTGGTGCTGATGCCTGGCTGAAAGAAATCCTTACGCTCGAATATACACGTTTCGCCGTCATAGACTGACATCACTCCCCAATATCTTAGAGACCCAGGAATGGCAATGGGGTATTTTGAGAAATAAGGGCCATAACGGGTACTGCCAACACCCTCAATCAAATAATACCTGTATTCATCATCTGAGAAACCATACCATAGTCTCCTATAATATTCACCACCTACACAGATGGTGTCAACTGAACATATTTTTGACCTTGAAAGATACGGACAAGACTCTCCTACCTCAAGCGTGAAGTCGAATCCTGGAACCCATTCTTCATCCTGCCACCGATAAACCTTGCCGCCCTCCTCGTAAAAATAGCCACAAAGGTATTTATCATACAAATATAGTTTGTAGCACAGTCGGTTGTCGATGGTTTCAGTGCCGTGTATGTTGTAAGTTACCTTTACGGTATCAATTATCACGGAATCGCCATACTCTATCGCCGGATTGTACTCAAAATTTTCATCACTGAGATCAACTATATTACCATCAGGGTCAATCGTCACATCCTTATGATGGACCTCTATCACGTTCCAGATGCGTCCGTCTTTCAGCATTGGCTTATATTTGGCCTTTGCTGAGATGCTGCAAAAGCTGCAAAACAAGAATATACAAATCTTGAGATATGAGCAGCGTGATGATTCTTTAATGTATAGCATATTGATAGTTTTTTAGTTTCCCGTTACAATATTAAGCGTGGCTCCCGTTTGAACCTGAAAGTCATTTTTTATAGTGACGCCATCCATTCCATGAATTTCAACATTACCACTTTGAATGACGACCTCCCCTTGCGGCTTAGATGTAGTTACGTCACTACCAACATAGACATACCCGGAAACAACATTGTAGTTTCCATCTATAGATTCATTCTGTATGTATGCTACATTACTACACGTTGCAACAAATGGGATAAAACCGGGTTTAGTAATGCAAACAGTATATCCATCTAAGACAGAAGAGAAAGAGGCTATTGTGCCATTTTGAACTTCAAAATAGCTTTCCCCAGAATCACTCGCACTTGAAACACAAATGGTACAGTCACTTTCGCCTGTATTAACGTTCAAAGTTCCATTTGAGAACGAAATACTCAAATTATCGAAACGCATAGGGATGTGTAAGAACACTGGCATTTCCGGATCACCGAGAGGATTCAGCCCAAACATAATCCATCTGTAAGGGGTAAAATAATCAGAACAGTATGTAGTGAATGTTTCTTTTGCATGGGTTACAGCCTCACCAAACCTTCCACTTGTTTCAGTGAATAGTTTTTTATAAAATTCACCATTATAATCAAACGATAAGCCTAAAACCGAAGAGTAACCCCATCCTTGACGAGAGCAACCCAAATAACCGAGAACGCCACTATCAGCATTACGTATAAAGGCCTTACTCAAACAGGAACTAGCAAAATAATTAGTATGGCAAGCAACTGTAGTTATTATTGTACTACCAGTATTTATGAGACTTTGGGCATAGTCCTTATGATAGCGCTCACTGAAAAATCTTGTATCCCAGTAACTTTGATGTCCATGAGTTGTTATATCAACAAAAGTATACCCTTGTCCCAAGAGCCCCTGAAGATTAGTGGCTGTAAAAATGTTTGAAGTATTACCCTCCTTTGTATTAAACAACTTCGTTCTATTGCCAGACCAATACGGTTGGATGTATTTTTTATATAAACTGTCTGCATTTATCTCTGCATCACTATATATGTTGTTGTCATCCCAATCAGATAATTTATGTCCACCCATCAATATCTTGTTTTCCCAGTTATCAACATTTGGATTTCTCTCATAATTTATAATCCTGTTAACAAAAGCAGCTGCTTGATTAACCGTCTGAATAGGTACACGCGTTACGACAATTTCAGGTACCAAGTCAACAGAGTCACCAATCTCCCCAAATTTATTGTTTCCATTGGCATTCCATTCGAAATTATTATCAAAGCAGGCGTAGTACATGTCTGTTGGTGTATTGTCTTCATAAATAATTGTATCTGCTTTATTTGCTTCAATTTTGATAAATTTAATATAACAAAATTGTGAAGGTACAATATAAGGTTCTCCGCCAAGTAAAACATACTGAAGTCCTGAGTGTGTTCCATCATAATAGTCTTTAAGAGCTTTCTTTATTCTTACTTGGCGTGAACTTCCTGTATATTGAGAGTCAATGTGTTCAATTGTTATCACTTTGCTCCTGCATCCTTTTGTTGTCTTCCAATCTGCAAGATCCTGAAAAGCAGATTTCAAAGAGTCTCTGGTTACTATCAGATATTTGTAATTTGTGGAATTTCTGTTCTGTGTGTTATACGAAACTTGAGTCTTACCATACAAACTATCAATCCGATCATAGTTAACAACAAGGTCCTTGAGATTTTTCAACAAACAATTTCCTTCGTAAGCAATCGCAGGAATTGTCTTTACGGACGAATCTTTACCATTAGATTCGGATGTCTGGATTGATAATGTTATGTGTTTTCTCAAATACAACTTTCTTGCAGTCGCATCATATTTGAATGGGCATACAAGAAAAGTTATGAATTTATATCCACCCCTCTGGTGGGTACCTGTGTATCTTATTTCATGATTAGGATAAAACCTACTTTTATAATCAACTGCCATTGGAGTAGTTTTATAATCGGTGATAGCACTTGTCTCAATTGCAGTTGGATTAGGTGCAATGGTAACATCTGAAAGAATCAATTCTTCTTCGGATGCCATTGAAACATTTTCATACGCCTCATTTCCTCCAATAAGATAACCGACTCTCAATAAGGGTAAAGCTGGCGAGTCGCAATCTGGTCCATATGCAATTGAATGGACATGAGATGAAACATAAAGACTTCCATTTCCGTTATTGTTATAAAAGAAGTCCTTTGGAGAGTACTGTAAGTTCACTTCTTTTATCCCACCCCCAATCACTGACATGGGGAAGAAATATAGTAACAAGATATATAAACAGGTCTTAATTTTCATATCCAAGCCATTTTATCATTTTACTACAATTTTCCTGCCATCCTGGATATACACACCCTTCCGTGGCTGTTTCGTCATTCGGTGACCCTTTATATTCCAGATCTTTGTAGGCGTGTGGGCGCTGGGAATCGCGGTACTGCTAATGCTTAATGAATTCGATTGCTGATCGGCACTAGTATAAATGCACTCGCCATTCTCGAAACAATCAAATAAAGAATCACGAGTGCAACCATCGTCATAATACCATCCTTTATACCTCATGGGCCCCCAGCAACTTCCAATACCCTCTATCCATAAGCCATCAGCATGTCCGTCTTCAGGAAAATTCTTGTCTGTCTCGAACAAATAAAAACATTTCCGTTTCACACCATTAACTACAATATAGTCTATCTTTTTTACATGCATGTAAGACATTTCCATTTCTAAAACATCGCCTTCGTTCACGTTAAAGTCATACCACCGTTTTTCACTTGTATTGGGATTACCATATTTGTCTGTTCTGGCAACGGCATAGATTTTCTTCCCGTCTTCACGTAAGGCATAAATATATTTATCCTCTTCAAAAAACTTCTTATATTGTTTATCACCGATAATTGTGTCGCCTTTGACAATAAAAGCAACTTCTTTACTTGTCTCTCTCTGGTGACCAGCGAGTTACGTTCCATACCTTGCCTTCTTTCAAAAATGGCTGGTATTCATAAGTCTCTTGAGCACAAAGCGTCATTTGTGTCAAAATAAAAGCTAATAAAGATATATATTGTTTCATATCATAACATTTTTGTGCAAAGTTAAACAATAAATAATACAAATGCAAGGGATTCATCCTAAAAATCATTTGACTTTAAGATTTTGCCATGTTGAACATCAACAATGGCACCTAAAGGAGCTTCGAGGCTTGTGTTTGTTCGCTTTACTAATATGCCATCATTTTCAATTGTTAGCTGGCTTCCAGATGACATAATTATCTCTGCATTGGTCACAACCCCTCCATCTATGACTAATTGTCCTCCAGAGGCTATGTAAATATTAACTCTTCCGAAAAGATTCAGTATGTTTTTGACTGTTAACTTACTATTCGGTGTAATAACAATATGAGTATATTTTTCTTCTCTTGTTGTATATGTTGTATTGCCAGAAATTATTAATGGGGGATTACCACCTGGATATAAAACTTCTAATTCACCTTTTGGACTTTGAAGCATTTTTCCCTTGGCCGAACTGCTGTCATCGCCATCAGGAATTTCTGGCACCCAAGAAGGACAATAGCTCGGTTTATCTGCTAATCCCCAAAAATAGTAGCCGTCACCATCCTTGTCTTCACAAATTACTTTGTTAGAAGAAGTGTTTATCGTTCTGTATGGCTGAAAGACAGCACATGGCGATCTCATATAATACAAATTGTTGAAAAGAATATAAGAAAAGCCATCTACGGTTTTATAAGGATTGTAACCATTGCTATTTTTAAACTTCCAATAAGTTTTTCCAATATAATTTGTGTCGCTTGGTTGAACAACAACATTATATGAGGTATTGTCTTCCCCATAATTTATTCTAATAACATCGCCAATCTGAATAACTCCATAGCCAACTAAGAGCATGGCATGACCTATGTATCCACTTGTCAGTGGCCCATAGTCAATAAGATTTCCTTTTACGTAATCTTCTGAATTGCTTGAAAAACGCTGATAGTCAGTTATCTTTACTAATTCATTAGGTATAATGATATTACTTCTACAGGGTATGGTATCTGTATCTACAAAAGGTGCTATATCATTATCACATATCCCGTAGTCT
>JAEEGH010020761.1_pt1 | contig 13625 bp, 9 predicted proteins | sample 9134181 | NCBI WGS metagenome assembly JAEEGH01 (sample SAMN16246544, study PRJNA631951) | gut metagenome | biome: gut microbiome; feature: rumen; material: DP-attached | host: Bos | place: Iran: Karaj | collected 2018-10
ACACCAAAGGTGTTAAGTGAAACAGTACAAGTCGTTTCTCCTCGTACATTAGGCGCGAGAAATCCGACATTCTTCAACTGCTTAGGTATGATTCTTACCCATTCCAAGTATTTAAATTTAAACGATGAAGCCCATCCAAAAGTGGGCCAAGTAACACGCAATCCAAGTGTTAAGTAAAGGAGAGTCTTTATGCAAAATTATGATCTTGATAATTTCGAACCCGCCGCTAAGATAGTGGTCATTGGTGTTGGTGGAGCAGGAAATAACGCCGTCAATCGTATGATTGATGAGGAAATCGCGAATGTTGATTTCTGGGTGGCAAACACTGATAAACAAGCTCTTTCCACAAGCAAATCTCTCCATCGTTTAATTCTCGGACAAGACATCACTGGTGGCTTAGGTGCTGGTGGTGAACCAGAAATCGGTGAACAAGCCGCGGAAGCAAGCGTCGATGATATTAGAGAAATCGTTGATGGTGCTAATATGGTCTTTATCGCCGCTGGTATGGGTGGAGGCACAGGTACAGGTGCTGCTCCTGTCGTCGCTCGTATCGCTCGTGATGCAGGCGCTTTAGTTGTTGCTATTGTCACTCGTCCATTTACATTTGAAGGTAAAAAGAGAGTGGTTAATTCCATCTCTGGCTTAAATAAATTAAGAGAAAACGTCGATTCTATCATCGTGGTTAGTAATGACAAATTACTAATGACGGCTGGTAACTCCTCCATCTCTAACGCATTTTCTGAATCTGATAGAGTCTTAGCGCAATCTGTTAAAACCGTTGTTAATCTCATTCTTTTACCAGCGGTTATCAACCTTGACTACGCCGATGTGCGCAATACACTCAAGGATTCAGGTGTCTCTATGATCGGTTTTGGTTATGGTTCTGGCCCAAATAGAGCTAAAGATGCTGCTAATGCAGCCCTCAATTCCCCATTATTAGAAGCTTCTATTACTGGGGCGAGAAGAGCCATTGTGGCGGTCACCTGTGGTCCTAACGTTTCCTTATTTGACGCTCAGGATACAGTTAACCTATTAATCAATGCATCTGGCCATGATGTTGACGTCAAATTTGGCGTCGCCATTAACGACCAACTTAACGACGAAATCCTAGTCAGCGTCATCGCTAGTGACTTTGAAGAAGAAGTCGACTTCTCTAAACCAATGGATTATAAGGCTCCTGTCCGTCCAGCGGAAAATCCAGTCTTATCTCCACTTGCCGATGAAAACAAAGACGAAGCCGAACAAGATAACGACCTCACCAGTATCCTTCCAGGCTTCTTAGGAAATCAACAATAATGAAATTATTGAAAAGTCTCACTTTTATAACAACGCTTCTAGTACTAACTAGTTGTGGCTGCGCTAAACAAAAAAGCGAGACTTTTTCTTCATCTTCAATAGAAAGCATTACATCTTCTGAAGAATCATCCTCAATTTCGAGTGAAGAAACATCATCTTCAACTATATCAAGTAGTGTGGAAGAATCTAGTTCATCAGAAGAAATAAGTTCGAGCTCCGAAGAGCAATCCTCTTCCTCTGAACAATCCAGCTCAGAAATACCAGAAACCCATTATTATGATGGTTATTATGACACACTAGTGTCATGGACTGATGGTGAAGATTTAAAGAATCAATTAAATGCCATTATTAGAAATGGTTACACACCTCTTTCATACATTAAATCAAGCAAGCAAAATTACGACACCAATATTCATGCTGATCATAGCAAATATGATTTTGAATATTTGGATGTGATTTATAGTGAAAACCATACTTTTAAAACTGAAACTAATAAGGGTTGGCAAAGAGAACACGCTTGGTGTGCCTCTTTAATGTGTGGTTCGGTCACGGGTAATGCCGTTAACTACAAAGGTAGAGCGACTGATTTCCATAACTTATTCGCGGCTAATGCTTCGGGCAATCAATCGCGTGGTAATAAGAATTATGGTTATGCCGATGTATTAGCCCCATCCTATACCACAAGATTCATGACCGATGATGGTAACGATGGCTATTCCTATGATGAAATCATTTTTGAACCAGGCGATATCGATAAAGGTAGATTAGCACGTGCCATATTTTATATGGCAACAATGTATAAAGATGACGAAGTAGATACCGCTAATAATGTCAACATGAAGGGTCTTACAATCGTTGAAGATCCAGTCTCTTATGTTGCTGGTAATAACTGTGCTTTTGCCATTGGTAACCTCACTGATTTACTCGAATGGAATGAAGATACACCAGTTGATTATTTAGAAATGCAACACAATATCTCCGTTTATAAAGACGCTGATAATCCTGATGGAGTAGCACAAGGTAATAGAAATCCTTATGTTGATTTCCCTGGTTTAGTTGACTATGTCTATGGGGAAAAGAAAAACCAACCAGGATCCTTAAAAGATGTGGTGGCTTCTGCTTCTTATCTAGAATTAGACGAAGAAGGCGTTTCTCATTACGCTATCGAAGAAGCCAAAAGAGAATATGGTTTTGGTGACACTTTACTTCCGACTGACTACAAGGTTGTCAGTGTGAATTACGATTACACTTACCAAGCCGTGACTGCTGATGTGGCAAATTCACTTGATAATCATACCTTCACTGAAAGTGATGGCGACGCTATGAATGCGCAAATTGCTACGACAATCAACAATATTTCCTACCGCATTGTCTTAAATCCAATGGGTATGTGTAATAGTGGCATCTTGCCTCTAACCACAACCGGCATTGATAAAAAGACACCTGATACGAATCAAAGTGTCACTTATGGTAGTGTTCCATTCTATTTCAATTTCTCAACCACTTATAGTTCTGTCTCAACAAGCGGCATGACCATCAATAATATTTCCGCTGGTGGCATTACAGTTGGTAGCGGAACCAGAGTTTTAACAAAGTTAACTATTTCCACACAGAACTCATATAGCGTTGATAGTGTCTTTATCAAAGCGATGGCAGGTAATGCCTCTAGTAGTTATACCTTATCTATTAAAGTGGGCGAAATAGTGGTATTTACTAAAACCATTGACGATAGTACTGGTTGGAAAGTCTTTGGTGGCACGCTTGATGAATCGCTCTCAGGGCAAATTTCATTTGTCTTCACAGGTTCATCTTCTCTTAAAATCAATTCTATTGCTTTTAATGCGCTAAGCGTATAAAATAAGCCCGTCCTAGAAGACAAGTCTTTGTTCAAACTGCTAAAAGCGAGTTTGGGGTGGTGGAAGCCAAATTAGTAAGCGAACAAAGGTATCACTTCTTTGTATGATAGCTGAACTAATAGTAAGTGTCCGTCACTTCTACGATAAGAAGGAAAGCAAGTGCTAAAGATAAATCTTTAGAACTAAGGTGGTACCGCGCAAATATGCGTCCTTAGACGGGACGCTTTTATATTGTAAGGAGAATGTTTATGGATTATAAAGACACACTCTTGATGAACAAGTCAAACTTTGAGATGAGAGGTAACCTCAATCAAAAAGAACCAATCCTAGTAAAGAAATGGGAAGAAGAAAAGATTTATGAAAACATGAATCTCAATCGCAAAGAGGCGAAAGAATTCGTTCTTCATGATGGCCCTCCATACGCGAATGGTGATATGCACTGTGGTCATATGCTCAATAGAATCCTTAAGGATTTAGTGGTTCGCTATAAAAACATGCAAGGTTATAAGACCCCATTTGTTTTTGGCTGGGATACACATGGTCTTCCAATTGAAAACCAAGTGACTAAGAGTGGTGTCGATAGAAAAACAACTCCATTAGCGGAATTCCGCAAGAAATGTGAAGAATATGCCTTAACCCAAGTCGCTAGACAAAAAGAACAAGTCAGACGTTTAGGTCTTGTTGGTGATTTTGATCACCCATATTTAACTTTGTTAAAAGAATACGAAGCCAAACAAATTGAAGTGTTCGCTAACATGGCGCTTCAAGGCTTAATCTATAAAGGTTTAAAACCAGTTTACTGGTCACCAAGTAGTGAATCCGCTTTAGCGGAAGCCGAAATCGAATACGCTGATGTCTTATCTCATAGCATCTATGTCGCTTTCCCTGTCAGAGACGGTAGAGGAATCGTGGATCAAGATGCGAGACTCGTCATTTGGACAACTACTCCATGGACATTACCAGCTAACTTAGCGATCTCCGCTCATCCTGATTTTATATACGGCGAATACGATACCAATATTGGTAAGCTCGTCTTCTTAGAAGAATTCAAGGATAAATTGGCCCAAGAACTAGGCTTAGAGAAGTGTGAGCTCATCAAACGCATGAAAGGTCAAGATTTGGAATTTGTGGTCTGTAAACACCCATTCTATGATCGTGATTCTTTAGTCATCGTTGGCACTCACGTCACTAACGATGCTGGTACTGGTTTAGTCCATACTGCTCCTGGACATGGTGTCGAAGACTATCAAGTCTGTATGAAATATCCAGGTAGAGGCTTAGAACCATATTGTCCAGTGGATGAACACGGCAAGATGATGAAAGGTACAGGTGAAAGATTAGAAGGTCTTTTCTATGAAAAGGCTAATGATGTCGTCTTAGAAATCTTAACTGAAAACGGTGCGTTACTTAAACACAGCACCTTTACCCATAGCTATCCACATGACTGGCGTACGCATAAACCAGTTATCTTTAGAGCCACTAAACAATGGTTCTGTTCCATCGAACCAATTAGAGAAAAACTCTTAAACGAAATTCACAAAGTGAAATGGTATCCAGCCTGGGGCGAAACCAGAATGGTTAACATGATCAAAGATAGAGCTGACTGGTGTATTTCCCGTCAAAGAGCGTGGGGTGTCCCAATCCCAATCTTCTATGCGGAAGATGACACACCAATCATCGATGAAAAAGTCTTTAAACATATCGCCGACTTATTTAGAGAGTTCGGTTCTAATGTCTGGTATGAAAGAGACGCGAAAGACTTATTACCAGAAGGCTATAAGAATGAGCATTCACCAAATGGTAAGTTCTCTAAAGAGAAAGATATCATGGATGTCTGGTTTGATAGCGGCTCTTCTTGGCACGCTGTCCTCAATGGTAGAGGCATCCAATACCCAAGTGATTTATATTTAGAAGGTAGTGACCAATATCGTGGTTGGTTTAACTCTTCACTTATCCTAAGTGTCGCCACTCATGACGTCGCTCCATATCAAACAATCGTTTCCCATGGTTGGGTTTTAGATGAACACGGAGAACAAATGCATAAATCCAAAGGCAATGGCGTAGATCCAATTAAGATTGCTAATGTCTATGGTTCAGATATCTTAAGACTATGGGTGGCTAGTGTTGACTATCAACAAGATGTCCGTATTGGTGAAAACTTAATCAAGCAAGTCGCTGACCAATATCGTAAGATTCGTAATACATTGAAGTTCATCTCTTGGAACTTAGTGATTTATTCTCCGAAGGAGAAAGTCGAAAAATTTGAAAGAGTGGATGAATATATCTTGGAAACTCTCAATCTCTTAGTGAAGAACGTCACTGAAGCTTTTGACCGTTACGATTTCGGTAGTGCCACTTCTCAAATCATGACATTTATGTCCACAGATTTGTCTAGCTTCTACTTAGATATTAGTAAAGATACCCTTTATTGTGAGAAAAAAGGCTCTCTAAGACGCAATCAAGTCCAAACAGTGTTATTTACCGTTGGTGAGACTTTACTCCGCTTATTGAACCCAATCCTTCCATTTACAATGGATGAATTCAATAAGAATATGCCGGGAGAAAGAAAATCTAATGCTCAATACTATGATTATCCAAAGGCCAATAAGGTCAACGAAGGCATCTTAAACGAATATGAAACATTCAAACTCTTAAGAGATGATGTCCTCAAAGCCCTTGAAGCCGCGAGAAATGAAAAGATCATCGGTTCCGCACAAGAAGCCTATGTCTCTATCAAATTTAACAATGAAGATATTCAAAAACTCTTCAATTCTTTACCAGTTTCTATAAGAAAACAATCATTTGTGGTCAGCGAAATCGTTGAAGAAGATAACGATGGTGAACAATATAAGAATTCCAAAATCAAAGTCATCCATCATCCTGGTCATTTCTGTGAAAGATGTTGGAACTATGAAAGTGATGCAGTCGTGCAAGAAGACGGCACTTACTTATGTAAACGTTGTAACGAGGTGGTCAAATAATGAAAGAAAAGATTCTCTTTGGCCTTAAATGGTTTTATAAGTCATTTATTTGGCTCTTTATCGTTTTGCTCGGCTTAGATATTCTAAGCAAACAATTAATCTTAGCCGCTGGTGCAGTTCCAGGAACCACAATCGCTGACTGGGGTATTGTACGTATTTCATACGTATTAAACGAAAATGCCGCATTTGGCATTGGCGCTTCTAACCCAGATGTCAGTAGAACAATCTATTTGATCGTAGCGACACTAGTGTCTGCTGGTATCGTTTTCTACTTAATCTGGAAAAGAAAAGAAACAAAACTCTTTATTAGAGCTTGCTTAGTCTTAGTCGTGACTGGTGCAATCGGTAATATGATTGACCGTATCTTCTATGGCCCACTAGAATACGCTGATGCCACTGGTTTATTTAGTGGTTCAGTAGTGGACTGGATTGACTTCTATTGGTTCTGGTCATTTAACTTCAATGTCGCAGATTGCTGCATTGTTATTGCCGCCTTTATGCTCATTATCTATGTCATCGTAGTTGAGGTTAAAGAAATGATTGCCAAGAGAAACGCTGAAGTCACCATGGAAAAAGACGCTGAAAAGCTCGAAAAAGAAGATGAAATCGACTCTGATGACGCTGATGGTGGCGATTCTGTAGATAGTGAATAACTAGTAATAAATTAGTAATTGCTATGGAGCGTTTTGTAGTTACATATAAAGAAGCAAATAATCGTTTGGATAAGGCCTTATCCTTATTTAAAAATGACATTTCTAGAAGCTACATCGCAAAACTTATCGAAGAAGGCAAAGTTTTGGTCAATGATAAGCAAGAAAAAGCGTCATATAAGGTTAAAGAAAACGACGTTATTTTGCTGATGGATATTGAAGAGAAAAAGTCTGATATTAAGGAAGAGGATATCCCTTTAGATGTTGTCTATGAAGACGATGACATCATGATTATCAATAAGGTTCAAGGCATGGTAGTCCATCCTGCGAATGGGCATTATTCAGGCACACTCGTTAACGCACTTATGTATCAAGCCGACTCCTTATCTTCTATCAATGGTGTTGTTCGTCCAGGCATCGTCCATCGTATTGATAAGGATACTTCTGGACTTATTTGCATAGCAAAAAACGATAACGCTCATCACTTTTTGGCGGAACAACTTAAAGATCACACCATGTCCCGTGAGTATATCGCCTTAGTAAGAGGCGTCATTAAAGAGAATAGTGGCACAATCGATATGCCTATAGGCAGGGATAAAAAAGACCGCCAAAAAATGGGTATTGATAAAGAAGGAAAACCCGCTACAACGCATTTCCAAGTGATTGAGCGTTTTAATGACCACACTTTAGTAAAGTGTCAATTAGTCTCTGGCAGAACCCATCAAATCCGCGTTCACATGGCAGCGATTGGTCACCCTGTTGAAGGCGACCCTTTATATGCTGGAAGAAACCACGATAAACTATATAAAAACGGTCAATTATTGACCGCTTATAAACTTAAGCTCATTCATCCAACCACTAAGAAGGAAATGGTGTTTGAGATTGAACTACCTAATTACTTTAAAGAAGTATTAGCAAAGCTATAGGCTTCCTTCTAGAAAGCTAACTACTAAACCATCGATGCTTTTTTCATCGATGACATTAATGTTGTAATGCTTGTTGCTACTATTTACATAATACTGATTAATGAGGTAAGAATTATTCGCGACAGTAAGCGTGATGTTATATAATCCAAGACAATCACACGCTTCTGTTTCTCTGACCTCTGTATTAAGTAGCTTTTCAAGAAAAGCTTCTTTTTTCTCTACATCATATTCACACACTTTTTTCTCTGGATTGTAGACGATCACTAGATTTGTAACTTCTTTAACATTGACATTAAGCAACTTTGAAAGAGTCTTTGTCCATGGTGAACAACCAATAAGAAAAGACCCTACAGCGAAAGTGGTCAAAGCGCGATAGATCCTATTCATCCAATAGCTCCTTATAATTAGCGAAGTTTTTCTTACAAATCTTATCGAATGCTTCTAAACCATATTTTTTGATAAACTTCATCGCAAACTTATTAGCATTAGCCCCAGCACCGAATGGGAAGGTCATGCCATATTTCTTTTCAAGGGCGGCTTTTTCAAGCAAGAAAGCATATCTAGCGATGATGCTAGCAAGAGCAACACATGGATAATACGATTCGCCTTTTGTCTTAAAGACAATATTCATCACTTTTTGTTCTTTTGGGTCGTTTAAATATGCGAAGTATTTACTTTCGGCGACGAATTGATCCACGAAGACGTTTCTTGTGTCAGGGAATTTCTTAAACATGTTGAGCAAAGCGCGGTTATGCATTTTAGCTTTAATAGAATTAAGGTTTTCGCCTTGGGCAATTAATTCGTTATAGTGTTCGTTGTCTAATGTTAGTCTGGAGACAAAGAATTTCTTCAAAAGAAGTGGAGCGATTTCTCTGATCTTTTCATCTGTGACTTTTTTACTATCTTTGACACCGAATTCTTCAAGCATCTTTAAGTCGTGGCCTCTCACGAAAGCGGCTACAACGGTAACAGGAAGAAGGAAATCACCAACACCGACTTCGTCGGAACCAATTTGGTTTTCCTTGCAAAGCCAACCAACTGGCTTGTATTCTTTGGCTTTAATTTCTACAGTTTCATCCCATTTCTTAGCCTCTTTTAAAGCATCTAGACCGCCAAAAACGGCCTTTTGTTTGCCCTTTTTGTTTTGATAAATTGTGATAGTGACACCAGAGTAATATGCTTGGAAGACAATGTAGTCGCCAAGATTATCTTGTGCATAATCAGCATAAAAGCTGATGATTTCATCGGCTTTTTCTTTTGTAAGGCTAATAGAGACGAATTCTTTTTCCATAAAAGTATAATAGCACACTTTAATGTAAATTATTTGTTTTTGTTGTGTTAAGATAATGTCATGCAAAATATTTACGAAACATTTGAGTTTAATAAAATTAAGGAGCACATTTTAGAATACGCTAAAACGGAGCTGGGCAAAGTCTATATCAACGAGTTAGAAATGTACGATGACCGTGAGAGTGTAGAGAATGCTCTTTTAGACTTATCAGAAATCAGCTCAATTATCGTTAGATTCGGTCCTTTACCAATCAATAACTCCGCTAACGCACTGGTGCTTATTGATTTAGCGAAGAAAACAGGACTATTGACTCCAAGAGACCTTCATCTAATCGCTGAAGACGTCTTAACTATTGGTAGAATTGCCGCTTTTCTAAAGAAAATCGAAAGTGGATATCCAAGGATTCTTTCAATTACGGAAGGTTTCGTGGATTTAACAAACTTAGAAAAAGAGATTCATCGCGTCATTACTAATTCCTTAAGCGTTAGTGATCACGCTTCCCCAGAACTCTATCAAATTAGAAATAGGCTTAAGAAAGTAGAAGCTGAACTTCAATCTAGGATTGCATCTATCGCCTTCGCCTATTCCAAATACTTAAATGACGATAATATTACAATTCGTGATGGCCACTTTGTCTTGCCGGTCAAGACTGTTGAGAAGAGTAGAGTCAATGGTATCGTTTACGATGTCTCCGATAGTGGCAACACAACATTCATTGAACCTTTAGAAATCGTCCAAATCAATAACGAGATTACCGCTTTAAAGGTGCAAGAAAACGAAGAAATTAGAAAGATTCTTAAAGCTTTGACCGCTTTGGTACTCCTTCAAGAAGGAGAAATCATCACAAACAATAAAATTATTGCCAAATTAGACTTTTTGAGTGCGAAAGCTCAATACATGGGTGAGATAAATGGCGAGATTGCAGTCTCAGTTGATGCACAAACAATCGAACTCGTCAGCGCTCGTCATCCTCTTATTGACCCAAGAAAAGTAGTGGCCAATTCATTTTTACTAAACGAAGAAGAACCAATCATTATCATTTCTGGTCCTAATGCTGGTGGCAAAACTGTCTCGCTTAAAACAGTGGGTCTTCTTGTCATGATGCATCAATCGGGTTTAGCCCTTCCAATCAGAAAGGGAACACTCGGTTATTTTAAGCATATTTATATTGATATTGGTGATAACCAATCATTAAGTGATAACCTTTCTACATTCTCCGCTCACATTAGTCAAATCGGTGAAATTATTAATGCAGTGGGTGGCAAAGACCTAGTCTTATTGGATGAACTTGGCACAGGCACCGATCCTAAAGAAGGTGAAGCCCTGGCTGTTCAAGTTACCAAGTACTTAGAAGATAAGCACGCTTTAGCGATGATTTCCTCTCACTTTGCGGCGATGAAAGAATATGCTTTCTTAAGTAAAAAGATTTCTAATGCCTCAATGATTTTTGATGAAGAGAATCTCTCTCCGACATACCATTTCAAACAAGGTGTTCCAGGTAAAAGCTATGCTTTAGAAGTGGCGGGACGTTATGGCATCAATGAAAAGATAATTAAAGACGCTAAGGCATTCTTAAGCGAAAACCAAGAGAATTCCTCTGCGGAACTTTTAGATATCTTACAAAAGAAGATTGAAGAAACCACTAAACTTCAAGATGAACTCAATAAGAGAGAAGCGGAACTTGAAAAGAGAAGCAAGAAACTCGCTAACGACGAAGAAATCTTCGAGTCCAAGAAAGAAAACATGATGAAGGACGTCAAAGAAGAAAAAGCGGAACTCATTGAAAACGCCAAGAAAGAAATCTCTGACATCATTAATAAAATGCATAACTCCGATATGAGAGTTCACGAAGTGATAGCCCTCAAGAAAGAACTCGAAGAGCTCGAAGAAAAAGAAGAAGAGGTTATTTATGACGAAGACATCGCCGTTGATGATTTTGTCTCAATTCCAAGCATGAATATCTACGGAAAAGTGACACGTCTCAAAGGAAATAAGGCTCATATTGTCTCAGATAGCGGCCTATCTTTTGATGTCTCCAAAGAAAAACTCCACAAGGTCGCTAAACCAAAAGTGGGTAATACCAAAGTTAGAACCACAAACTATGATTTAGCCATCAACACTAAAGTGGGTATTGAACTCAACCTTATTGGAATGCGCGTTGAAGAAGCGAAAAATACCTTAGTTAAATATATTGATAACTGCCGTTTAAAGCACTTAAGTCAAGTGAGAATCATTCATGGCTTTGGTAGTGGCGCTCTCCGCACTATGGTGAGAAGTTATTTAGACACACAAAAAGGTCTTTCCTATAGAGCGGGTGGAGAACACGAAGGCGGCGGTGGTTGTACTGTCGTAATGTTTCAATGAAAGAAAGAATTAAATCGTGTATCGCTAATTTAAAGCACCTTCCTGGTGTTTATTTGATGCACGATAAAGACGATAAAATCATCTATATTGGCAAAGCCAAAGATCTCTATAAAAGAGTGAGCCAATATTTCTTAAGACCACAAGTTGGCAAAGTGGCTAAGATGGCTTTTGAAGCGGAATATTTTGAGACCATCATTACCAACAATGAAAAAGAAGCTTTGATTTTGGAAATGAATCTCATTCAAACCCATTATCCAAAGTTCAATATCCTATTAAAGGATGGAAGTCATTATCCATATATCGGTTTGAAGAAGACTGGATATCCATATCTACAGATCAAAAGGAACACTAAAGACAAAGGTTATGACTACTTTGGTCCTTTCCCACGTTCTTCTTCAGCCTATGAAACAATCGATTTATTAAATAAGGTATTCCCATTAAGAAAATGTAAGAATATCCCATCAACAGCTTGCCTATATTATCATTTAGGTCAATGTTTGGCTCCTTGTATCAACGATATTTCTAAAGAAAAAGAAGATGAAATGCGTGAAGATGTAAAAGCTTTCATGCATGGTGATAATAAAAAAGTGAGACAAGATATCGAAGCAAAAATGATGGCGGCGTCAGAAGCTTTAGACTTTGAAAGTGCTGCCTCTTATAAGAACATTTTGACATCCATTGATCACATTAACACTCCACAGCTCATGGAAAACAATGATAAAAAAGACCGCGATATTTTCGCGTTTTCCGTCAGAGAGGGTTATTTATCGTTGGCCGTCCTTTTGTTCCGTAAAGGAACGCTTTTAGATAAAAAAACCTATATTGTGGAAGAGTTCGACAACAACGAGGAGCAAGTGGCGGACTTAATTTTGCAATTTTATCAAAATGTGCCGCTCCCAAAAGAGATCATCATCAATAATGAAATAGTGGTTGATCTCCTTTTCGACTTAATCGATAGTAATGTCTATTCTGTCTCAAAGGGCAAACTCCATGATTTAGTGTTGACCGCTAAGCAAAATGCTAATAATGCCTTAGATGAATACTTCTTAAGCGCTAGACTTGATAGTGATAAGCTCGCTCTATTAGAAGAACTAGGTAATATTATTAATATTAAGACACCACTTAGAATCGAATTATTCGATAATTCTCACCTTCAAGGTTCCTCTCCGGTTGGTGCGGTTGTGGTCTTTATCAACGGTGAACCCGCTAAGAAACTATACCGCAAATACAAGATTGAACACGAAGAAGCCAGAGACGATTTGAAGAGCATGGAAGAAGTTACTTATCGTCGTTACTCTAGACTTAAAGAAGAAGGCAAAGAAATGCCAGACCTCATCCTTGTCGATGGTGGACTCAATCAAATCCACGCCGCTAGTAGAGCCTTAGAAAAAGCTGATGTCTCAATCAACCTTTTCGGTTTAGTCAAAAATAGCAAGCACCAAACCGCTGGCCTGATGGATAAAGATGGTAATATCTATGATATTGATAATAAAAATATCTTCTTTTTACTCACCAGAATGCAAGATGAAGTGCACCGTTTTGCCATTACTTTCCATCAGTCATTAAGAAACAAATCCATGAAGACATCTATTCTCGATGGTGTTAAAGGGTTAGGGGCTAAACGCAGAGAGTTAATCAATAGAGCTTATCCTGATATTAATTTGTTAAAAGAAGCGACAGTGGAAGAACTCAGCCAGCTATTACCAAAGGAAGTCGCGACCGAGTTATACAATAAGTTGCATTAAAACTTGCAAAAAACATCGCTTTTATTTAATATAATTATCGCTGACATGCGCTTGTAGCTCAGTTGGATAGAGCAACAGCCTTCTAAGCTGTGGGTCAGGCGTTCGAGTCGCCTCAAGCGTGCCATAATCGTATACATACTTTGATACAAAGTGGAATATGCGAAAACCGCAAAAATGCTCAGAAATGGGCATTTTTTCTTATTTATTAGTTACATATCATTTGATTTACCTTATTTTTAGAGCTTATTTACTGCAAAGCTTTTGGACATAAAAAGTGTGTTTCGAGATAAAATGTAAAAAGTAATAACATAGTTATTAATAGAATTTTTAGCACTCTCACTTGCCGAGTGCTAATTTTGTGCTACAATAGAGTTATAAAAGGAGGATTGATTTATGCAAATGGAACAAATGCCTGACTATGAAAATGATAAAGATGTCCTTCAAAAATTTGGCCGTAACATTAACGAAGAAGTTAAGAAAGGGAAAATTGATCCCGTCATCGGTCGTGATGAGGAA
>JAEEGH010020762.1_pt1 | contig 13625 bp, 8 predicted proteins | sample 9134181 | NCBI WGS metagenome assembly JAEEGH01 (sample SAMN16246544, study PRJNA631951) | gut metagenome | biome: gut microbiome; feature: rumen; material: DP-attached | host: Bos | place: Iran: Karaj | collected 2018-10
CAGAACAGCCGACCGCCTGCGAAGTGAAACGGAGCAGGCGGGAACGCCCTATTCCTACATCAACTTCATAAGCTCAGGAATTTCATTTGCGGCTGCCATTCTGAAGACACCGTATTAGTGATTTTTGAGGTATTTAGATTACCACCCCATCGCAAGCAGCCACAATGGAATTGCTTTATCTGCCGGGTAGTCTGTATTATCGCGAATTACCAAATCGGACTGTTTGAGTACCTTATCCTTACCGCCTACTTCAATTTTGATTTTTGGCGAGTTTCCGAGATTAAGAGTGCCGGTATTTTTCATAATTACAAAATCTCCATCAGTTTCGTTCTTACATGCATTTACAGTGTAGCCTGATTCCTGCAGTAAAACAGTGACAAAGGCCTCCCGCATATTTCCGGCACTTCCTTGTAAAACAGAATACAAGCACGGATCTGCAAAGAAAAGTTTTGCCCCGGCACTTTTTGCCTTTGTGTCATTTGGATAGCGGATAATACGAACAACGCCAACTGCTTCCATAACTTCTAAAAGCTGATAAAGCTTATCGGCACTCACATTCCAGTCTGCACATAAAGAGCGAACCTGGAGTCGCGGAATTGATGACATTGAAAGAGTTCCTACAACTGCACTCATCAGGCGAATATTATCCTCGGTAATCTGAGGAACAAAAAATGGTACATCAGAATTAAGAGTCTTATCCAGGACAGCCAGACTTCGGCTCTCATAATCACCTTCTGTATAGAACGGACGAGTTCCATAAGTCTTATATTTTTCAAACAAATCAAGAATAGAAGCTTCCGGCTTTACAGGCAGAGAATCTCCCTTTTTCATTTTAAAAGGATTTATTGTATTATAGACTTCTCCTGTCTCGATATACAAAAACTCTCGGAACGACATAATCGGCATATGAACAAAAACATAACGTCGCGAAAGGTCTGCTGTTCCACTTCTTAAAACTAAAGCGGAAGAATCACTTGCCCAAACATATCGGTCTGGATAATCATCATACAAAGATTTTAACTGAGCGCTCCAGTTCCTGGCAAAATGAACTTCATCAATTATTACACCTTCATACCCCTGCATAAAAACAGCCGCAATAACATCATAAAGATTAAGAGCAGTCAGACGCGGATTATCCGCAGAAAAATAAAGCATCTTTTTGCCACTCTGGTTTGCATGATGCAAAAGAAAGGTTGATTTTCCTATTCCCCGCAAACCAGTAAGAATCATATTTTTTGGAAGTTTATTTTTTGAGTTATATTCAGTTGTCCAAAGACGAATTCGCTGAGGCATAGCAGCAAGCTTGCGCTCCATAATCGTCTTTAAATTTTCAATGAGTTCTAAAAGATTTTCTGTGTTATCCATGATTATATGGTATTATCAAAGTGTTCGTCTGTCAAGAACGTTTTTAATAATATTGTTCTTTTACGACGAACACCAGAAGGTAAACCAAAATCTTGATACAGGCTGTTTTTTTATTCTTCCAGGCTTTCGCCGTGCCGGGCGGTCATTTCGGCGATTTCGGTCTGGAGGGTTTTGTCCAGCGCTTCGTCGAAGCCGGTGAGGGCTGCAAAGGGTAAAAAGATTTTGGCGCGCTGGGAAAGGGGCATGCGGTTGGGCAGGGAGTCGCGGGTCCAGTTGTGGTTTATGATGTCGTCGTAGTTTTTCTCGTTCATGGTCGTCTCACATGGTGGTTTCGACAGGCTCAACCACCGCAGCAGTTTAAGCTTTGTGGCCTCCTATCTGGGCGTTGCGGTCGCGGGTGGTGGCGCCTTCTTCGAAATTAGTTCCTTTGAGGATGGCATTCTTGCCGTACTTTCTGATTATCTCAAGGCGGGCTTTCTGCAGGCTGTCTTCCTTGTGCTGACTTGTGCCGCCCTCCTCTGCTTCCACTTCGTCAAAGAGGCCCGGCTGCCTCTGGCTTGCGCTTTTGATGTTGTTTGCTGTGATATTGATGCGGCGGTAGAGCCAGGCGGGGTTTGCTATTTTTTCGAAAATTGAAACAAAGCCTTCCACTATCTGCTTTGATGAATTGGTTTCGCCTCCAAAGCTCCAGCTGCCGTGAGCGGGCTTTGGCATTTCGCGGCCGTAATAGTCGCGCACAACTTCGCCGTCAAAGCCTGGAACATACAGGCTCTCCTGGTCATAACCGGCATGAAGCGTAATTGAATCTGTTACAAGATTTTTCTTAAATAAATCCAGGGCCAGCTGCTCGGCCATTTCGCGCACTATGATTTTTGCCTTTTCGTAATCGTAAGGCTCGTGAAGGACCTGGCCGCTTCCAAGGCTTTTTGCTTCGGACTTGTAATTTTTGATATCCTTCATGCCCACAGGCTCTATGCCCCAGGCATGGTCTATGAGAATCTCTGCATCAATTCCAAACTCCTTATACAAAAGCTCGGGGTTCTGCAAGGAGGTGCGGGCTATGTCTCCCATTGTGCGGATAAAATATTTTTCGAGTCGGCGGGCTGTTGCGCGGCCTACCCTCCAGAAATCTGTAAGCGGCTGATGGGTCCACAGCTGGCGGCGGAAGCCTTCAACGTCCAGCTCTGCTATGCGAACTCCGTCCTGGTCTGCGGGGATATGCTTTGCCACAATGTCCATGGCGGCCTTGCACAAAAAAAGATTGGGCGCGATTCCGGCGGTGGCTGTGATTCCGGTTTCTGCAAGTACCTCGCGAATTACCTTTACGGCCAAGTCGTGGGCACTCATTTTATAAAATGGAAGATAGCTTGTAGCGTCTATAAAAACTTCATCTATCGAATAAACGTGAATATCTTCGGGCGCAAAGTAACGAAGGTAAACATTATAGATTCGTGTGGAATACTGAATGTAAAGGGCCATGCGGGGAACTGCAACTATGTAGTCCAGCTCTTTGCCGGTCTGGCGTTTGATTTCGCGGGCCTTGGCTTCTACCTCGAAAAGGCGGGAGCGGCCGCTGAGCCCGTAGGCTTTGAGCGCGGGTGTAACGGCGAGGCAGATGGTTTTGCTGGTGCGGCTTTTGTCGGCAACTACGAGGCGCGTTGTAAGCGGATCTAAGAGGCGTTCGCGGCATTCAACTGAGGCGTAAAAGGATTTGAGGTCAATGGCGATGTAGGTTCGCTCGCTGCTATTTTGTTTTTCTGTCGCTGTTTTGTCCGGCATTTTATTTCAGTCTCTTCGCCATCTTTTTTACTTCGTCGGCATACAGCTTTTTCAACTCGGGAGGATTGAGCACTGTAACGGCCGCGCCAAAACGCAGGCACCAGAAGAGAGTTTCCTGTATCTGATTTGACTCAAAACTAAGGGAAACGGTGCCGTCTTTATTCTGTTTGCACTTCTGATTTTTATGCCAGGTTCTTTCGAGGATATAGGTGTTGATGGATTTATCGAAAAGAAGTTCAATTTTCTGCGGCCTGGTTTCGTTGTTCCAGATTCCAAAGTTAGGATCTATATGAACCTTCTGCTGATAATTTTTGTCGTATTTAAACTCAGCTCCAAGCTCAATGTTTTTCATTCGGGCAAGGGTAAAGGTTGCAAACTTTTCGTGCTTTGGTGAATAGCCCAGAATATACCAGTCGCCTTTCTGATTATAAATCTTATATGGATAAAGCTCGTGCGGAACATAATCTGTTGCCTTTATTGAACGGTAATCAAACTTCATGATTTTATGAAGCTTGGTTGCCTTAAAAACATCATTAAAAGTTTCTTCTGCAATAACCGGAATGGGGTCTGCAATAAACTCAACGTCGTTTGTAAAACTGGACTGCACTTCCACCTGATTCGGAAGCATCTGCGACAGTGTGTCATAAACCTTTTCTATTGTCTTTTTAAGCGGAGTATTATTATAGCGTTCCATCAAAGGAAGAATTCCTGTTACTGCAAACACTTCGCTTTCTGTAAGCATCATGTTCTTTACAAAATAAGTGTTGTCACTGTAATAGTAGCCCTTGCGCATTCGATCGTATTCAATGGGTGCGTTGTAATAAATCTTAAGCTCATCAATATCGCGAAGGATTGTACGGCGGGAAACCTCCAGCTCCTTCATGAGTCGTTCAACACTAGGGTATCCCAGATTCTGGATAGCCTGCTCAATCTTAAATAATCTTAATGGTTTTGTGTGATTTTCCCTGATTTTTGCACTCATAATTTTCTCAGTGCCTTTCTATGACACCTATAACCACTATACTTTAATACAGAATAATTGTCAAAACATCAATATAACAGTGAGGTAAAAAAAATGATTACAGGATTTCCAAGCCCGGCGCAGGGTTATGAACAGCATCAGATTGATTTTAACTCATACATCATTAAGCATCCTTCTGCAACTGTGGTTATGCGGATTGAAAGCTCGCACTACACTAACATGGGAATTTATTCTGGGGATCTGATTGTTATTGACCGCGCCAAAAAGATAAACCGCAATTCTCTTGTGGTTTACGAATCGGAAGGGCATTTTGCTCTGGGAAGGGTTTACACCATAAGGGGTGAAACAATTATCACGGGCGCCATAACTCATGTGCTGCATACGGTAAAAGATTTATGATTTTACATGCTGATGGAAATGCTTTTTTCGCTTCCTGCGAGCAGATTTACCGGCCGGACCTTCGGGGAAAACCGGTGGCTGTTCTTTCTAATAATGATGGGATTATTGTCGCGCTGAATAAAGAAGCAAAGGCCTGTGGCATAAAACGCGGCGACCCGTACTTTAAGGTAAGGAACATCTGCGACTATAAGGGTGTTACAATTTTTTCGAGCAACTACACTTTGTATGCTGATATCAGCCGGCGCATTACCTCCATCTATATGGAATATGCCCCGGATATTGAATGCTACTCCATCGATGAATCTTTTTTATTTTTTGATGACTGCAACTGGAGTATTTCTGATTACGAAGAAATTGGCCGGGAACTGAAAGACCGCGTTTACAGGGAAGTTGGCATTCCTATTTGCGTTGGTGCCGGCCCTACAAAAACTCTGGCAAAGCTTTACAACAAAAAAGCAAAGGAGCATGACGGCGTTTTTGTTTATAATCCGGATTCAGTAGACGCGCTGCTTGCGGAAACGGACTGTGCAACCATCTGGGGAATTGGCCCGGCACGTGCAAAAAAGCTTGAGCTTCATGGAATTAAAAATGCGCTGATGCTTAAGCACATGCCGCTGTGCGACGCAAAAAGACTTCTTACCTCACAGGGCTTTGAAACTGTTATGGAGCTGAACGGCAATCGCTGTATGGATAAAATCACCCGTCAGAAAAAAGACATAATTACTTCGAGCCGTCAGTTTTCAAAAAAGGTTTATGACCTTGCAACGCTTGAATGCGCCCTTGTTGAATACACAGAGCTTGCCGTAGAAAAACTTCGTAAGCAGAACTCGGAATGTAAGATGATTCAAATCTGCATTTCTACCTGCAACTATTATTCTGATAATCCTGATGAGCAGTATTCAAACGCAGCCTTTGCAGAACTTCCGCGCCTAACCTCTTACACTCCGGATTTAGTAAATGCTGCCCGGCTGATTCTCCCCTACATCTACCGCCAGGGCTACGGCTACAAGGTAATTATGGTTTCGCTGTTAGATATTATGCCCGCACAGTATCAGGGCTGGCTTTGGATAGACCCCAAAGAAGACATAAAAAAACGAAGGCTCATGGAAGCAGTAGACCAGATAACAAACAGCTACGGCCGCCGCTCCATCACCCTTGCAAAATCCTGGACAAAAACCGGCTGGGAAATGAAACGCGAATTTTTAAGCCCAAACTTTACTACAGACATAAACTGTGCGCCGTGTGTTTTGTAAAAAGTCAATCGCGATGCAGGTTCTTTCAGGCACTTTATTTATCTGCCCTTTTTATCCAGGTAATAAACTGAAGCTTTGTTACAACCTTATCCGGGTTAAAGTTTTTACCATCCGGAAGCTCCATAAACTCGCTTTCTACCACGCCGAGTACAGCATCAAAATCTGCATCCTCTACAGAAACGTCTGCAACAGGGCTTTTTGTTCTTCCGGATTTTTTATACTTTTCGGAATAGCGCGAAAGCATTTTCAAATTTCCGCTGTGGCGCACGTAAGCGTTCCAGATAAAACGTGCACACATTTTGCGTGTAAGCTCTCCTGCCCCGGTAAGGTACGAAGAGGTACCTGCCACATTCTGCTGATCTGAAGCCGAAGAAAAATAACCACCGCGTTCAAGGTTTGCAACAAGTGTCTGCTTTTTCTGATTGCGGTAGCTGTCCAAAAGCTTTGTGTTATCAAGTGTAAGGCTCACAAGAGAATCCAGAGTAAGGTTTCCCTGCAGAGCTGCCATATCATGCTTCTGGTCTGAATCAGCTGAGCTGCCATAAATTGTATTTAAGTCCCAGATATAACTTCGCAGAGGATTATAAACCGTGCGGTAACTGCGCAGGCCTTCGTTATCAAAAAGTACAAATGCATTGTCTATTACAGAAATTGCCTGGTCGTATTTTTTCTGCTGATATAAAAGCTTGCCTTTTTCGAGCTGAAGAACGGCATTTTTAGAATCATATTTTAATATGCCTTCTATCTGCGAAAGACTCTCTTCTGCATTTTTTGCAAGCCGGCATCCCAATAACAAAACGTACCGGTCGCCCTTCTGCAGCGCCCTCGCCTCATTATAAGCCGCCTCCGCCTCGCGCTTCTTCCCCGCCATCTTAAACAAGAGTCCCTCAAACGCGCGCATTCGCGCAATAAGCGCCGGCTCCGTCACTTTGGTCGACGTCTTATAAGCCGCAATGTCCGCCAGAAGTCCGTTAATCTGAACGAGGGGGGCCGAGCTCTCCATCTGGTATCGTACATCAATATTAATAAACCGGTCTTCATAAACTTCAATAGAGCTGTAGATATACTCGTTCTCTTCGGTAGAGGTATAAATATCCTGCTGCAGCGTTGCACACGAAGCAGCTCCAAGCATAACCGCAAGTAAACCGGCCACGCCGGCCATCAGCTTAAACTTTTTCATTTTCTTTCACCCTTCAGCACATTGGCTGCAGATATTTTATTATCAAAAGTAATTGCAATGCAATCGTTATTGTTATCGCCGTTTAAGTCAATAAAGAGCGGGTTACCATAACCAGAAACAGGGAATTCCGGAAGCAGCTCCATATTGCTGCTAAAGCCGTAGAGTGAATTGCCCTCGCCGGAAATAAATATTTCCTGTCCGCCTTTTCCGTCATAATCGCAGATAGAAATACGGCCGGTCTTAGCAGTAAAATATGGTATTTTTACCTTTAAGGTTTTTCCATCCAGAGAAACTCTGTAAAGCTCGCCTGCGGCAGAAAGTGCAAATAAGTAGCCGTCTGCCATTTTTACATTCAGATAGAAAACTCCGTCCAGAGTAACCGGAAACGGCTGTAAAAGTCTTCCATTAAAATCATAAACATAAAGTTCGCCGGCCTGAGTAATCATTGCTGCATACTGTCTTCCGCCTGCCGAAAAAATACACGGAGAACCGTAAGCAATTCCGTCCAGTTCAAAAGGTCCTTCTTCTGTTACAGGCTTTAAATCCTTGTAAATATGTATACCGCCAAAAAAGCCCTTTTCGTAAAAGGCAATAATGTCTCCGTTTACTTCCGGGGTAGACTTTATTCCGTCTTCAATATCAGTTTCAAGAACTGTAATTTCTCCTGTATTTGAAACAAAGCAAAGCTCTCCTTCTCTGCCAACAAGTACGACAGAATCTTTATAAGTAAACGGACCGCAGGTCATTGTAATGCCTGTAAGCACCGGATACCCCAGAACACTTTCGAGCTTTGAATTCAAAAGATAAACCATTCCGCTTTTTGTTACTGCCCAGATTTCACCACCGTTTGCCTTTGCAGTGTTTTCGCTTGCCGAACCAATAAAAAGAACCTCCGGCATATCTATGCTTGCCTTCTCAAAGGTACCGCAATCCAGAGAGTTTACAGTATTATCAGTTTCTACCCAGTAAACCATGCTGCTCTTTTTTGCATTTGATTTTATAAGCTGTGCATTCGATTTCTTTTCAAGCTCAATCGGGAAGCCCGGAATTTTTCGCGAGGACTCAAGCGCTACTGCAGAAGCCTGCAGCTGAACATTTACAATATTATCCTTAATGCGTAAATCAAAGCGGCCCGAATTATAAAGACCGAGCACCTTTGTCATTGCAGTATTTCCCTTGATAAAAAACGGTACACTGCGTTCCAGATTGTAATAAAGCGAAAGCGTAGAATACGGCGACTGCTCGGAAGAAACACGCATCCAGTTTTCGCTGCCAGAAAGCTTCTTCGCCTTCTGATAGTCAAAATTGATTGCCACAAGATTTTCCGGCGACTGGCTCAGATATAAAAAATTATCCTTAATAAGATAATATGGCTTTGGAACATTTATGTTCATTGCCTGTAAAACCGAAAGTAAAAAGCCCGGCATCTGCATGCATGGCAGGCGCACTCCGTCTACTAAAAGGCTGTCGTTTGTCTGAACAATATATGACGAAAAAACTCTGTCGAAAATTTCGCGGCGTTTATCTTCATCAGCTATTTTAATTGCAAAAACCGGTTCAGATTTTCCTTCAATTCCAAACACGGCAAACTCGTCTGCTGTCCACGAAAATAAAAGCTCGTCCAGGCTACGGTTAAACACAATGCGGCTTACTGTGTCAGACTTGTTCCAGGTTTCTTCAAAATTCTTTTCGGCAGGAATTACCTTTGAAGCAGCTGCGCAAAGCTCGCGCAAAGTGCCCGAAGAAATCAGTGTATAATACTGAACATTCTCGCTGAACTTTGGAAGCAGCGCCGGCACAACAGATTCCTTTTTGGCAAGCTTTATAACCGGATGCTCAGGCTCCTCTTCGTTCATTGGAATGGAAATGCTTACGTTCAGCTCATTATTGTTAATGCCAAAATTAAGGCTTGTATAACTTGTCTGTGAAAGATACGGAAGAATATATTCCAGATATTTTTTAATAAAAGAATTTTCGCTTACAAGCGGAAGCAGGTTCTGTCCATTTGCAAAAATGCGCAGCGGCTCCTTAAGCTTTGCGTTTACTGCATCAAGCTCGGCCTTTTTATACAATTCGCTGTTGGTATAGGTCATTGCCTCTTCCAGAAGCGGCTTGCTTGTTGCAAAAATAATCAGGTTCTTTTTAACTACAAAGCAGCCTGTATCCTGCAGCTGATAAAAATTTCCATGTCTGTTTACAGAAATTTCTGTTTTTTTAGCAAGTGCTTTTATGCGCGGAATAATTACCGGGGCAAATCTTGTTACTCCGGAAAGAAAGCCAGAATCGAGTACAATTATTGCTTCCGGCTTTTCATCAGCTCCGGCTACATAAACTGCTGCATCAAGACGGCGCTGTAATGCCTTTTTTACAAGAAAGTTTTTTCTGAGCTTTGAGCTTTTTATTGAAAGATATTTTGTGCGGTACTTCTGCAGCTCCGGACTTGTCATTGCAATAAGGGTTGCATCAAGATCCAGAAGCGGTTCGGCCGTGTTCCATACAGAATCTGTACGCAAATAAACTGCATAATCTGGCGGAAGTGCATCTGCAGGCTTTATTCTGTCAAAAAAGCAGAAGGTAAACCAGACAAGTGCAATAATCAGCAAAACCAGTATTAGCTTAAACGGAAATAAAACTATTCTTAATGCAAGAGGCAGCTTTTTCATATTCCGCTATTATACTACAAAGTGAAAAAATTTGCATTTATGCACAATTGGGCTGATAATATTTGTATGAAAAAAATACTTTTTTCTATATTATTTGTAACATTTTCACTCTCATGTTTCTCTCAAAGTAGTTTCTTTGATAATTATGTTTATCAGTCTTGGAGCGATTTCGGAGGGCTTTCAGGAACTACAGCAAATGACATTTATCAAACAAGCGACGGTTATATTGACGTTGGAACATACGAAGGTCTTGTAAAATTCGATGGAGTTGAGTTTAGTACCATAAACCGCATTTCGGACAAAACCTATGGGTTTGCCTCTGTAAGAACTATACTTCAAGACGGCCGCAGAGATATATGGCTTGGCTCTAACGATGAAGGGCTTCATAAGATTTCAGAGGCCGGAAACAAGATTTATACTGTAGAAAACGGGCTTCCAAACAATTCTGTGCGTACACTCTGCGAAGATGAGCGCGGAAATATCTGGGTTGGAACTGCCAGTGGTGTTATTTATATCACCCCGGATGGAAAGCTTATTAACCCGCAGTTTAGTGCCGGAACCACTGCAAACGGTGTAATTGCTTCTCACCTTTACTGCGATTCAAGCGGACGAATCTGGCTTACAACCTCTAACGAAAACGGTCTCTTCTTCTGCGAAGACGGACTTTTTAAGCCTCTGGAGCAGATAGAAGCTTATTCAACTTATTTTGCAACTTCAATTTTCCAGGATAACGAAGGAACTTACTGGATTGGTCTTGGAGAAAAGGGTATTGCAAAAATGAAGGGCGACAAGGTAACCCTCCTCAAAACAAATACTCTTCTTGATAAAACACCAACCAGTACAATTCTTCAGGACAGAAACGGAATTATCTGGTTTGGAACCGAGCATGGTCTTGTAATTTATGCAAACGATAAATTCGAAGAATACCATGGTGCACAGGAGCTTGCAGGTTCAAATATAAATAAAATCATTCAGGACCGCGAAGGAAACATATGGTTTGCCACAGACAGAAATGGTATTGGTAAAATGACCCTCGGTAAATTTACAATGCACAGACTCGGTGTTACCGTAAACTGTGTGGCAGAAGCTCCAGACGGAAAAATATGGGCTGCTACAGATAAAGGTGTTTTGTGCTTTAAAGATGATGAGCGCGTGGAAAATGAGCTTACAAAATACACAAAGGACCTCCGCGTTCGCCACGTTGAAACAACTTCCGACGGCAAGATTCTTGTAAGCTGCTACACAAAGCCTGGTCAGATTATTTACGATGGTAAAACAATCAGATCCTGGGATTCAGAGCATGGTCTTGCAGGAAACAAGGTTCGCGTTGCAATTCAAACCGCTAAGGATGAATACTATGTTGGAACCACAACCGGCTTAAGCATTATTCATAAGGACGGTTCAATTAAATCTCTCAAGCAGATTACCGGAGAGCTTGAGACAGAATATGTAATGGCAATTTACAAGGATACTCATGGAGTTATCTGGGTTGGTACAGACGGCGGTGGTATCTTCCTTATGAAGGATGAAAAGGTGTTCGCTCACCTTACCTCTGCAGACGGAATTGCCGGCAATGTAATTTTTAAGATTAATCAGGATGCAGACGGCAACTTCTGGATTTGTACCGGAAGCGGTATTACCCGCATAGAAGATTATGATTCTACAAGGAAAACAAGACTTAACTGCAACACAATAAACTCTGAAAACGGAATTGGTACAAACTCTGTTTTCCAGATTATGTTTGACAGTATGAACAATGCATGGATTACGAACAATCACGGAATTGCTTCTCTTTCAATGGAAGAAGTTGCAGAGTTTTTTGCAGGCAGGCGCGACATTCTTACCACAAAATATTACAACAGAAACGATGGTCTGGATTCAGACGGTCCAACCTCTACTGCCCGCGCAATTATAGACAGCCAGGGCCGCCTCTGGATTCCTCTTGTAGACGGTATTGCTGTTTACGACCCTCAAAAAATCCAGAAGAATTCTATTCTTCCTCTGGTTCAGATTGAAACCATTACGGTGGACTCTTACGTTTACAAGCATTCAAGAGATATGATTATCCTCAAGCCTGGTACAAAACGAATTGATATTAAATATACTGGAATCAGTTTTGATGCTCCTGAGCGTTTGATTTTCTCTCACATGCTCACCGGCTTTGAATCAGACTACACTACTCCAAGTGCAGAACGTGTTGTCTCTTACACAAACCTTACTCCGGGAAGGCATTCTTTCCTTGTTTATGCAATAAACGGAAACGGACTTCAGTCGAACAACGACGAGATGATGTTCTTCTATCAAAAGCCGTACATCTGGCAGCGTCCGCTTTTCTGGATAATTCTGATTGCCGTAATGGTTGGTACCGCAATAGGTTATTTCTTATGGCGCGAGCAGAAAATCAAAATGGAAAATCTTCGCCTTGAAGCACTTGTACAGGAACGCACTGCCGACCTCAAAATTGAGAAGGATAAATCAGATATGCTTCTGCGTTCCATCCTTCCGGATAAAATTGCAGACAAGCTTAAGGATATAGAAGGCAATAAATCCTTTGGTGATGACTTTGAAAATGTTACCCTGCTCTTTTCCGACATTGTTGGCTTTACAAAGGTTTCTAGCGGACATAAGGCTCAGGAAATTGTAAAGGCATTGAACAATCTGTTCAGTCGCTTTGACGAGCGTGCCAAGAAAATGGGTGTAGAAAAAATCAAGACAATTGGAGATGCCTATATGGCTGCCTGCGGTGTACCAGAGCCAAATGAAAATCATGCACGCATCATGGTTGATTTTGCAAAGGGTATGCTTAAAGATCTTGCAGATTACAACGAAACTGCAGACATTAAATTTCAGATTCGCATCGGCTTGAACAGTGGTCCTGTTACTGCCGGTGTTATTGGTACACATAAATTTATTTACGACGTCTGGGGAAATACTGTAAACGTTGCAAGCCGAATGGAAACAGCCTCTAACCCGGGCGGAATAAGAATTACAGAAACGCTTAAAAAAGAGCTTGCCGGACAAAAGGGCTTAAAGTTCAGCAAGGCAATAGAATGTGAAGTAAAAGGCAAGGGCCTTATGAAAACCTACGACGTTTTATAAGTCGCAAAGGAGCTGGAGAGTTATGAAAAAGCATCTTATTAATACAGCAGTTTTAGTTTTATCAGTAGCAGCCGCATTTACCCTGGTTTCCTGTAAAACTAATAAATCTAAATACGTAAAGGTTGGTCTTCTGCATTCTCTTACCGGAACCATGTCTATAAGCGAAATTGGTGTCCGCGATGCAGAACTGCTTGCCATTAAAGAACTTAACGAAGCAGGAGGGGTGCTTGGCTGCCAGATAAAAGTTGTAGAAGAAGACGGAAAAAGTAACCCGCGCATGTTTGCAGAAAAAGCACGCAAGCTTCTGGAAGAGGATAAGGTTGCAACAATTTTCGGCTGCTGGACCTCTGACTCTCGAAAAGCTGTAAAACCAGTTCTTGAAGAAGACTACGGACTTTTGTGGTATCCGCTGCAATACGAAGGCTTTGAAGCAAGTCCGAACATTATGTACATGGGTGCCGCTCCAAATCAGCAGGTCGTTCCTGCCATTGATTACTGTGTAAAAAATCTTGGAAAAAGCTTTTACCTTCTTGGCAGCGATTATGTTTTCCCTCGTACTGCAAATGCAATTATCAAGGCTCAGCTTAAACACCTTGGCGCAAACTGTGTCGCAGAAACTTATGTTCCAATGCACGAGTCTGATTTTAACCAGATTGTAAAAGAAATCAAAAAGCTTAAGCCTGATGTAATTATAAACACATTAAACGGAAGCTCAAATCAGTCGTTCTTCTCTCAGTTAAAATATTCGGGTATCGAAGCTGATGATATTCCTGTAATGAGTTTTTCTGTTTCAGACAGTGAAATCAAATCAATCGGTGTAGACAAGCTCAAGGGACATTATGTTGCATGGAATTATGTTGAGTCTACCGCAACTGCAAAAAACACCCGCTTTGGAAATGCCTATA
>JAEEGH010020764.1_pt1 | contig 13622 bp, 18 predicted proteins | sample 9134181 | NCBI WGS metagenome assembly JAEEGH01 (sample SAMN16246544, study PRJNA631951) | gut metagenome | biome: gut microbiome; feature: rumen; material: DP-attached | host: Bos | place: Iran: Karaj | collected 2018-10
CCCAAAAAATCGCGGGAATATACCCGTTTCGCATATTTTCGTAAAAAACCCGTAAAACCTTTGATTATTTCGCCGTTTTGTTGTACAATATATAAAACGTGTTATTTTTTGGGAGTAAAAATGGGACTTTTCGGCAGAAGAAAAAAATATAACGAGCAAAGGCAGATAATAATAGACACTTCTTCGCATCACGCGGGGATGTACGGCTATACGAGACTGAAAGACAACCTTTTGTATATAAACTCCGACGGCGCGCACAAGGTCATACAGATGGAATCGGCTATGAGTCACGAAGGCAAAACTTCGGTGTGCGCCAACCTTGCGGTGAGTTTGGGTCTTACCGAAAAGAAAGTCGTCGTAGTCGATTTAGACCTTCGTCGCCCCAGGATGCATAGGCTTTTCATGAAGGAAAAGGACGGCGGCATAGCGGAGTATATGAAAGGCGAACTTACCGAAGAAGAGATTATAAAACACACCGAGTACGAAAACGTAGACCTTATAACCCGCGGTGCGGAGATATACAACCCGTCCTTGGTATTCGTTTCGGAAAAGTTCAAAGGACTTATCGCGAGATTAAGGGAAAAGTACGATTTCGTTCTTTTGGACTGCGCGCCGATCATGCAGACTTCGGACTATATTCACGTCGGCAAGGTGTCAGACGGGGTGCTGTATCTCGTCGCGTACGGTGCGACCACGAGATCGCAGGTAAGTGACGCCGTAAAAGAACTTAAAAAGAACAATATCCCGATACTCGGCACGGCGTTTACCCTGTACGACAGGAAGAAAGACGGGTACTACGGCTATTACGGCAAGTATTACGACGAGATATACACCGACGACAAGAAGAAAAACAGGAAAAAGTCGCGGGAAACGGAAGAAGAAGGCGAAGAATAGTTTTGATGACGGATATCCACTCGCACGCGCTTCCATTTGTGGACGACGGCAGCGAAAGCAAAGAAGATTCCGTCGCCATGCTGAAAGAAGAAGAAGCGCAGGGCGTAACGAGCGTAATATGTACCCCGCATTACCGCCCGCCGTTTTTAAAGGAAAAGGCGGAACTTTCGGAGCGGTTCGAAGAGTTTAAGGCTTTCGCAAAGGAAAAGGGCGTAAAGTTAAATCTCTATTTGGGGCAGGAGATATACGTTACCGACAGGACGTTGCCGCTGCTTAAAGAAGACAGACTTCTCACTATGAACGGCACGAAATACGTTCTTGCGGAATTCAGCGCGACGCATCGCTCCGACGTTACGGAAGCGGTTTATATGCTGAAACTCAAAGGCTATACCCCTATCGTGGCGCATATAGAAAGGTATTCGTATTTAACGGTTGAAGACGCAAAAGAGATAAAGTCTCTTGGCGGGCTTATCCAGGTGAACGCCGCTTCCGTTATGGGAAAGCCCAAAGCCGAATACAGAAAACGCGTCAAAAAACTCATAAAAGCGGGGCTCGTCGATTTCGTGGCGAGCGACGTGCACTTCGTAAGAAAAAATCATATGAAAGAGGCTTACGGGTATATAAAGCGCAAGTTCGGCGAAGAAACGGCGGAAAAACTTTTCGTTTCCAACGCGAAAAAACTGACGGAATAATTTATACGGCGACTTCGGTCGCTTTTTTTACGGAGATAATATGGATAAATATCTCGTCGCGATAGGCGGCGGCGAAATAAAAAACAAGACGACTTTAAAAATCGACGAGTTCGTTTCGGAACTCGTAAAGGAAAAGGCGGGGGACAGGCGTGCGAATATGGTGTTTTTCGGCACGGCTTCCCACGACAGCATGCCGTACTTTAACAGTTTCAGAAAGACTTACACTTCGGTATTCGATATAAAGGCGGAAGTCGCGCTTTCGGTGTACGGCGAGATGTCCAAGGACAAGATATTCGGGAAAATAGACGCGGCGGACGGCGTTTACGTCGGCGGCGGCGACACCGTGTATATGCTTGAAAAGTGGAAGGAAACGGGGATAGACGAAAAACTTATAAAGGCTTACGGGGAAGGAAAGATCGTCTGCGGACTTTCCGCGGGGGCGATATGCTGGTTCGACAATATGTATTCCGACTACGAGATAATGCGGGGCGAAAGCGGCGAATATAAGATGCATAAAGGGTTGGGGCTTATACGCGGCACGGCGTGTCCCCATTTCGACGAGCGGGAAAAGGACTTTTTCGACGCCTGCTTAAAAGAAAACGTAAAGACCGCCTACTGCATAGAAAACGACGCGGCGGTGGTTTTTAAAAACGGCGAATATTATAAGACGGTTTCGGCGGGCGGCAAAGCGTACTTTGCCGAAAACGTCGGCGGGAAAATGGTGAAAAGAGAACTTCTATGACGGTAAATCACGACAAAAAAATGCAAGAGATAATAGAGGAAAACCGCAAGGCGGGGATCGTCCCAGGGCTTCTTCTGCACGCCTGTTGTGCGCCGTGTTCTTCCGCGTGCATAGAAAGGATAAAGGACGACTTCGACCTTACCGTTTACTTTTACAACCCGAACATGGATTCTGCAAAAGAGTACGAATTGAGAAAAAGCGAAGAAGAACGGCTTTGCGAAGAGTTAAAGGTAAAAGAGATTTCCGAAGAATATTCCCCGAAAGAGTTTCTTGACGCGATAAAGGGATCGGAAGACGCGCCGGAAGGCGGGGCGCGGTGCGAAAAGTGTTTTTATCTGCGGCTTAAAAGGACGGCGGAAAAGGCGAAGGAGTTGAACTTTACGTATTTCACCACGACTTTGACTTTAAGCCCCTTAAAGGACGCCGACAGAATAAACGGGATAGGGGAAAGGGTAGAAAAGGAAACGGGCGTAAAGTTTCTGCCCTGCGACTTTAAAAAACGGGACGGATATTTAAGGTCAATAAGGCTTTCGGAAAAATTCGGGCTGTACCGCCAGAATTACTGCGGGTGCGCGTTTTCTTTAAAAAACGGTAAAGGTGAATAAAACCTTTCAACCTCCACATAATAAGTTGCGGAGGAAAATATGAAGACAACGACTATTATTGCCTTTATCCTGGTGATCGTCGGCGCGATAGTCTGGGGACTTTTGGGTATTTTCAATTTCAATCTCGTATCGATGATATTCGGCGCGGGGTCTGAAGCGGTGGTTTCCAGAATAATCTATTCGCTGGTCGGAATTTCAGGGTTGTGGCTCATTTTTTACTCGCTCGTTTACCGTCCGTTCAAAATGGTAAACTAAAAAAATTTTTCTTTCGGGACCGCGGAGTATCCGCGGTCCCGAAAGATTTTAAAGTGCGTTCAAAATTTTTTTCACGGCGAAAACGAAATAATCTTCTTCCGTCGCGCTGTTATGTACCGAAAGGCTTGCGCGTATCAGCCCGCCGTTTTCCGTGCCGAGAAATTTATGGGTAAGCGGCGCGCAATGCAGCCCGCCCCTTACCGCTATATCGTATTCGGAATTCAAAAGGTCGGCAAATTCCGAAGACGAAAACCCTTCCGCGGAAAAGGAAACAATCCCCAAGGGGTTAGGGGAAGAATAGAGTGTTATTCCGCCGACTTCGGAAAGCGCGGAGACCAACCGCGCGGTTTTTTCGTACAGAAGAGTCTCCGTCCTTTTAAGGTTTCCCGAAACCTGACGGAATCCTTCCAAAAGCGCCGCTATCGCGGGGAGATTCAAAGTACCTGACTCTAATCTTTCGGGGTAGTCTTCGGGCTGAAAAACGTTCATAGAGTCGGTACCCGTCCCGCCGAAAGTAAGCGGAGAAACTTCCGTATCGTCCGAAAGGATAAGCACCCCGCTGCCCATTATCCCGCCGAGACCTTTGTGCCCCGCAAGGCACAACGCCGAAATGCCGTCGTCTTTTAAGTTTAAGGGGATATGTCCGCCCGTCTGCGCCCCGTCGGCTATAAAGATAAGACCTTTTTCCTTTGCCAGCGCGCCTATTTTTTCCGCTCGAAAGACTTCGCCCGTTACGTTGGAACCCGTCGTCGCCGCGATAAGGTAGGTGTTTTCGTTTATAGCGGATTTTATCGCGGAAACGATATCGCCGTTTTCGGGTTTTACTACGGAAAGGGAGATAAGTCCCTTACTTTTTAAAAAGTTCAACGGTCGCAGCACGGAATTATGCTCGTAAACGGTGGTTACGACGTGTCCGCCGCGCTTTACCGTGCCGAGAAGCGCAGTATTTAAGGCTTCGGTGCAGTTTTTGGTGAATATAACTCGAAAGGGGCTTGCGCCGAAGTTACGGGCTATAAGTTCCCTTGCGCTTTCCACGATTTTCGCGCCGGTAACGGAAAGGCGGTGTCCGCTCCGCCCGGGGTTTGCGGAAAGGTATTTTATGACGTTGGTCGCGGCGGATACCGCCGCCTGCGATTTGAACCCGCCCGTAGCGGCGTTATCGAAATATATCATATATCCCCCGTAACAAAAAATCTTTTCTCCGAATAATATATTCGTGTAACACTATATTTTATAATTGCCCGAAAGAATTTATGCAAAGGAGAAAAGCGTTATGGAATTTATAGCGGTAACTTACAGGTCGCGCGCCCACACGTTAAGGTTTCACGAATTTTTAAAAGACAACGGGATATACTCGGAGATAATCAACACCCCGAAAGAAGCGGGCGTCGGTTGCGGACTTTCGGTAAAGACCGATCCGAAATACTTTTCGGCGATAAAAAAAGCCGTGCGGATAACGGAACTTAAAAGTTTCGCGGGGTTTTTTCTCGTGAAAAATTACGGCGGCAAAAGGTCGGTAACGAGTATTTAGCGCAAAACGCTTGTAAAAAAGTTTCCGCTTGTGTTAATATGTTTAGGAAGTTTTGAGGTGTCTATGGATAAAACCAAAGCCAAAACCGCGGTAAACCGCCTTGCGGAAATTTTTGCGGACAAGCCCGCGCTTAAATTCGGTTCGCCGTACCAACTTTTAGTCGCGGTCATGCTTTCCGCGCAGTGCACCGACGAACGGGTGAATAAGGTAACGGAAAAACTGTTCGGCAGTTACGGAACGCCCGAAAAGATGCTTACCCTTTCCCAAAAGGAACTGGAAAGTTATATCTTTTCCTGCGGGCTTTACAGGACGAAAGCCCTTCATATACTCGCGGCGACCAAAGATATCGTCGAAAAGTTTTCGGGACAAGTGCCCGAAACTCTGGAAGAGTTAAGAACTCTTGCGGGAGTGGGGCGAAAGACCGCCAACGTGGTTTACAGCGTGGCGTTCGGCGGCGCGGCGATAGCGGTGGACACCCACGTTTTCAGGGTGAGCGCGCGTATGGGACTTGCGCACGGCAAAAACCCGTCGGAAACCGAAAAGGGGCTTATGGAAATACTCGATAAAAGCGACTGGTCGAGAGCGCATCACTACCTTATATATCTCGGCAGAAGTTATTGCGGGGCGAGAAAACCCGATTGCGGAAACTGTCCCGTAAACGATATTTGCGAGTGGGAAAAAAAGGACCGAAATGTTTGTAGATAAAGCGAGAATAACTATAAAATCAGGTAACGGCGGCAGCGGGATCACTTCCTTTATACACTATAAAGGAAAGGTTTGCGGCGGGCCGGACGGCGGAGACGGCGGCAAGGGCGGCGATATAATATTTATCGCCGACAAAGGCGTGTCGACGCTTGCGGATTTTTACTATAAGACGAAATACGTCGCGGAAAACGGCAGTAACGGAGAGCCCAACAACCGTTTCGGAAAGGCGGGCGAAGACCTTATAATAAAAGTGCCCTTGGGCACGGTGATAAAGGACGAAAAGACGGGCGGCATTATCGCCGACATGTTCGAAGACGGACAGAAAAAGACGGTTTTAACGGGCGGCGAAGGCGGTAAGGGCAACGCGCGGTTCGCCAACGCCAGAAGAAGAGCGCCGCACTTTTCCCAGACGGGTGAAAAGACGGATACGAAAAAAATAGTTCTGGAACTTAAAACCATCGCCGACGTGGGGCTTATAGGTTTTCCCAACGTGGGAAAATCCACGCTCTTATCCCGTCTTACCAAGGCAAACCCCAAGATAGCGAACTATCACTTTACCACGCTTTCGCCGAATTTGGGGGTGTGCGAATATTACGACGACAAGTGCGTTATAGCCGATATCCCCGGGCTTATAGAAGGCGCAAGCGAGGGTTTGGGGCTCGGCACGGAGTTTTTGCGGCATATAGAAAGAACCAGAATGCTCGTACACGTTGTTGACGTTTCGGGTTCGGAAGGGAGAGATCCTTACGAAGACTATTTAAAGATAAACGAAGAACTTAAAAATTACAGCCCCGCACTCGCTAAATTAAAGCAGATAATAGTTTTAAATAAGACCGACTTTTACGGCGCGGAAGAAAAGGTAAAGGAATTCAAGGCGAAAGTCGGCAGAAAGAAAGTCCTTCCGTTAAGCGCGATAAAGGGCGAAGGAATGGGCGCCCTTAAAAAAGAGATATTCGGGCTTCTCAATAAATTGCCGCCGGTAAAACCGCTGGAATTCGAAGAATTCAACTACGTTAAACCCGAAAGGCTTTCTTTCGAGATATTAAAGGAAGAAGACACTTTCGTCGTCGTGGGAACTTTGGTCGACGTCTTAAAGCGCAACGTAGTGATGGACGATATAAATTCGCTTTCCTACTTGCAGAAAGTTTTGAAAGACCGCGGCGTTATAACCGAGTTAAAGAAAATGGGCGCGACGGAAAAATCCACGATAATTATAGGCGGCGAAGAGTTCGAACTGATTGATTAAGGCCTCAAACATCTTAAAATACCGCGCCTCTCTCGGCTTTCAGACTTCAATGACCGACAAGGTCGATTTCAGCCTGAAAACCTCGGGACTCTTGTCTTTTAAGCGTCTGCGACCTTAATGGGGTTTTGTTAATATTATAATATAAAAAAATTCGGAGAAAAAAGATATGTTGAACAGTAAACAGAGAGCGACGTTGCGTGGGCTTGCGAACGCGATAGAACCCGTAACGCAGGTGGGAAAAGCGGGAGTAACGGAGATATTCCTAAAAGAACTCGATAAAGCGATTGAAAAGCGGGAACTTATCAAAGTTACGGTGCTTGAAAATTCCGGCGAAGAAGTAAAAAAAGTCGGCGAAGAGATAGCCGAAAAATTAAACGCGGAATTCGTCTGCGCGACGGGTAAAAAACTCGTGTTTTACAGGCGCAGTAAAAGAGAAAAAGCCGAGCATATAGAGTTTTAAGGGGAAGGTTCTTTCCCGAAAAGCCTTACGATAAGCGAAAAGAACAAAAAAACCGAACCGAAAATAAGGTAGTAAAGTTTTATCGGGGCGAAAAATGAAAAAAGCGTGAAAGTTACGCCGAAAAAAAGGTAGTTTTTCGCCTTTTTCTTGTTGAAAAGCCGTCTTATATCGAAGGACGGTTTTTTGTTTTTATAAAAACTTTCGGCGATTTCGGTGTCGGGAAGAACGCCCGCGGAACTTAACAGTTCGAAAGCGTCGTAAAGGTCTTTTAACACGATTTTTTCTTTAAATCGCATAGCAAAAGATCTTACTTCGTCGGAAAACTTTTCGCAAAAAAGCATGATATTTTCGGCGTCTTTTTTGTTGGCGAAGCGGAAAACGTCCTTTTTTTCCGGCGTAAAAAAGGAAAATCGTATAAACACGGCGGTTTTTTTCGCGGGGAGAAGTATCCCGCCCGCGATTTTTTTTGGATTTTCGTTAAGATTCGTAAAAGCTTTAAAAAACAGGTCGGTGTTTTCTTTTACCGAAGAACAGTTAAGTTTTTCGGCGACCGCAAGGCGTTTTTCTTCTTCCTTATCTTTTTCGTATTTTTTAAGCCGCGCTTTTTTTAAATATACCGTAACGACGGTAGTTACCCCCGTGGCAAGAGAGAATCGCACGACAATCGAAAAGGGTTTCGGCAAAACTCCCGAAAGAAACGCCGAAACGAGAGTAAAACTTACGAAAAAGGTAAAACAAATATCTACGTAAAAAGAAAGCGGGTATTTTTTCATCGTTATTCGGATAAATTATAGCCGAAAAAAACGAAAAATAAACGGATATCTTATAAAAGATTGATTTTATCCTTAACTTATGCGATAATATAACCGTAATGAAAATAGGTATTTTCGGCGGCGCGTTCAACCCCGTGCACGAAATGCACGTTCTCTGCGCCAAAGCCGCCGCAGAAAGTCTTAAATTAGATAAACTTATCGTCGTGCCGACGAAAGTTTCGCCGCACAAAAACACGCCGCTCGCCCCCGCGGAGCACAGGATAAATATGCTTAAAATCGCCTTTAAGGGGTTTGACAGCGTAGAAGTTTCCGATTTCGAGATATCGCAGGCGGGAAAAAGTTATTCCTTTATCACCGCCGAGCATTTCAGGGAAGAATACGGTAACGCGGAACTTTTCCTTATAGTCGGCGCGGATATGCTGTCCGATTTTTTCACCTGGAAAAACCCCGAAAGGATACTTGCCGCGGCGACTCTCGTGTCTTTCGGGCGGGACGGGTATTTCGTGAGCGATAAAACTTTAAAGGAAAAATTTGAAAAAACTTTCGGCACGGGCTATATAAAGATACCCTTTTCGGGGGAAGACGTAAGTTCCGCGGAAATACGGGCGTATATAAGTTTAGGGTTAAAGCCCGCGGGAATTAACGCCGAAGTTTTCGACTATATAGTAAAAAACGACGTGTATCCCGCCGATAAGTATTCGGACTACGTTAAAAGGGCTTTGCCCGAAAAACGCAAGATCCACACCGCCAACGTCGTCGCCTGCGCCATGAAAAAGGCAAAAGAGTTAGGGCTTTCGGAAGAAAAGGTAAGAATAGCCGCTACGCTTCACGACTGCGCTAAATACGACGATCCGAACGGGTATAAGGGGTTTTCGCTTCCTACGGACGTTCCGCCGCCCGTGGCGCACGCCTTTTTGGGGGCGTTCGTCGCGGAAAACGTTCTCGGGATAAAGGATAGGGAAATTATCGACGCGATAAAATACCACACTTCGGGAAAAGCGGGCATGAGTGCCCTTTCAAAACTTATTTTCGTCGCCGATATGCTGGAAAAGGGCAGAGATTACGAAGAAGTAAATTACCTTCGCGACCTGTACGAAAAAGATTTCGACGAGTGCTTTAAGCGTTGCGTCGAAGAAGAAACGAAACATCTGATCGCCAAAAAGCAATATATATACAAAGAAACGTTATCCGCTTACGAGTATTACGTAACGGAAGAAAAAATATAGGAGAAACCATGAATTCCGAAGAATTTGCGAAAAAGGTCTGCGAGATATTGAGCGCGGCGAAAGCGCAGGACGTTATAACGGTGAACTTAAAAGGCAAGACGGACACCGCCGACTATTTCGTTATAGCGAGCGGCAGGAGTATGACGCACACCCGTTCCCTTATCGAAAAGGTGGAAGAAGGCACGGAAAAGCTGGGGATAAGTCCCGCGCGTGAAGAAGGGGTAAGAGAAGGACGCTGGGCGGTAATGGACTACGGCGACGTGATAGTGCACGTCTTTAACGACGAAAGCAGGCTGTTTTACCATCTCGAAAAACTCTGGGACGACGGGAAAAACGTTTATAAGTACGAAGATTAGGACACCCGTTTAACGTATATTTTATCCACTTCGTCGGGGTTTATTTCCACGCTTTTGGTAACCCGCGGTTTTTTGACGGGGGTTTTGGTCTTTTTGCGTATAGTCTCGGGTTTTTTCGGGGAAAATTTAAGGCGCACGGCGATAATTATAGTCTTTATCCCCACGACGGCGATAAGACTTATAAGGAAAAAACATATAAGGAACAACGGACCTAAAACGAAAGAGTATTTCATAACTCACCGTAAAAATGATAACTTATAGAATAAAGCGTTATTTTGCGATATTTGGCGTTTGTTGAAAAATTTTACGGAAAAGAAAGGAGGGAAATATGTGTATTTTCAAAAAGCGTGAAAAAACCGAAGAAACGGGAATATCCGTTCCGATGTACGCCTTATCCACCGAAGTGAAAGGCGATTTTTCCTACGACGGCGAAAGCGAAAGGGACGCGGGATTTTCCGGGCTTGCCGACGCGCTCGGCGTAAAGGAAGAACGGGTAAAGAACGACTGCAAGTATCACCTTATCAAAAAGATAACTTCGGGGATAGGCGACCTTACGGTAAGGTTTTCGCCCACCGACGAAGAGATGAACTTAAAAGCGGGGTTTTTAACCGACTTCGGGGTAGGCGAATTCTGCGTCGCGCCGCTTTATATAAAGCGGTTTATGAAAAAGAAGGGAAAGCCGAGCGATAAACTTTCGGTCATCGTGGACTTTCCGTTCGGGGAAACTTCTTTTTCCGCGAAAAAATCGGAGATAAAAAACTGCGTAAGTCACGGCATAAAGGAAATAACGGCGGTATTGCCGTCGTCTATACTAAAAGAAAACCCCAAGGAACTTAAAAAAGAGATAAGATCTTTGGGCAAGATCCGCTCCGCAAAGGTATTCGCCGCAATTCCCGCGGAAAACACCGACGCGGCGGGAATAAAGAACTTTCTTAAAGCGGTGGGAAGGTCGGGGATATACGGTTCGGCGTTCATTTTCGGCAAGACCGACGAAAAGAGTTTTAAGGAAGCGGAAACCGCGATAATGAAAAACAAGGGCGCAAAGCCCGTCAAGATAATAGCGGAAGTAACGAGCGCGAAAGTGGCGTACAGATTGCTTGCGGGCGGCGCGTACAGGGTGGTTACCCCCTACGCCGAAGATATTTGCAGAGAACTCGTCGCCGCCGCGGGATTTAAATCGAAATAAGCCGCGAAACGCTTTACAAAAAATATTTTCGGGTATAAAATATAATTGATTCTTTGGGGCGGGGTGAAATTCCCCACCGGCAGTAAAGTCTGCGAGCCTTTTTGGTTGACGGGGTGAAACTCCCCGACCGACGGTATAGTCCGGATGGGAAAAGAACGGTTACGTTTTTTCGCGTGCGAGTATAAACGCCCCTTTAAATTTTAAGGAGCGTTTTTTTATGCGTAACGATATCACGAGAAAAACAGTCGGCGCGGCGTTGTTTTCTTCGCTTGCCTTCGCCGTATCGCTTTTGGAGTTTCCGATATTTCCCGCGGCGGGGTTTTTAAAACTCGATTTTTCCGCCGTGTTCGTGCTACTCGGCGGGTTTATGTACGGACCCGTGGTCGGGGTGGTAATATGCGCGGTAAAAGAACTTATCCGCTTTATTGCGGGCAGCGGCACGGGCGGAATAGGCGAGATAGCGAACTTTATCGTTATAACTTCCTTTATAATAATCCCCACCGTCGTCTACCGTTTCAAAAAGGGGCTTCCCGTGGTCGTTATAACGCTTGCGTCGGGAATAATCACCATGACGGCGGCGGCGCTTATCGCCAACAGGTTCATAATGTTCCCGCTGTACATGGGCGACGGGGGAAAGGACGCCTTTTATTCGCTGTGGTACTACATAGTGTTTTTCAACCTGATAAAGGGCGCGGCGGTAAGCGTTATAGTGTTTTTGCTGTATAAACGGCTTTCCGCGTTATTTAAAAAAATCAACTTGCGCTCCGCCGATAAAAATGATACAATAAAAAAGGGCGAAGTTTTCATTTCGGGATCCGAAAAGGACACCTTCGATATAGCGAAAAAATACGCCGAAACGCTTAAAAAAGGCGACGTGGTTCTTTTAGACGGGGAACTCGGCGCGGGCAAGACGGTATTCGTTAAGGGCGTGGCGGCGCGTTTCGGGATAGACGGGGTGGTAAGCCCCACTTACTCGTACCTTAACGTGTACGGCGATTTTATCTACCACTACGACTGTTATCGCCTTTCTTCCGGCGAAGAAGCGGAAGTCATGGGACTTACCGATTATTTCGGGAAAGATACCGTCTGCCTTATAGAGTGGGCGGAAAACATAAAGAGCGCGCTGCCCGAAACCGTAAAGACGGTGAAAATAGAAAAGACGGGCGAAAACGAAAGGAGAATATATCTGTGAACTATATCGCCATAGACACGAGCGGCGATCACCTTACCGTAATCGCGGTAAAAGACGGAAAGACCTATACCTTTTTCGATAGAGACTGCAAAACGCACCACTCCGAACGGCTTATGGAAGAAACGGAAAAACTCTGCTTAAAAGCGGGGCTGAAATTAAACGACGCCGATTTTTTCGCCGTGGTAACGGGCGCGGGGTCTTTTACGGGGATAAGGATAGGGCTTGCCACCGTAAAGGCAATGTGTTACGCACATAAAAAGCCGTGTCTATCCATAACTTCTTTCGACACAATAGCATACAATAAAGATAGCGGGAAGGTTTTATCTTTGATAGACGCGGGGCACGGCGGATATTATATCTGCGGGTACGAAAACGGTAAGGTTACCGTTTCCCCGTCGTACGTTCTTAAAAAAGACCTTGAAAAATATCGGGACTATCGGTTTTTGGCGGCGGAAGGCGCGAAAATCGACGGAGCGGAAGAAGTTTCCGTCGTTACGGGACTAATGCGCGCAGTAGAATTAAAAAAGGATACGGCTGTTTGCGACCTTGAAAAGGTAAACCCCCTGTACGTCAGAAAAAGTCAGGCGGAAGAAGGAAGATGACTTTTTTAAAGATTACCGAAAAAGACGCCGAGTTTATCGCTTCGGCAAAAGACTGCGGGTTTACCGACTGCTGGACGGAGAATATGGTGATTGAATCTCTCGAAAAGGGAAGACTTTCGGGAGAGATTGCGGTTGCGGGCGATAAAAAGGCGGGATATATCACTTACTCTTTTGCGCAGGACGTTGCCGATATAGACGTCGTTTTCGTTTTTCCGGAGTACAGAAGGCGGGGGCTTGCTACGGCGCTTTTGTCGCGGTTTTTATCGGCGGCAAAAGACGGTGGGATAAAAAAAGTTTTTCTGGAAGTCAGAAAAAGCAACCTGCCCGCGATAAACCTTTACTCGGCGTCGGGGTTTTCGAAAATATCCGAAAGAAAAAAATACTACGGCGACGGGGAAGACGCGCTGGTTTTTTCAAAGGAGATATGATATAGTAAAAGGCGGGGCTTATACCGAAGAAAATCGCGGCGCGATACTGTTTTTGCACGGGTATTTGTCTTCGGGTGCGAGTTTTTACCGCCAGATAAAGTTTTTCGGGCGGGATTTCGAAGTTTTCGCGCCCGACCTTAAAGGTTTCGGCGATAACGCCGATATGAAATATCCCTATTCTTTGGGCGACTATATAGAAGAAGTCAAAGAGTATATGTATAAAAAGGGGATAGTAAAGCCGTCGGTCATCGCCCACTCGTTCGGCGGAAGAATAGCGATAAAAGCGGCAAGCGGGGATAAAAACCTGTTCGATAAACTCGTTCTTACGGGCGCGGCGGGGTTAAAACCTAGAGGGACTATCAAAAAAACCGTTAAAAAAACCGTTTTTTCGGTCTTGAAAAAATTCGTCCCGAAAGAAAAATTATCGGCGTTTTATTCCGAAGACTATAAAGCCTTATCCCCCGTAATGCGGGAAAGTTTTATAAGGATAGTAAACGAGTATCTGGACGACAGACTGCGGTTTATAGAAAACCCCACCCTTATAATAAACGGCGAAAAGGATAAGGAAACGCCGCCGTACACGGCTAAAAGATTAAAAGCGGGGATAAAAAACGCCAAACTCGTGTTCGTAAAAAACGCGGGGCACTTCTGTTTTATCGACGCCCCCGCAAAATTCAATTCGGAGGTGAGAGAGTTTTTACTCGAAGATTATGTTTCCGATAGGTATAG
>JAEEGH010020765.1_pt1 | contig 13622 bp, 14 predicted proteins | sample 9134181 | NCBI WGS metagenome assembly JAEEGH01 (sample SAMN16246544, study PRJNA631951) | gut metagenome | biome: gut microbiome; feature: rumen; material: DP-attached | host: Bos | place: Iran: Karaj | collected 2018-10
CCAAAGGTATCGCATTAGATATTCTCGAGGTTGAGGGACATCATCGCTCATCATTACTTTGATGTTGATGCTTCACAAATCCTTTGGATTGTCAAGAACGAGATTTCTCCATTAAAGAAGGCAATCTGCTTTTTCATTGAAGAACTGAAAAAGTAGCACTGTGGTTCCCAAAATAAGTGTATAACAAACATTTAATGGAAGAAAATCGATAAAAAATCGACGAAAAGTAGTCGAAATCCAAAAAAATGCACTACTTTTGCAAAAATTACAGCTCACAATGAACGTCGTTTGCTAATTTTTTCTTATATTTGCACCGTGGCGGAAAATCCGTCGCAGACATGACATAGGAAGCGTTTAGCTTTTTCCATGCTGAGAACTTCGACAACTCTCATGAATGTTTGGAAAGGTAATGACGTTCTTCCCTTGATTTGATAGTAATGGCTCATACCATCTACATCATACAAGGGTGTGAGCTGTTTCACTATTCTAACATTCGGGCAGTCGAAGGCCTTCAGCAAGATTAGCTGATAGGCTCACACTTCTGTTTTGTTATGACTAATCTATAACAATTAATACTCCATTAGAGCCTGAAGGAATTATTGATGGTTATGATTCCAGATAGTTTGAAACAACATTGTTGGGACGATAATGATTGGTTTTATATTTGTAGTTTATCTAAGGCTATAGAAGCAGTAAATAGGAAATACATATGTGTTCTTAAAGATGAAAAGATATTTCATTTGGAGCATGTTTTCGCATATGAACTTTATTCTAAATGGAAAGGTGTTCTGTCGCGGAGAGGAGGGAATCCACAAAAGTTGCTATTGAATGGTGAGTTAATTAAGCATTACTGTAGGATGAGTAGTTTTCGATTTCCAGATTTAGTTTTGCATAAGAACTATGAAAAGAAAGTTCTGAATAGTTATCAATGTATAATTTGTGAAATCAAATCCTCACGACATAACATTTCTACAAAAGCATTGAGGAAAGATATCATATCATTATATGGAGGGACAACAGAATTGTCATATAAGTGTGGCGTATTCATATTCCTTGGTGACAATGCCTCCAAAATGGTTACTCGATTGCGAAGAAACATTCAAATACTTGGGATTGATACAGAAAAGAAAATCATATTTATGGGAATTGACGGAAAAAAATATCATTATGAAATTTTGTAATTATCTGACATGGAAAAGTACATGACATCAATTAAAGACTTAGTCATTCAGACGTTAACGAATGGTGCTGAGATTAAAGCGAAAGTAGAAAATGGTGATGCTATGTCTTGCTTTCAGATGGGCATGATACATTTGTTAGGCGTCAATACACCTATAGATTTTGACAAAGCAAGTCAGTATCTTGCTAGCGAGTTTTTGAGTGATGATCCAGAGGCAAATCGTTTATTAGGCTTTATTGAAGAATGTGAAGGTAATTATTTGTTGGCCTTTCAAAAATATGCAAATGCAGATAATACTACAGAATCTTTTTTGCATAAGGTATTTGTGGCAAGAAGAGAATTACAAAAGTATTTCGAGAAGTTGGGTCTGCCCAACTCACTATTAAACAAAGAGATTTCGTTTGTTTTAGAAGATAATGAATATATAACAATAGGCAGCAAGGTTTTAGATGCCAAAATTAAATTAGCATATATTTGTGAGGATGAGCAATCATTTATAGATGTTGCACAAGTTTTATTCGATAGTGGTGATTTCTTTTCCGCCAAAAGTTGGCTTCAAATGGGGGGCGTTGATACAAATAATCCTCTATACGTTTCGATTGATAAAAAATTGAGTGAGTCAAAAAAGAATGTAACAATACCTGAATTCTTTGATGTGATAGACATCAATGGCTGCTCTTTGGTTTCAGATTCTGAAGTCAACTATTCCTATAGTAGAATGAAACAAGTGTGTGATAATACAGCAAAGTTATGTAGACAGGAATGGTCTGCAAAGATTACTCAAATTGTTAATACATACAAGAATGCCTGGGAAAAAGAAGAGAGAAGGAAACTAAAGCAACAACAAGAGGAAGAAAAGGCTCGTCTAAAGAAAATTAAAGATGAGGAAATGGCCCTTCTGCGGAAAAAGAATGATGAAGAATTTGCTCGTATAAAGAAACTTCAAGAAGAAGAAAATGCTCGTCAGAAGAGAATACAAGAAAAAGAGAATGCTCGTTGGATTATGGAAAACGAAGCAAGAAAAGAAAGGGAAAAAGAGAAAGCAAGGAAAGAGGATCGTAAGTATTTTATAATTCTGGGGATGGTTTTCGTTTTAAGTGTTTTGTCTTCATGGTACTTGGGACTTAGTCTTGTGGCAAGTATTGGCTTTGTCGTTGTAGCATTATTATTAACGTTATTTATTATTGTGAAATATCTTGTATGAAATGTGATTTCTAGTAATATTTCTATGTATTAGAACTAGATGTTTAACAAAGAGAAAAAGAAAATGAAAACTATTAAGCAAATCAAAGATATAGTTGACAGTATTGCAAGGGCCTATTATAGGCAACCACATATCAACAAAGATATTGAAACAGAATTATCATACATGGTTGGGGATGAGTATGCCGAACAATTATATATTGTGAGAGATAAATATCTTCCACTCTTTCAATTTAATATTAATGTATCATCCTCTGAAAGTGCTCTTTCTGTAATAGAGAAAATTGAAAAGAATGTAGCTAATAGTATTTTTGTGTCTTATTTGCCAGATGGTCAGCATACGGTGGATAAAATAGGCAATTTAGATATTGAAACTCCTACTATCATGGAGTGGCAAAATAGCAGCGTTGGACAAAATTTTGTTATCAACTATACTAATAAGAGAGTTGATAGTGCTTTGGACATTTTGAATCAATTAGTTGTAAACATGCTACTCTCCCTTCCATACAATAGTATCAAATTACATCTTGTAGATATTTCTTACTCTTCTCAAGCATCATTTCTTACACGGAATTTAGATAATCGAATATATGAAAAATTGATTAGTAGTGCAGATGATTGGTACAAGTTACAAGGTTCGCTTCGAGAAAAGATGGTGAAGTCGCTTGAGGAATATGGAAACGTAGTTAAATTCAATGAAAGCAGAAACAAAATCGTTGTACCATACGATGTTGTTGTGATAACAGATTATCAAAAATGTCTTAATGAAATGAAAGACCTTGATTCATTATTTGAAAATGGCTACAAGGGTGGTATCTACTTTGTTCTGATGAACAACTTAGATGCTACTAACGACAGGAATTCTGATTCATTGCTTGCCCTGAAAAACTTCTACCAAACTATATATGCAGAGAGTTATAGCAATTATTCCCAATCAGCGTTCATCCGTTGTACGCCTATTCTTGACAATCCAATATTAACTAAGGCCTGTTTTAAATATATTAATAAAGGAGCAGAGACACCAAAGATTGCTGCTATCAGTGTAGACCATGATAATATGATAGGAAAAGACTTTGAATCATTAGATGAATCAATAGTTATTCCTGTTGGTTCAACTGAAAAGGGTAATATCGTAGACTTTACCCTTGATACTGTCAGCCATATACATTGTTTTATCATAGGTCAGTCTGGTACAGGTAAGTCCGTATTCTTGCATGATGTGATTATTGGTGCAATGGCCAAATACTCACCTGAGGAATTGGAACTCTACTTGATGGACTTCAAAATTGGTGGTGTGGAGTTCAATCGTTATCGGAATGAGAAGCACGTTAAGGCTTTGCTTGTTGATAACTCAGATATTCAAATCATTTTGGAAATACTGAGAGACATTAGTAATAAGATGCGTGAACGTGGCAAGATGTTACGTGAAAGTGGTGTCTCGAACATCGTTGAATATAATCAAGTTAATACTGAAAAAAAGATGCCTCGCATCGTGTTCATCGCTGATGAATGTCACGTTATGTTCCCATCGTCGAACAACAAAGAGGCCAAACTCTATCGTGAGATTTCAGAGATTCTGCAGAAGATTGCCAAGGAAGGACGAAGCCAAGGCGTACATCTGGTACTGGCTACACAGACCATTGCACAGGCAGAGATTTCGAGCGAGATTCTGAATAACATATCAGACTTCTATCTGCTGAAGTGCTCGCCTGGAGACTCAGAGCGTTTGGTACGGGGCTCTGTGGATACAACAAGTCAGCTGAAGACGGGTCAGGTGCTGCATCATGACATTGACAACGATGTGGTGTTTAAGTCTACCTATCTGCCTACACCTGAAGCTCTTGAGATTATCAAGAAAATTAATGCCAAGACGAAAGGCTTTGAGAATGATCAGTTCTACTTTGTTGGCTCGCAGATATTCGAGATTGACGATGAGGTAAAGAGCCTGCTTGCAAAGAAAACATCTATAGCTCTTGGACGTTCTATCGATACAAAGATGGAGCCAGTTATTATACCGCTTCGTAATGAATATGCGGATAACGTGATGCTGTTTGGTATCAATGATGAAGAACAGGTTTCAAGAACAGCGATGGCTTCTATCCAGAGTCTTTTGATTTCAAATAAGTCGATAAAGATTAAGGTCATCAACTGCTTGCCAACTGATTTGAGAAATACCACCAAGATGCTTAAAGACCTTGAAGGAAAGGGAAAGATAGAATTACTGAATCCTTCGTCATGTGGCCCAGAGCTGCAAAGCATAGCTACTTCTATAAAGAACAGGGATGCAGAGCCGACTGTGCTTTACATCTTAGGACAGGAACGTTTCAGAGAACTACGAATGGATATGGAAATCGCTACGGAGAAGGCTACTTCTACAGGTGATGACTTTGGATTTGATTCCAGCATGTTCTCTGGTGGTGGCAGTTCTGATGCAGATTTCAACAGTTATCAGAAAGTGATTGAGTACATTCTGAAGAATGGTGCTGAGGTGGGTGTGCATGTAGTTCTCCAGATTGATAAGCCCAAACAGTTATTGTTTGCTGACTATATGTCTGCAAAGGACTTCTTCAATATGTTCCACCACTTGGTAATGCTGAAGAGTGATGAGAATGCTGTCAATACCTTAGGAATGAGCGATGATTTGAAGTTAGAGAACCTGTCTTCTGACATCGAACGACTCAGAGCTATCTATTTTAATGAGACAAATAACAGTTACACGCTGTTTACTCCGTTTGATTTCTAACTATTAACAATTTAATGTATAAGGACTATGGCAAGTGATGCTGGTGTAAAAAACATAGAGCAACTGGCTCTGTTTGGAAAGAACATTAAGAACCTTGGGCAGAATATGTATCAGACGATGCAGGCAGCCCAGCAACGTATGAATGCCGTTTCTGAGGGTTGGCAGGACAAACAGAACGATAAGTTCCGTGAGCAGTTCGACCGTAGCGTGCAGGACATCAAGAAGATGTCGGAGATGTTTACGGAATATTCTAACTACATCGCCAAGATTACCTCGAAACTTATGGAATACCAGAACATTCGATAAAGAAGTATGGCCAATAGTGATGTAAAGGTGAGGGAAATACGGCTTCTGGAGTCGTATTCCCAAACCTATAACCGTTTCATGGAGTCTACGATAGCTATGACCTATCGATTCCGTAACCTATTTGCCCAGAAAGATGATGAGGCTCGAGACTTGGAACGTAAGATTAAGGAACACCTCAACATAGCTCAGCAGAAGTTGGGCCATGCTAAAGCTGATTATGAGGCATCGCTTAAAAGAGGTGGAGGTATGGATGGTCAGGAACTTGCGCATCGGGAACAAGCACTCGAGAAATATAAAGCTCTTTACCAGAAAGCCCAGAAATATGCAGAGTCTGCAAAAAAAATCTACCAGAATGTTCATGGGGAGTTCGAACGTGTGGAGTTTATGACAAACCGTCAACGAAACAAGTTGGAGCAAAGCAAGGAAGATGGCAATAATTTCTTGAATAAGGCGATTTCTGCTTTAAATGAGTATAAGCAATGAAACAGTTGAAGATGCTTTTGGACGAGATGCACCAGTATGTGCAGGCGTTCAATCGAAATAACCAAGTACTCCACGAAAATTGGCAGGACAAGAAATCGGATCAATTCAGCAGTACATGTATAACCATTGTCAATAATACTTGTCAGGAATACATGCAGACAGTGGAGCAGGTGCAAGTAGGCATCAACAGTTCTATTGAACAGCTGAAAGCGATGGAGCAGGAACTGGCAAAAGAATTGAATTCACCAGAATGGGCATATAAGGGATAGTTGCGTATGGTTGCCAATTACGACAATATGCTTGACGTGTTCATTTCGTGCAACACAAAGTATTTTGAGGGTAAGCTACCTATTCCGCTATTTGACTTGTTGCACTCATTCAGGACATGTGGCTATTTCCATTGTGACTATGAGCAAGTGTGGTTTAGCAAGAGACTCTATAATTTCTGTATCTCAATGACAGACTATTATGACTTCACCCCAAAGCAGTTTGAAGATATACTTGTGCATGAAATGATTCACTACTATCTGGCTTATTTTGGGATAGACAAGAGTTGTAGTCATGGTCGCGAGTTCAAGAAAATGGCTAAACGGTTCAATCAGATGTATGGTCTAAATATCACCAAGCTTTTAGACATATCACAATATAAGAGAAGAGAGGGTACGCCCACGATCTCATATTGGTTTGCACAGTGGTTTTAATTATGAGATTTTTCAAAGAGTATAACGGTTTCCTGTTTGAGTTCAATTCGTTGGGCGATTTTTTCAGATTCTTACTAGGCAGGCTTATTGGTGCTATCGTGGGAATTGGATTATTGGTTTTGATTCTCTATCTCTTATATTGGCTAGGGACAAATGAATGATGCAGACCAATTGTGGATGGATCGCTATGGCTTTGTTTATTCAGCAGACGAGAAACGGTAGTGAACCCGCGGGGACAGTTCTGTGAGTCATATAAACGCGTTACAGCCTCGCATCCCTGCGAGGCTGTAACGTTTTACTAACTAACTAATTAAAAACCAAAACGTATGAAAAAGAAACTATCTATGATGAAAAAATTACTAATCTTTTGTTGATGCAAAATTACGGCGAATTTGGGTTGATTCCAAGAAATATAGCCAATTCTTCTCAAACTTGTGTGGACAAACGGCCTAAGAATAGACAAATCAAGGAAATAGGACGAAAAGTTGTCCAAAAGTGCGCACAAAGAAGTTTCAGAAACATTGTGAGCGAAGACGTAAGAAAACTCATCAAAATTTGGATGATTAATAAAAGATTCGTATCTTTGCAGCAAAATTGGTCTCTACTCTGACGACGAATCATGTTTGTATCAGAAATCTCTTTATGGGGCGCAGCCATAGTAGCGTGCGTGGTGTTAATAGCAGCGATAGCACTGGCCTTCTTCGACAGGCAGATGCTGCTTAGGATGCTGGTGATATTCGGAGCGACGGTGGCACAGATGGCCGTCGTCGTGGCTGTCGTGTGGTTGGTCTATCAGACAAACGCCTGGTGGGCCTATCTGCTCTGGTTCTTGCTGGTACTGGCGTTGTCGATATGCTGGTGCCTGTTTCCTTTGCAGTCGTTATGGAAAAAGATGCTGCGACCCGTCAGTGTGGCGATGCTCATGGGTAGCATCGTGGTGGGAGGCAGTGCGATGCTGATGCTGCCCACCAGTGTCTTCCTGTCTATCTATTCGGTGCTGATGGCCTGTATGACGGCTTCGCTCATGCAGACCATGATGAGATACCTGCGCAACCAGCAAAAGCCAGAAGCGCTGCGCGAGGATATGCTTCATCAAATAAGGAATCTGGCTCAGCCCTTGGTGATGGTGGTACCGATGCTCTATGCCGGTATGCTGTTGGGAGGTGTCGCTGCCCTCGAAGGGCTGCTCGTCACGCTGCTGCTGGTAGCCGCCTCCTTCGTCGCCAATATATTAGCTGGCGTGATAACACTGGGGATGATCAGGAATTATCCTAACAGACCTTGACGCACATCATCGTGAAGTCATCGTTGGGCTCGGCACCGTTGCGATAGGCTTCTACTTCCTGCTTCAGCGATTCTATTACCTGACGGGCGTTTTCGAAGTTGGTACGTCGCAGGACTTCGAGCAGACGATCATCGCCGAACTGCTCTTGCTGAGGATTCTCTGCCTCATTAAGACCGTCGGTATAGATAAACAACAGACAATTCTTAATGCTATCGATTTCTTCGCCCTCATACTCCAGTTCAGGCCACAGGCTTGGGCTATCTTGTTGTGGTCAATAAAGGCTCAGTGAGCCTGAATGCTTCTGGCGTGAAGATTACCGCCAAACCGATGCATGAAGAGTTTCGACTTGCAGGGACGCCAACTTGACAAAAAACCACGTACTGGCATCTACATCATGAATGGAAAAAAATATAGTGAAAAATAGTAGATTATTCGTTTCCTTTTGGGATGTCGATGACTAATGAGACAAATAAGGTCCTCCGTACAAATGGTGCGGAGGACCTTGTTATTGTGTGTCGGGAGTATTGTTTTATACCAGATGCTCGATAAGGTCGGCACGGTCGCCGGGGAGCATATCGATGACGGGAATCTCGACCATTGTGTAGCAGCCGGGCTGGAGACGCATAGAAGCACGAGCAACATTAACTAAGACCTGACCTGTGAGGGCGGGGTTGTTGATGCTCATGTTGAACTCCAGACGCTGGTTCTGTGTCTTACCGCTTACACCTTTGCGTACGAGGTTCACACCGTGACCCATATCGCGTACATCGTCGACGCTCTCTACCTGGAACACATGGGTTTCGTCGCTGGCGAAGTAGGGGTCGGCCTTGATGTCAGCAGTCACCTGCTCAAGGGTGTAGCCGTCTTCGAGTTCGACATACACCATGCGGCGGTGGATGCCCTCACCCAAAGGAATGGTCATGCTCAGAGCATTCTTCACGCCAGCCTTCGAGCGTACGCAGACGCTGTGGCCCATCGACATACCTGGACCGAAGTTGGTATAGCTGAGGCCTTTGGGGGCGAGACTCTGCATCAGGGTGCGTACGATGGAATCGCTACCTGGATCCCAACCGGCAGCAATCACACTCACGGTGTTGGTCTCTTTATTCAACTTCATCAGACGCTCGCGATAACCGCGTATGTTGGTGTGGATGTCGAAAGAGTCGACGGTATTGATGCCAAGGGGCAGAATCTGGTTGGCGTATTCCTCACAACTGCGGGTCGGGGTAGCCAGGATGGCGACATCGACATCCTTCAGTTCGCGGATGTCCTTCACCACATCGTACTGAGCTAATTCAGCTGGTTTGTTCTCTGCACCATTGCGACGTACAATACCTGCCACCTCAAAGTCAGGGGCGGTCTCCAATGCCTCGAGGGCGTACTTTCCGATGTTGCCGTAACCTACGACGGCTGCTCTGATTTTCTTCATATAAATGAGTCTTTTGTTGGTTGATTCTACTTTTCGGCGGCAAAATTACACTTTTTCTTTGAAAAACGTGACGTTTTGCTCGAAAAATTTTCATTTTGCTTTCAAATACTTAGCAAGAGGCGACTGGATATCACGCAGACCCTTAGCTACACTGCGGGCGTTCATCTGTGCACCGAGCTGAGAGGTGTGGGTGTGGTCGTGGTTGAAGTACTTGGAGGCTTTCAGCTTGCTCTTGGCAGCATCTTTACTGGCAAATTTCTTGTCGAGGAAGTCGGCGGAGATATTATGTACATCTACGAATTCGACACCAGTCTGCTCTACCACCTCACGATACCATTTGCCATAAGTATTGTTACGACGTTCAATCTTACCATTGGGCCATTCGTTGCGAGGGGTAAGGGAGAGTAGGATGGGTGTGGCACCCTTCTCACGCACGTCGTCGATGAACTTACGGAGATACCAACCGAATGAATAGGCCACCTCGTAGCTGCCATCGGCCTCCATTTGGTAGACATGACAGGTGTCGGCAGTACCAGGAATGACGCCTCGGCCCTTCTTGTCATTGATGGGGCAGATGTCGTTGTGTCCGAACTGTATCAGTACGAAGTCGCCTGGTTGCAGAGCATTATAGACTTTCTCCCAACGGCCCTCGCGCAGATAGGTCTTGGTGGAACGGCCTGCCATCGCTACATTTTCCCAGGTAATCTTGGCAGGATCGAAGATGAGACCTGCCTGTGAGCCCCAACCCCACATGCCATCCGCGTCTTTATCGTTGTTCTTAACGGTGGAGTCGCCCGTGATGAATACCATCGGCTTGCCCTCCTCTCGTTTCTGACCGTATGCCTGCAATGGCACATTGACCATTATCGCCTGCAAAGGTTTGAGCTGTGGATTGGCAGAATAATAAATACCTTCAGCAGCTGAGCGCGCATTGAGTTCGGCTCCGAAAGCAGAGGTGTGGATATGGTCGCCGAAGAAATGATACTGTTCCTTCCAACGGCTGAACTTGTCGATCTTCGCACCTGAGATTTCATTGAGATCGACGAAAGGTACACCCTCGATGGCTGCGATATAGGCTGCCCACTGCGTCTGTGGCTTGCGCACAATCTTACCTGTCTTTGGATCGTAGGCGTCACGCGGGGTGAGCGACATCAGGATGGGGTTCGCCCCTTTGGCACGCGTCTCGGCAATATAGCGGTGCATATAGTTTCCATAACTGTATACTGTATCGTTGACTTGTTTGCGTTCGTTGAAACCTACCACCATCGTATCAAGGTCGACGCCATCGATGACGCCACGGGCGCGCTTGGCATCGAAAAAGTCGGCACGATCGTTATGGCCGATACTTACAATGACCCAGTCGCCAGGCTTCAGTGCCTCGCGGATGGCTGGCCACAGGTCTGTATAGAAGTTACGTGAGGACATGCCTCCCATGGCCTGGTTCTCAACGGAGATCTTGCGCCCGTCGAAATATTTGCTGGCGAAATAGCCCCAGCCCCACTGCCCGTTGTTGCCATTGCCCATGGTGCCGTTGCGCATCGTGCTGTTGCCCACAAGGAAGAGCACAGGGTTGTTGCCTTGTCGCGTGGTTCCTGGTGCAGGACGGTTCGTCAAAGCTTTGGCGATAGAATCGGGAGTGTTGTCAATCACTTTCTCCTCACCGGGTGTAGGCAGATTGTCGAACGTCTGGGCGTTGGCAGTGAGAAGTGAAAGGAAATAAACGAATAATATAACTAAATTCTTCATTATTATCTTTTTTACTGAAGCGAATATCTGTTTTATTGGAAACGAATTAGAATAATAGGAACGAATTAGAACGAATATTTTTATTCTCATTCGTGGATTAAATTATTCTCATTATTCTCATTCGTTTCTTTTTATTCTTTAAGGTTTCATAAAAACGAAGTAGACGGCAGCGACGAGACAGAGGGCCGCAGCCGCATGGTTCCAGTGAAGTTGCTCATGCTGGAAGATAAAGTTGGCGATGACGGCGAATACTACGAGGGAGATACACTCCTGAATGACCTTCAACTGTACAAGATTGAAAGGACCACCATTGTCCACAAAGCCGATACGATTAGCGGGTACCTGACAGCAGTATTCAAAGAAGGCGATCATCCACGAGAAGGCAATGACCAGATAAAGAGGCCAGTTGGAGGAGATGCCCGACTGCTGAAGGCGCAGGTGGCCATACCATGCGAAAGTCATGAATACATTGCTCATTATGAGCAGCAGAATCGTATAAATACCATTTGTCATTGGATTGGTAATTTAAAAACGGTGCAAAATTACAAAAAAATATCCATTATCCATTGTCAATTATCCTTTTTTTTGTATCTTTGCAACCGATCGCAATCCTAAAGACTTTAAATATGACGAATAAACGACTACAATTCCTGCTGTCCATCGCATCGATGGCGATGCTGGCAATCAGTATGACAGCCTGTGGTAATAAGACAGGCGAAGGTTCAATTAATGGCGATTCACTATCGGTAAGTACGGTGCAAGCGCCCAGTGATCCACAGCATTCGGCAGAGTTTATCACCCTCCGAGTCGACACCATCTATAAACTGCGTAACAATGAGAAATGTTGTTCTGAGCGCTATATGGCACTCTTCAACAAGGCTCAGCAGATCAGTGAGGAAGATGGTACGATGTTTATCGATTCAGACCACTGGATAGCTGGACAGGATATGGATGAGGAGTGGAGGTACGAGCTGATGTCTGTCACTAACATCACCGATTCGACGGCTCAGGCCACGATGAACATCCACAACTATTCAGACCAGAAAGTAGTGCTTGACCTCGTGTTTGAGCGTGGAACGTGGTTTGTCGATAATTTCCACTTCTTCTTCGAAGGCTCTGACTACGATGGTGATGGTAACAGCATCCCTGATTCTGAAGGCATGAAGGAGACTGACGAGGTGAAAGAACTGCAGAATTACATCCAGCAGGTTGCTGATCGTGAGGGACAGGAAGCTGAAGCAGCTATCGACATTCCAAGAGGAGAGAATCGAATAGATGCAGCCCTCAAGGAAGCACGCAAGCGCGTTGACGCTGCAACGAGTAACTGATTTTTAGTGAAATAGCGGTATAAACGCTACATTTACTAACATTTTCATTGCACAAATCGGCTAATGTGTGCACAAATTAGTCGATTTTGTGCATTTTATTTGGCTGTGTGGCCAAAAAGCAGTACCTTTGCAGCCGTTTTCAGAGAATACACATTATTAATAATATATATATGGCTTTAAAAATTGTTGTTCTGGCCAAGCAAGTGCCAGACACCCGTAACGTGGGTAAGGATGCAATGACAGCCGAAGGAACGGTGAACCGTGCTGCCTTGCCCGCCATCTTCAATCCAGAAGATTTGAACGCCTTGGAGCAGGCCCTTCGCCTGAAGGAGCAGAACCCAGGCTCAACAGTAGGAATCCTCACGATGGGTCCTCCACGTGCAGGTGAGATTATCCGTCAGGGACTTTATCGCGGCGCTGACACAGGTTGGCTGCTCACCGACCGTCTCTTCGCTGGTGCTGATACCCTTGCCACCTCTTATGCGTTGGCTACTGCCATCAAGAAGATAGGCGATGTAGACATCGTCATCGGCGGCCGTCAGGCTATCGATGGTGACACCGCCCAGGTAGGTCCGCAGGTGGCTCAGAAGCTGGGCCTCAACCAGGTGACTTACGCTGAAGAAGTGCTCTCAGTAAAGGATGGCAAAGCCACCATCAAGCGTGTCATCGACGGCGGCGTGGAGACCGTTGAGGCTCCGCTGCCCGTGGTGATTACCGTAAATGGAAGCGCTGCTCCCTGCCGCCCGCAAAACGCCAAGCTGGTGATGAAGTACAAGCGCGCTACCTGCCCTATGGAGCGTCCTGCTGAAGGCACGCCCTATGACAGCCTCTATGAGGAGCGTCCGTATCTGACGCTGAACCAGTGGAGCGTAGCCGACGTGGATGGCGATGTGCAGCAGTGTGGTCTCAGTGGTTCGCCCACCAAGGTGAAGGCCATCAAGAACATCGTGTTCCAGGCTAAGGAGTCGAAGACATTGACAGCTTCGGATGCTGATATTGAGGGAATGATTAAAGAATTGTTGGACGAGAAGATTATTGGCTAAGCATGAGAAGTTAAAGAAGTTATAGGAGTAAAGTAGTTAAGCTGACACAAGCTACAAAGGCGATGGCTTAACTTCAGAGCGATAACTTCAGAGCTACAAAACAAGGAAATTATGAACAACGTATTTGTATATTGCGAAATAGAAGGTACTCTGGTACAGGAAGTATCTCAGGAGC
>JAEEGH010020768.1_pt1 | contig 13621 bp, 13 predicted proteins | sample 9134181 | NCBI WGS metagenome assembly JAEEGH01 (sample SAMN16246544, study PRJNA631951) | gut metagenome | biome: gut microbiome; feature: rumen; material: DP-attached | host: Bos | place: Iran: Karaj | collected 2018-10
CCGATAAAAAGTTGTACTTTTGCAGCCGAAACCTCGGGTAGGTTTTAGTTAATTCATTAAAAATCAACTTAAAACATTAAATTATGCCTGCAAAAATTAGATTGCAAAGACATGGCAAGAAGGGTCAGCCCTTCTATCACATCGTAGTTGCCGACTCTCGCTCACCACGTGATGGCAAATTCATTGAGAAATTAGGCACCTACAACCCGCTCACCAACCCTGCTCAAATCAACATCAAGTTTGACAGAGCACTGTATTGGTACAGCGTTGGCGCTCAGCCCACCGACACCGCCCGCTCGCTGCTCAGCAAGACTGGCGTCATGATGAAATATCATCTGATGCGCGGCGTGCAAAAAGGCGCTATGACGGAGGAGCAAGCCGAAATCAAGTTCCAGAACTGGATGAAGGAGAAGGAAGCCAAGATGGCCGGCATCGTGAAAGCTACTGAAGAGAAGGCCCGTGGCGAAAAGAAGAGCCGTCTGGAAGCCGAGAAGCAAGTGAACGAGGCCCGTGCCGCTGAACTTGCCAAGAAGAGACTGGCTGAGATCGAGGCCAAGAAGGCTGAAGAAGCCGCTGCCGCTGCTGAGGCTGCCGCTGAAGAGACTGTCGCCGAGGAAGCCCCCGTTGAGGAAGCTCCTGCCGCCGAAGCCACTGAAGCTCCTGCTGAAGCCTAAACCGCGACTTTTCAACAAATCGCATAAAAACCGCTCTTTTGAGGGCGGTTTTTTTTATTTTTGCAGTTCAAAACCACAACGCCATGAAAACGACCCCAACCTTCTCTGAGACGTCAAAACTCTATGAGCTGATCTCCGACAACCCAAAGCTTCTGCCTTTGCTCTCACGCTTTGGCATCCAGCTGGGTTTCGGCGACCATAGCGTAGATGAGGTGTGTCGGGAAAACCATGTCAGCACGCGCCTTTTCCTTCAAGTGTGCCGCCTTCACTTCAACCACGAAAAGCCAACCCGCATTGCCCCACCTGACAATGCCGACCTTGACAGCCTCCTCGCCTACCTTAGCGCCTCGCACCATGCCTACTTGGACGAGCATTTCCCCCATATCGAGATGCACCTTAACCGCATCATCGAAGCCGCAGGACCCAAATACGGAAACATGCTCAACCATTTCTACAACGAGTACAAAAGCGAGATGGTGAAGCACTTCAAATACGAAGACGAGGTGGTGTTCCCCTACATTACGGCATTGCGCCAAGGCAAAAGCACCAACTACAGCATCGATCAGTTCCGCCACAACCACAGCAACATCGAGGATGCCTTGGAGGACATGACCAACATACTCATCAAATACCTGCCAGGCGACATCCTGCCCTCCGAGCGCATCTGCATCGCCACCGACATCATGGAACTCTCTGACGACCTCACCAGCCACTCACTCATCGAAGAGCATATCCTTATCCCTTACGTCGAAAACCTTGAAAATGCCAAGCAATGAGTAACCGCATCATTATTTGTGAAACTTCGGAGATCATCACTACTGGACTCTACGACATCATCCAGGGCATGGCAGGCTTTGACGTGGTTGCTCGCATCGACACGCCCGAAAACCTCTCGGAGAGAATCGTTGCCACAGATGCCAATTTATTGATTATCAACCAAAACATACTCGGATACAATGACCGCAACCTCCCCCATCAACTCTGCAAGGAACACCCACAACTTACCGTCATTGCTTTGGTGACCTCCTACATAGAACCGTCCTTATTGAAACCTTACGACGGCATCATCGAAATCAGCGACACGAAACTGAAAATCATCAATAAGCTGAACCAATTCGCTCAAGACATCGAAAAACAAGACAAGACAGAAGACGTCGAACTCTCGAAGCGCGAAATTGACGTCTTAGTAGCGGTGGCCAAAGGCATGATGAACAAGGAAATCGCCGAACAGATGAAACTATCGATCCATACCGTCATCTCTCACCGCAAGAACATTACGCGCAAGACCGGCATCAAGAGCGTGTCGGGCCTCACAGTGTATGCGTTGCTGAATAACCTGATTGACGAGACCGAAGTCTATAAATGACCACGACAGACTACGACAAGCCACGGAAAAACAAATACGCCTCGTTCTTAATGAAATCGCGCAGTTCACGGTAGGCATCAAGGGTAACGGGGCGCGGCCGTTCGGGGCATTTGTATACCGCATCGAAATCAGACACATTGAAATCCGAGACTTTCTTAGGTTGGTAACCCGACAAGTCAACCAAGCACTCCTTCATCACGACAACAGCCATTGGATCAATGCATTGTGACGGATAACAACCCGCCGAGACCACCTCATTAAAAGGAGAATAATCGTGCAGGAATGCTGCTGCAATCGGGCCGCACAAATCATCGGTTTCGGAGATAATCAGGATTTTCATTTCGCGTGACACGGCTTTTGACATCTCGTGCAAAAATAAAGTTTTTTTGGGAACTAAAGTTTTTTGGAAAGAAAACGCACCAATTCAAGTCGATTTACTATCTTTGCACCCTAAAAATAAAAAAAGTATCAAAATCATCTTAATATGGGAAGAGCATTTGAATACCGCAAAGCGGCCAAGCTGAAAAGATGGGGACACATGTCAAGAGTGTTCCCGAAACTCGGAAAACTGATTACCATCGCTGCCAAGGAAGGCGGTCCTGACCCAGACATGAACCCCAAACTCCGCCAAGCCATCCAGAATGCCAAGGCTGAGAACATGCCCAAGGACAACATCGATGCCGCCATCAAGCGTGCTACCGACAAGGATGCTGCCAACCTCGTGGAAATCACCTACGAAGGCAAAGGCCCCTTCGGCATACAGTGCATGGTGGAATGCGCCACCGACAACACCACGCGCACCGTGGCCAATGTGAAGTCGTACTTCAACAAGTGCGGAGGCTCGTTCCTGCCCATCGGTTCGCTAGAATTCATGTTCACCCGCAAAGCCGTCTTCGAAATCGAGATGCCCGCTGGGATGGACAAGGACGAACTCGAACTTGAGCTCATTGACTTCGGCCTGGATGAGATTGTCACTGAGACCGACGAAGAGGAAGGCACCACCACAACCACCGTCTACACCGCCTGGACCGACTACGGCACCATGCATGACGCCCTAGAAGAGCGCAAGATCAATATCGTGAAGGCCAACTTGCAGCGTTTCCCCAACCAGACCGTCAGCTTTACCGACGAGCAAATGGTTGAAATCGAGAAATTCCTTGACAAACTCGACGAGGACGAAGACGTGCAAGCCGTCTACACCAATATGGAATAAAACCTATTGCCATGAGTTGGACTGAGTCATTGGGGCAAAAACTGTCCACCTACGCCAAAGAAGAATTCGAATACTTGGAGACGACAGACATCACTGACGCCTCCAAGTTAGACTATGGCATCTCGGGACTCTACATGGAAGCCACGGTCGTCTTTGTTGAGATCAAGAACGTACCTTACATCCTCAAAGAACACGGACGGAGAAAACTGGCCCAGGCCTACACCATGGTCGGAGAAGTGCTTACGGCCATCGCACAACAAACGGGAGCCTTCGTCAATTGCTACTCTCCCAGCGCTTTTTTGGTCGTCTACCCTGGCAAGGAAGAAACCAAGCAGGCCGTCATTAGCGCAATGAAGATTTCGCAAGCGCTATCAGACACCTACAAAAGCACGTTCGATTTCCTCCCTGGTTTCGAGTTTGCCATGGGAATGGACCATGGGCATATCCTAGGCACCAAGTTGCCTTCGGACAATGGATTAGAGCATATTTCATGGTTTGGCACATGCATCCTCAAGGCCAACAAAATCTGTAACGAATGCGCCCGCCCGTTCTACCTAGGTGTCTCAGGCAGCATCTACCACAGCCTGGGAGAAGAACTGCGCACCACGCAACGCCGCATCCTCGGCATTAAGAAAAGCGTAGACATCTGGACCAAGGTCACCTACCAATTCGAGAACGTCAAAAAGCACCTCTACCAGACCAACCACAAGATTTCACTCGAAGAAGCGTAATAAAATGGCCTAAGATTGCGTTTTTTTCATAAAAATCGCATAATTTTGCGATTGGAAAAACGATTGCCATCGGAATGAGGTTAACTTTTAGGCATTTATTCACTATCTTATTGATTTTAACATCAACAACCGTTTCTTCTTCCCTCTTCGGGCAAGAAAGATACGGTTTTTTTACGCCTAAAATCGATTCTATCTGCCAAAGCACCATCGAACTCATCCGCATCAAACAATCACTCATCACGCAACAATATCAGGTTGACCAAGACTTGCAGCAAATTGAGAACACTATCAATGTGATGAACCGCCACCTTGAAGAAGCCCAAAGCGAGCGCCAAGCCATCGACAGCGAGTTGGCCGCCATCAACCGCCACTTGGACTCGCTCACTCCCAAACGACCAGACGGTCCGAGACCTAAGGAAAACATCATCGACATTCTCAGCAAACGGTTGTCGTTTAACGGAGCATACGGTCTGAGCATCAACCAATTGGCACTCTCCAACTGGGCAGCAGGCGGCGAGAGTTCATGGGCGGGAAGGGCTTTCACGAACTTCAGTCTCATCTACCACATCAGGACATTTGAGCAGAAACTGACAGGCAACTTCGCTTTTGGCATTGCCCGCTTTGCCGACCGGCGCATTGAGAAGCAAGACGACAAAATCGACCTCACCTATGCGCTTACCTTCGACAGCAAGACCCAGTGGAACCTCTCAATGGTGGCAACGTTCAACACGCAGTTCGCCAATGGCTACAAATACCCCAACGACTCCACCATCATTTCGGGTTTCTTTGCCCCTGCCTACCTCACCGTATCGGCCGGTTATTCCTACAAATCAAAAGACGAGCGATTCCAAATCTTCATGAGTCCCATGGCAGGAAAAGTCACCTTTGTGATGAACCAGGAACTGGCCGACAAGGGCAGTTTCGGCGTGAAGAAAGGCTATTACGACCAAGACAGCATTTGGATTCCAGGCGAGCATATCGCTCCCGCCCTCGGCATCAACGTCATCACTAACTACAAGCAACCCATTGGGAAAAACATCACCTACACGACACTGCTCAACGTGTTCTACAACTACGCCGAGCATCGCGACGACGACCGCTTGCGCTTGGACGTGAACTGGGAAAACAACTTCAACTTCTCCATCACCAAATACCTCTCCACGATACTCTTTGTCCATCTCAAATACGACCACAACACCACCTTCCCCGTCTATGAAACCATCGAAGGCGTGGAAACCGTGGTCGACAACGTACCCAAACTCCAGTTCAAGGAGTCGCTGGGCATCGCATTCATACACAAGTTTTAACCACATGACAAACACCAACTCAATATAAGACACGAGACTTCGAGACACGGGACACGAGACAAGGTCCACCCCGCGTCTAAAAGTCCCGCGTCTCGCGTCAAAACAAACACTTATGAACATATTAGTCACAGGCTGCAAAGGCCAATTGGGAACGGAACTTCAAAAAATTGCTAGTTCGGAACACCACTGGCACTTCACCGACATCGACACCCTGGACATTTGCGACAAGGCCGCAGTGGAACAATGCTTCAGCGAGCATCACATCGATGCATGCATCAACTGTGCCGCTTATACCGCCGTCGACAAGGCCGAGGACGAACCCGAATTAGCCACTTTGATCAATGCCTTTGCCCCCAAAGTGTTATCAGACACCTGTTCAAGGCATAACGCCTTACTCATTCATATCTCCACCGACTATGTCTTTGGTGGAGATGCCAACGAACCCTATAAAGTGGACGACCCCATCAACCCTCAGTCGGTCTACGGCAGCACTAAGGCCGACGGCGAGCGTCTCATTCGCGAAAGTGGCTGCAACTACATGATTGTTCGCACAGCATGGCTCTACTCCTCAGTAGGCAAGAACTTCGTGAAGACCATGCTCATGCTGGGCGACACGAAAGACGAAATCAACGTGGTGGCCGACCAGAAAGGTTGCCCTACTTGGGCACATGACCTCGCCGTGGCGTTGGTAGCGTTGCTCAACAAAAACGGCAAGAACGAAGTCCACGAGACCTTCCACTTCACCAACGAAGGACAGATCACTTGGCATGACTTCGCCACCGCCATCATGGAAATCGGTGGGAAGACTTGCAAGGTGAACCCGATTACGACTGACCAATACCCTACCAAAGCCAAACGACCCGCATATAGCGTGCTCGATTTAAGCAAGATCAAGGAATTTGCTGGGATTGAGATACGTTACTGGCGAGACAGTTTGGAAATATGCATTAAAGAATTGAAAAATAATTACAAATAAAAAACTTAATAATATGAAAATCAATAATATAATAGTTATTTTCCTGCTATCTGTTTTTGCAGGATTTTCTTCTTTTACAGGAATATGTCAGACAGTTGAAGAAGAAAAGCTCTTTCCCATAAAACAAAACGGCAAAGAAGGCTTTATTGATATATCTGGTCACATTGTCATCAAACCACAATTTGATGAGGTTAGTTATTTTTCTGAAGGACTTGCTCCAGTAAAAATTGGGGAAAAGTATGGTTTTATCGATAAAAACGGAAAAACTGTTATATCACCCCAATTTGATTGGTTTGGCCATTTTTCCGAAGGGCTTGCTTGTGTACGAATTGGTGATTGGACAAATGGTAAATATGGTTATATTGACATGACTGGCGAATTTGTTATCAACCCACAATTTGACTATGCAAATAATTTTAAAGAGGGGTTGGCTTCCATTAGGATTGGGAATTTTACTGATGGTAAATATGGATTCATTAATAAAACCGGGAAAATTGTTATCAACCCGGTATTTGATAATGCTGTTTCTTTTTCTGAAGGACTTGCTTGTGTAAAAATCGACAAAAAATGGGGTTATATTAATTCGACAGGAGAAATTGTTATTGAACCAAACTCCGATTGTCTTTGGGGATTTTATAAAGGTTTTACTAAAGTAAAAATTGACAATAATACAGGAATTATAAACAAAAACGGAAAGTTTGTCATCAACCCGCAGTTTGAAGATGCATTTTTATTATCCGAAGAACTTGTTTGTATAAAAATCAATGAAAAATGGGGAATTGCTGATATAACAGGTAAAATTGTCGTCAACCCTCAATTCGATGAAACTTCTGGAAATTTCTCCGAAGGATTATTATGTGTTAGAATTGGTGGAGAATTTGGGAGTGGCAAATATGGATTCGTTGATAAGAATGGAACATATATTATTAACCCACAATTTGATTATGCTGAGTGTTTTTATCGCGGACTTGCAGCGGTTGTGATAAATAATCAATTTCACTATATTGACAAAAGTGGCAACTACGTTTGGACAAGCAATGAAATTCCATCATTTTATAAGGTATTATACAAAGCTGAACAAGAATAAAATAACAATATTAGTATATAAGAATTAATCATTAACATCATGAACAACATCGACCCTAAAATCATCGAAAGAGCAAAATCGTGGCTCACCGAGCAATACGATGAAGAAACAAGAAAGAGCGTGCAAAACATGCTCGACAACGACCCTAACGAACTCGTGGAGAGCTTCTACCGTAACCTCGAGTTCGGCACCGGCGGCCTGCGCGGCATCATGGGTGCTGGCACCAACCGCATGAACATCTACACCGTGGCCATGGCCACCCAAGGCTTCGCCAACTACATCAAGAAGATGAACCCTGGCAAAGACCTCAGCATCGCCATCGCCTACGACGGCCGTAACAACAGTCCTGCCTTCGCCAACGTCACCGCTGACGTGATGTCGGCCAACGGCATCAAGGTCTACATCTTCGACTGCCTCCGCCCCACTCCCGAGCTTTCATTCGCCGTGCGCGAGATGAAATGCGACGCCGGCGTGATGGTCACCGCCTCGCACAACCCCAAGGAATACAACGGCTACAAGGCCTATTGGAACGATGGTGGACAGCTGGTCAGCCCACACGACAAGAACGTCATTGCTGAGGTGGAAAAGATCACTGACCCCTCAATGGTCAACTTCAAACGCAACCCCGACCTGATTACCGTTTTGGACGAGAAGTTCGACGACATCTATTTAAATAAGGTGTATGGTCTCTCCCTCTCGCTCGACCTCATCAAGAAGCACAAGGACATGCGCATCGTCTACACGCCCATCCACGGCACGGGGCGCCGCTTGGTGCCCGAAATCCTGAAACGCAAAGGCTTCGAGAACGTCTACTGCGTGGAGGAGCAAATGGTCGTCGATGGCAACTTCCCCACCGTGAAGTCACCCAACCCAGAAGAACCTGCCGCCATGGCCTTGGCAGTGAAGAAAGCCCAGGAGGTGAATGCCGACCTCGTCATGGCCACCGACCCCGACGCCGACCGCGTGGGTATCGCCATAAAGGACGACAAGGGCGAGTTTATCCTACTCAACGGCAACCAAACGGGTAGCCTCTTCGTCTATTACCTGCTGACCCGCTGGAACGAGCTTGGCAAACTCACAGGAAAAGAATTCATCGTGAAGACCATTGTCACCACCGAGCTGATCTTCGAGATGGCGAAGAAATACAACGTGGACCGCTACGATGTGCTGACCGGCTTCAAGTACATCGCCGACAAGATCCTTGAACTCGAAGGCAAGAAACAGTTCATCGGTGGCGGTGAAGAGAGCTACGGTTATCTGGCCGGCGACTTCGTCCGCGACAAAGATGCCGTCATCGCTACCAGCATGGTGGCCGAGGCTGCAGCTTGGGCTGCCGAGCAAGGCAAGACACTCTACCAGCTGCTCATGGACATATACAAGGAGTTCGGCCTCTACAAGGAGAAACTCGTCTCGCTGACCAAGAAAGGCATCAGCGGCACCGAGGAAATTAAGGCTTTGATGGCCAAGTTCCGCACCACCCCGCCCACCGTCATCGCTGGTGAGAAGGTCATCGAGACCCGCGACTACAAACTTCAGGAAGCCAAAGACTTGGCTACTGGAAAGATCACGCCCATCACCCTGCCCAAGAGCGATGTGTTGCAGTTCTTCACCGAGAGTGGCTCGAAGATCACCATCCGTCCTTCAGGTACCGAGCCTAAGATCAAGTTCTACTTCAGCATGAAGGGCGACGCTTCGAATGGCCTCGAAGCAGCCATCAAGACGCTCGACGTCAAACTCGAACAAGCCGCCAAGGAACTGACAGAATGAGGTTTGGAATTGCCTAAAGGCAAGAAATCGTAATAAAATCAAATTAAAATCTATCGAAACAAAACCTTCTATGAGTTTGGCTGATTTTGGAAAAGATTTCTTGTCCGTAGGACAATCTACATAATACAAAGGCCCGTCGAAAGGCGGGCCTTTATGCAAATAATACTTTTTTTTGCTTTTTTTGTTGACCGTATTAAAAAAATGTCTACTTTTGCACCCCGAAACGAGGCGGGATAGCTCAGCAGGTTAGAGCGTCGGATTCATAACCCGGAGGTCTCGAGTTCAATTCTCGATCCCGCTACTCAGAAGCAAGGCTTAGGCCTTGCTTTTTTCGTTTTTGGGGAGAAAAACGTCCTTTTTTTTGCCGATTGCCTTTTTCTTCGTATCTTTGTATGTTATTTCGTCATAATTCTTACGTATATGAAAAGATTTTGGTATACCACGGCACTCGCAATTGCCTTAGGAATAATGTGCTATTCGTGTGGAAGTAAAGAAAGCAAGACCTCTACCCCAGTCGAGACAGAACTGACGGATAAAAACGCCGAAATGGAAGCCCAAACCATTGAAGACATAGATGACGGCGACCCCAACATCAAGGCTGCTTCCGTTGACCACATGAAAATGGTGGTCGACAGCCGCGGAAACGTTGTAGGAAGATATGTCAGCACCAACCAAACGACATATACTGTCTCCGTACAAGATGATATAGAAGTCCCAAAACTTGGGCATAAAATCGTGGAATACAGTGCAAGAAACGGACAAGGCATTGTCTACACCCACCGAACGAACGTCAACGTCCGCGCTCAACCCGACCTAAAATCATCCGTCATTTGCCAAATCACGACGAAAGCGGGAGAAATGCCTTTGGCCTACCCTTGTCTCGGAAAGACCAAAGGATGGTACAAAATCAGAATTAGAAACACAGAAGGTTATGTGCGCCACGACCTTGTGATGTGGGATGGCATGGACTCTTTCTAAGCCCAAATTCGGCATTTGGGATGGCGATGTCCGAGACTCAGATTGCCATTGAATTATCATTACAAAAAAAATTCACTCAAAACCCCTTCCAGTTTCCAAAAAAGTTGTATCTTTGCAGCCCGTTTAGAACAACAAATTTAGTGTAAAAAGAAGAAAATTATGTACTTAACTGCAGAAAAGAAATCAGAGATTTTCAGCCAATACGGCAAGAACGCTGCCGATACTGGTTCAGCAGAAGGCCAAATCGCTTTGTTCACCTACAGAATTAAGCATTTGACAGAGCAAACGAAAGTCCATCACAAGGATGTGGCGGCCAAACGTGCGTTGGTTGGCTTGGTAGGTAAGAGAAGAAAACTTCTCGATTATTTGAAGAGAACCGACATCGAAAGATACCGTAACATCATTAAGGAATTGGGCATCAGAAAGTAATCCTTTCGCCCGCCTTAAGCGGAACGCAAGAAAAAGGCAATACTCATTGCCTTTTTTTTGCTATTTATTACACCCCATTTCCATATGCAATTGAAGCTAAGAGAAAACAGTAAAAAATTCTAATCATTATGGGTCCTACTGGATTTACAAAAACTATCAAAATGCCTAATGGCCAGGAGATTACGCTCAACACCGGCCGTTACGCCAAGCAAGCCGACGGCTCTGTGATGCTGCGTTGCGGCGACACCGTGCTGCTGGCCACCGTATGCTCTGCCACCGAAGTGGCTCCCGAAACCGATTTCTTCCCCCTGTCTGTCGACTATAGGGAAAAATACTACTCCACGGGCAAGATCCCGGGCGGTTTCTTCAAACGCGAGGCCAAGCCCTCCGACTACGAGGTGCTGATCTCACGCCTCATCGACCGCGCCCTGCGCCCGCTGTTCCCCGATGACTATCATGCCGAGACCATCGTGCAGGTCAACCTCCTGTCGAACGACAAGGACCAGACCCCTGACGCTCTCGCCGCCCTGGCCGCCTCGGCTGCCATCTGCGTGTCCGACATCCCCTTCCATGGCCCCATCTCGGAAGTGCGCGTGGCCCTCATCGGCGATGAATACGTCATCAACCCGACCTTCGCCCAGATGGAAGACGCCCGCCTCGAACTGATGGTGGCCGCCTCGATGAAAGACATCTGCATGGTGGAAGGCGAATGCAAAGAAGTGTCAGAACAAGAGATGCTCGGCGCCCTCAAGGCTGCCCACGAGGCCATCAAGATCCAATGCCAGGCTCAGATCGAGCTCATGGAAGAGGTCAACAAGACCAAACGTGAGTACTGCCACGAGGTGAACGACGAGAACCTCCGCGCCGAGATCGAAGCCAACTGCTACCAGCCTTGCTACGACTTCGCCCTCACCGGCTGCGCCGACAAGCACCTCCGCGAAGAGACCTTCGCTGGCATCCTTGACAAATATCTCGAAAAATATACCGAAGAAGAGCTCGAGACCGTCGCTCCGCTCGCCAAGCGTTACTTCCACGACGTGGAACGCTCGGCCGTGCGTAACGCTGTCCTTAACGAGCGCATCCGCCTCGACGGTCGTAAGACCAACGAGGTGCGTCCCATCTGGACCGAAGTTGACGTGCTGCCCAAGGCTCACGGATCGGCTGTGTTCACCCGTGGTGAGACCCAGGCCCTCGTGACCGTCACCCTCGGCACCAAGCTCGACGAGCAGACCCTCGACGGCGCTGTGGTGGAAGGCACCAAGAACTTCACGCTGCACTACAACTTCCCCGGCTTTGCCACTGGCGAGGCTAAGGCACAGCGCAGCACCAGCCGCCGCGAGATCGGTCACGGCAACCTCGCCGAGCGCGCCCTCAAGACGATGGTGCCTCACGACGAGACCATGCCTTACACCATCCGTATCGTGAGCGACATCCTCGAATCCAACGGTTCCTCCTCGATGGCCTCCGTGTGCGGTGGCTGCCTCGCCCTGATGGACGCTGGCGTGCCGATGCGCAAGCCCGTCGCTGGCGTGGCCATGGGTATGATCAGCGATAGCGAGACCGGCAAGTACGCCATCCTCACCGACATCCTCGGCGACGAGGACCACCTCGGCGACATGGACTTCAAGGTCACGGGTACCCGCGACGGTATCACTGCCTGCCAGATGGACATCAAGGTCGACGGCCTCAGCTATGAGGTGCTGACCGAAGCCTTAGAGCAAGCCCGTCAGGGCCGCCTCCACATCCTCGACGAGATGGCCAAGACCATCACCGAGCCGCGTGCCGACTACAAGGAGTTCGTGCCTCGCATCGAGACCCTGTATATCCCGAAGGATATGATCGGTGCTGTCATCGGCCCTGGTGGCAAGGTCATCCAAGAGATGCAGAAGCAGACCAACACCGTCATCGTCATCACCGAGGACGAGCAGAAGGGTATCGTGGAGATTGCTTCGCAGAACAAGGAAGACATCGAGGCCTGCAAGGCAAAGATCAAAGCCATCGTCGCTGTGCCTGAGGTCGGCGAAGTCTACCATGGTAAGATCGTCTCCATCATGGCCTTCGGCGCCTTCGTGGAGATCATCCCCAACAAGGACGGTCTGCTGCACATCTCCGAGATCGACTGGAAGCGTTACGAGACCATGGAAGAGACGGGCTTGAAGGAAGGCGACGAGATCGATGTAAAGCTCATCGAGATCGACGAGAAGACCGGCAAGCTGCGTCTGTCGCACCGCGCCCTGCTCCCCAAGCCTGAAGGCTATGAGGAGAAGAAGCCCAGCGGCCCGCGTCCCGGTGGTCCGCGTCCTGGCGGTCACGGCAACGGTCGTCCCGGTGGTGGCCATGGCAATGGCAACCACAATGGTGGCGGTCACGGCAACGGCGGTCCCCGCAGAAAGTAAAAAAAAATCGTTGTTGGCGGGTGAAAATCCGCCAACAACAAACCATATCAAAGAACTAAATAAACTTAAATGAGGCAGTTAAAGATTACGAAGCAGGTGACGAACCGTGAGACCGCGTCTCTCGACAAGTACCTGCAAGAGATTGGTAAGGTTGAGCTGATTTCGGCTGAAGAAGAGGTTGAATTGGCCCAGCGTATCAAGCAAGGCGACAAGATCGCATTGGAAAAACTCACCAAGGCCAACTTGCGTTTTGTAGTCTCCGTAGCAAAACAGTATCAGAACCAAGGCCTCAGTCTTCCCGACTTAATCAACGAAGGCAACTTGGGACTGATCAAAGCCGCACAACGTTTCGACGAAACCAGAGGTTTCAAGTTCATCTCCTACGCCGTGTGGTGGATTCGTCAATCCATCCTACAGGCTTTGGCCGAGCAATCGCGTATTGTCCGTCTCCCCTTGAACAAGATCGGTTCCATCAACAAAATCAACAAAACTTATGCTAAGTTAGAGCAAGAGTTTGAGCGTGAACCCAATGCAGAGGAGATTGCCGAGGTGCTGGAAATCACGGAAGCCGAGGTGAAAGAGTCGATGAAGAACGCCGGACGTCACATCTCGATGGACGCACCGCTCGTGCAGGATGAAGACAACACCATGTACGACGTGCTGAAGAGCGAGGAGGCCCCGACGCCTGAGACCGAGC
>JAEEGH010020771.1_pt1 | contig 13621 bp, 9 predicted proteins | sample 9134181 | NCBI WGS metagenome assembly JAEEGH01 (sample SAMN16246544, study PRJNA631951) | gut metagenome | biome: gut microbiome; feature: rumen; material: DP-attached | host: Bos | place: Iran: Karaj | collected 2018-10
TTGGAACCGGTCTCAATAAGAGCTGTAGCAAGGATTGTAAGGCTTCCTCCCTCTCTCATGTTTCTTGCTGCACCGAAGAACTTCTTAGGCATGTGAAGAGCTGCAGGATCAAGACCACCGGAAAGAGTTCTTCCAGAAGGTGGAACTACGATATTGTAAGCTCTTGTCAGTCTTGTGATGGAATCAAGAAGGATAACTACGTCCTTGCCGTGCTCAACAAGTCTCTTAGCCCTCTCCATAACCATCTCTGCTACTCTCTTGTGGTGCTCAGGAAGCTCATCGAAGGTTGAGTAGATAACTTCTGCATTAGGTCCCTCAACTTCTTCCTTGATGTCTGTAACTTCCTCAGGTCTCTCATCGATAAGAAGGATGATGAGGTGGATGTCCTTGCTTCCCTTGATGATTGACTTGGCAACGTCCTTAAGGAGTGTTGTCTTACCGGCCTTAGGAGGAGATACGATCATACCTCTCTGTCCCTTACCGATAGGGCTTATAAGATCCATAATTCTCATTGCTACTGAGCATCCCGGCTGCTCAAGGGTGATCTTGTTGTTAGGGAAGATTGGTGTCATCTTCTCGAAATCCCATCTGCCCATAGCAACTTCAGGTTTGTATCCATTTACTGTATCGAGCCTAAGGAGTGCCGCAAACTTATCATTCTCCTTTTTAGCTCTGCAAATTCCCTTTAAAATATCTCCGGTCTTTAAGTTAAACTTCCTGATAAGGCTTGGTGCAACGTATACATCATTCTCACCGGGAAGATAATTCTCACATCTGATGAATCCATATCCATCCTGCATTACTTCAAGGATTCCATAAGCGTTGTCACCATCAGCGATCTCCTGTGGATCAACCTCATCCCTGGAAGCCTCTTTCTTCTCAGCAGGTCTCTCCTCGCTCCTTGAAGCAGGGCTCTCTGTGCGCTCTTCGGAAGTTGTTGTAACAACTACCTTCTTCTTCCTTGAAGGAGCTTTTTCCTTGGCAGGAGCTTCTTCGCTCTTTCTGCCAGCCTTGGATGCTGCCTCTTTCTCATCCATTTCGCACATAATTTCGATGATCTCAGACTTCTTCAATCCTGAAGCGCCCTTGATCCCGCGTTTCTTCGCAATGTCACGAAGATCATTAAGTTTAAGTGTCTCGTATTTTTCTCTCAAATGTTACTCCATTTCTGCGCCAAAAGAGGCGTCTACTAATACTTTAAAAGTTCTTACTACAAATTTGTTACAGGGAATTCAAAGCGCCTGTACCTACAGGACGTTTGTTTAAGACCTAAACGAATTATTTTTTACGAAGATAATTTACAACATCTAAAGAAAAAAATCAACCACTTTTTTTGAAAATTTAAAAAGCCCCGTCACCACATGGTGACAGGGCCTTAAAACAAGCTTATTTTTTACTGGAAATTTGTTACAAGAGCAATAATCCTTAACATAAATAAGACGAATACACACCACATGATAGGGCTTACGTCCTTTACCTTCTTTGTGCAAACCTTAAGGATAACCCATGCGATAACTGCAAACATGATACCTGTAGCGATTGAGTATGCAAGAGGCATCATTACAATTGCAAGGTATGCGCCGATTGAATCAGCGATATCTCCGTCAAACTTGATTTTGGTAACACTCATAAGCATAAGCATTCCAACGTAGATAAGAGCCGGAGCTGTAGCAAATGAAGGAATTGCTAAAAAGATAGGGCTAAGAACCAGTGAAACAAGGAAGAGAACACCTGTTGTAAGGGCTGTAAGACCTGTTCTTCCGCCTGCAGCAACACCGGCACTTGACTCAACAAAGCTTGTAACAGTTGATGTACCAAGGAGTGATCCGCAAGTTGTACCTACGGCGTCAGCAAGGAAAACCTGGCCAACTCTTGGAAGATTGCCATCCTCATCAAGAAGTCCTGCCTTATCAGCTACACCTACTACTGTTCCAACTGTATCAAACAGGTCAACATAGAGGAAGCTGAAGGTAATAGCAACGAACTGGATAAGGTGTGTAGCTGCCCATCCGAAGTTGAGCTTGAATGCTGTCTCGGAAATTGCTCCAAGCTGAAGTCCGTTTGAGAAATCAGGGAACACATTAGCTGATGTATAGATGCCTGCTGCCTGGAGGATCATACCAACGATCCAGATAGCAATGATACCGATAAGAACGCCACCTGTAACATTGTAGTGTACAAGAATTGCAATAACAATAACGCCAATAAGCGCAAGTACCATATCAAGGTCGTTAAAGCTTCCAAGTCCTACAATAGTTGCATCATTAGCTACAATAATACGTGCATTCTGCATACCGATAAAGGCAATGAAAAGACCTATACCTGCGGAAATACCATATTTAAGATTCTGTGGAATACTGTTGATGATCTGTTCACGGAACTTGAAAAATGAAAGAACGATAAAGATAATACCCTCTACAAATACTGCTGTAAGAGCGATTGTAAATGGGTTCTCCTCACCGGCAAGCTCTCCAAGGCAAACTGTATATGCAAAATAAGCATTCAGTCCAAGTCCTGCGGAAAGTCCGATAGGATAATTGGCAAGAAACGCCATAATGAATGTAGCAATTGCAGACGCAAGTGCTGTTGCGACAAATACGCCGTTCGCATTCATAACTGTACCCAGGATATTAGGGTTAACAGCAAGAATGTAGGCCATTGTCAGGAACGTGGTAGCACCGGCAATAATCTCCTTCTTGACAGTGGTATCATGCTCCTTGAGTTTGAAACACTTCTCCAACATACTTTTTTCTCCTCTTTTGAATTAAAGTTTATGGGGCATATTTTACATTAAATTGCCGGGTTATCTGTTGAATATCCTGGCAATAGTGTAAACAACCGAGTATATGTTGTCGTAAAACTCAAATAAAACATGGGCCATCAGTGAAATATAGATATTTCTTGTAGCCACATATGCAATTGTAACCGGAAGCGCCATCAGCACCCACTCTGCTATCCCCAATAGCCCATGTGCACGGGAAAGCGCGCACAGTAAAAGTGAAAGAACTGTAAATGCAGCAACCTTCTTCTTGCTTCCAAACTTTATAAGAGCTTTTCTGAAAAAGAGCTCTTCAGCAACAGGCTTAAGCACGATCATCATTACAGCATACATGATTGTGGGCAAAAGCTCGTTGTGATAGATTATCTGAACCGTACCATCCCTGACTCCCCAAAACAGTTCCGGAATCACAGATGTCCTTATATAGTTGGCAATGTACAGTCCGCCAAAAGTAAGTAGCACAGGAATCCAGAAAGTCACGACTCTTCCAAGATTCTTTTTAAATTTTCTGAATGAAAACTGCTTGTAAAAGTAATAAAAGTAATACAAAATTCCCATATAAAAAACAAAGAACAGATATAAAGTCTGTTTGGGAAAATGTATTGTCGCTAATATAAAAAGCAGTTCCCAAATAAATGGTATATATAAACGATTCAAAGCCGTCTCCTTAGGCAATATATCAATTCAAATCCAATTTATTATATATTCCTACCACGTCAAGGTCAACCTCAGATTTCCGACAGCTCCTCCCACTCATCATATAGTCTTGTGAGATTCTCCTGGATTTCTGTCTGCTCATCGGTGAGTTTACGCAGCCTTCCAAGGTCTGTTCCTACTGCCGGATCCTCAAGTTCTTTTGTTATCTCGTCATTTCTCTCTTCAAGCTTTGCTATAGTCTCTTCGCACTTCTTTAACGCAGCTTCCTGTTTTCTCTTTTTAGCCTGGGCTTCCTTCTGGGCTTTCCAGTCATCAGCCCCTGAAGATGCCTTATTATCAACATCGGGAACCTTTGGCTGGTCGCCTGCTCCCTCATATTTGTAGGAGCTCTCGGCAAAGCCTGCCTTCACCTGGTTCTTCTCTCCAAAGAGCCTCTCCATGCGCTCATCAACATGCTCTAAGTAATAATCATAGTTGCCAATATAATTGACAAGCTTTCCCCTTGTAAGATCAAGAATTCTGGTGGCAGTCTTGTTTATAAAGTATCTGTCGTGGCTGACATAAAGCACGGTTCCTTCATAGCCTGAAATAGCTGATTCCAGGATTTCCTTGCTGGTGATATCCAGATGGTTCGTTGGCTCATCAAGGATAAGGAAATTGGCATCAGAGAGCATGAGCTTAGCAAGGCTGACCCTTCCCTTTTCTCCTCCTGAAAGGTCTCCGATCCTCTTAAATACATCATCTCCAGTGAAAAGAAATGCTGCCAGAGTATTCCTTATCTGAGTATTGTTAAGTGTGGGATACGCATCGGAAATCTCCTGGAAAAGAGTCTTTTCATCATGGAGAACGTGATGCTCCTGGTCATAGTATCCCACATTAACCTTGACTCCAAGGGTGATCTTGCCTGCATCCATCTGTTCAACCTGGTTGATTATCTTAAGAAGAGTGGTCTTGCCGGTTCCGTTATCCCCGATAATGGCCACGTGCTCTCCCTTTTTGATCTCAAAATCAAGGTTTTCAAAGAGCTTCTCATTTCCAAAGGACTTGGAAACACCCTCTGCAGTGAGCACGTCGTTAGCACTCTCACAGTTAGGCTTAAGGGTTATTTTCATGCTGTCATTGACATCCATCGGCTTATCAAGGACCTCTATCTTATCCAGCATCTTTTCCCTGCTCTCAGCCCTCTTAATTGACTTCTCCCTGTTGAAGGACTTGAGCTTGGCAATAACCTCTTCCTGGTGCTTGATCTCCTGCTGCTGTTTGATGTAGGCGTTCCATTCCACAGCTCTTTTCTGCTCTTTTTTCTGAGCATATTCTGAGTAATTTCCCGTAAAAGAGGAAACTCTGCAGTTCTCAACTTCTATAACCTTGTCAGCTATCTTATCAAGGAAATATCTGTCGTGGGACACGATAATAACTGCCCCCTTGTAGTTTAGAAGGTAGTTTTCAAGCCACCTTATGGAATTCATATCAAGGTGGTTCGTGGGCTCATCCAGGATGATAAGATCAGGATTTTGCAAAAGAAGCTTTCCCAGGGCAACTCTGGTCTTCTGACCTCCTGAAAGGGTGCTTATCTTTTTGTCAAACTCCTCCTCGAGAAATCCAAGGCCCTTGGCAACGCCTGTAACTTCGCTCTTCCAGGCATATCCGGACTTTCTTTGGAACTCCTCGTTCATTCTGGTGTAACGCTCCAAAAGGTCCGAGAGCTCTTTTCCCTCAAGGTGCTTCATCTGCTCCTCGCAGTCCCTTATGCTCTCCTCAAGGTCTAAGACTTCTTTCTTGACCTCTCTGAACTCTTCATAGATCGTATTATTGGTGTCTATATTCTGATTCTGGGCAAGGTAGCCGTAAGTTACATCCTTGGAAAAAGTCACATCTCCGTCGTCAGGGGCAAGCTCGCCAATGATGAGCTTAAGAAGCGTAGTTTTGCCTGCTCCGTTGATGCCAACGATGGCAACCTTTTCATTGTTTTCCACATGAAAAGAGGCATCCCTAAGGATGTCCTTTCCATCAAAGCTTTTATTTATTCCATGTACTGAAAGTATCATTTGTATTCCTTAACAATATTGATATGATGCCTTAATGTTACCCCTGTATCATATCATATTCTGCGGCGATTGCATCCAAAAATTCCTCGCTGCCAAGTTTCTTGGGGTCAGGAAGTGTTGTGATGAGGGCAAGGTCCCCTGTCATTCTTCCTGAAGCAATAACTGAAAGGGTTGCTTTTTCCATCTTGTCAGCCCACTCTCCCAGCTCTTTTATGCCGTCTAGCTCGCCTCTCTTGCGAAGGGCTCCTGTCCAGGCAAAGATTGTAGCAACAGGGTTTGTTGATGTAGGCTCTCCCTTTAAATACTTGTAATAGTGCCTCTGAACTGTTCCGTGGGCAGCTTCGTACTCATAAACTCCTGCAGGTGAAACAAGAACTGAAGTCATCATGGCAAGACTTCCAAATGCAGAGGATACCATGTCACTCATAACGTCTCCGTCATAATTCTTGCAGGCCCAGATGAATCCACCCTTTGACTTCATTACACGGGCAACAGCATCATCAATAAGAGTATAGAAGTAGGTAATTCCAGCTTTCTCAAACTCTTCTTTAAACTCAGCCTCAAACACTTCGTCAAAGACCTCTCTGAACCTTCTGTCGTAGGTCTTGCTGATGGTGTCTTTTGTACCAAACCAAAGCTCTTTCTTCTCGGAAAGGGCATATTTAAAGCATGCTCTTGCAAAGCTCTTAATAGAAGCATCCTTGTTGTGTGTACCCTGAATGATTCCTGGCTCCTTGAATTCCTCTATTGTCTCACGGATCTCTTTTCCATCCTCGCCGGTAAATACAAGCTCAGCCTTACCTGGACCGGGAACTCTGATCTCAACGTTCTTGTAAACATCACCATATGCATGTCTTGCAAGGGTGATTGGCTGAACCCAGGTTCTTACGTTTGGCTCGATTCCATCAACCATGATCGGTGTACGGAATACTGTTCCGTCAAGGATTGCCCTGATAGTACCATTGGGGCTCTTGTACATTCTCTTGAGGTTATATTCCTTGATTCTCTCGTTGTTGGGAGTGATTGTTGCGCACTTTACAGCAACTCCGTACTTAAGTGTTGCATTGGCACTGTCTATTGTAACCTGGTCATCGGTTTCATCCCTGTGCTTAAGGCCAAGGTCATAATACTCACTCTTAAGATCAATATAGGGGAGGATAAGCTTGTCCTTGATCATCTGCCACAGGACTCTTGTCATCTCATCTCCGTCCATCTCAACTATTGGGGTGGTCATTGAAATCTTGCTCATGTAAAAAACTCCTTTCAGTATTTAAGTTATATATCACTCGAACATATCAAGAAGGCCATGGTCTACCATATTGTCGTAGGCGTTGATCATGTGCTGGTTTGCAAGCTCCTCAGCTTTGTCCGGGTTGTTCTCCCTTATGGCTTCCATAATGTACTTATGCTCAACATTTGAGACAGCACCACGGCTGCTGGAAAGTGTCTTTTGCCTTACTCTCCATACGTACTGGTGATAGTCCTTTAAGAGGTGCTCAAGCATCTTTGAGCCTGATGCCTCATAGAGGATAGTGTGGAACCTGTTGTCAAGCTCTGCCATCTGCTCCATATGTCCTCTTGCAGCATGGAATTCAGCGAGGTAGATGTTCTCTTCCATCTCCTCGAGCTGCTCTTTTGTTATATTCTCACATGCCCATCTGGCACAGAGTCCCTCCAGCTTTGATCTTATCATATAGATATCCTGGATGTCTTTTACCTTGATGCCTGTTACATAGGCGCCGCGGTTGGGGATTATCTGGATGAGTCCCTCCAGTTCAAGCTGTCTGAACGCCTCTCTTACAGGAGTTCTTGATACTCCAAGCTCCTGACCGATGGCAACTTCCTTAAGCTCCTCATGATCCTTGTACTTACCGTTTAGGATGTCTTCTCTTATCCTGTGAAAAACACGGCCTCTGAGAGAATATTTATCGGTGACTTCCTGCTTTAGATCGCGATTGTCCATATTGTGTCCGGTGTCACTTATGCTGTGACTACCTCTCCTTCCTTAACAGTTATGCCAAGTTCTGCGCTTACTTCATCTATCTTCTTAACAAGCTCGTTATCGGTCATTACAGTAACTCGCCCGTTTGCATACTCGTTGTCCACCCACTCTTTTAACCTGATGACAAGCTCAGAATGTTTGGTCAGAGCATGTTCTTCCTTGAGCTTATAGTGGATGTTGATCCAGTGTGCAATTCCCGCAAGTCCTGATGTGTTGGAAACAGCGCTTACCGGAGGACGGCGCAGGAATTTCTCTGTATCAAATATATTGTAGATCTCCTCATTCTTAAGGAGTCCGTCAGCGTGAATTCCGGCTCTTGTTACGTTAAAGTTCTTGCCGACAAAAGGTGTATTGGCAGGAACAGTAAAGCCGATCTCTTTCTCGTAGTACTCAGCAAGGTCAGTGATAACCTGAGTATTCATGCCATTGAGATGGCCTTTGAGCTGAGCATACTCGAATACCATTGCCTCAAGAGGTGTGTTACCTGTTCTTTCACCTATTCCAAAGAGTGAGGTATTTACTGAGCAGCAGCCATACAGCCATGCAGTTGTGGAATTGGTAACTGCCTTGTAAAAATCATTGTGACCATGCCATTCAATGAGTTCACTTGGAACGCCAGCGTGTGTATTGATGGCGTAGATGATTCCCTGCACACTTCTTGGTATAACTGCACCCGGGAAGTTGACGCCATAGCCCATGGTATCACAGGCCCTTATCTTAACAGGGATCTTGTATTCCTCCATAAGCTTCATAAGCTCAACGCAGAAAGGAACAACAAATCCGTAAATATCCGCTCTTGTTATGTCCTCTAAATGGCACCTTGGGCTGATGCCCTCCTCGAGGCATGACCTGATAATGCTAAGGTAATGCTCAAGTGCCTGCTTTCTGGTCATTTTTAATTTAAGGAAAATGTGGTAGTCAGAGCAGCTTACAAGGATGCCTGTCTCCTTCATGCCAATTTCTTTTACCAGCTTGAAGTCCTCTTCACTGGCTCTTATCCAGCTGGTAACCTCAGGGAACTGATAGCCTTTCTCCATACATTTAAGGGCTGCATCTCTGTCGCTCTTACTATACAGGAAAAACTCACTCTGTCTTATCATTCCGTTGGGGCCGCCAAGTTCATGTAAATAGTCATATATTCTGACAATCTGTTCGGTAGTATATGGTGCTCTTGACTGCTGTCCATCGCGAAAAGTTGTATCCGTTATCCATATGTCTTTTGGCATGTTATGGGGAACGATCCTGTCGTTAAATGGGATCTTAGGGACTTCCTCGTAAGGGAACATATTTCTGAAAACATTGGGCTTTACAACGTCGTCAAGAATATACATGTGCTCCTCTATCTGAAGCAGGTTATTCTTTTCATTCATTGTAACCGGACGATTCTGGAACGTACTATGATCACTCATGAACTCAACCACCTCTCATATTATTTGTTATTTATTACCGGATTGCACTTTGAGTATAATTGTATACAATCATACGATTAGTGTCAAGATTGCACAAAAAACAGGCTAGAGCTATGGCAATTTCGCCATTACTCTAGCCTGTCATATGTTTTCACGTTAACTGAAAGTCTTGTAAACCTCTACCTTAACTGTATTGTTCTTGATACCTACAACAATATCATCAGCGACATTAGCTATTACAGATCTTTCAAGCTCATCCCAAACGTTGTCCCAATCCTTATTGGCTGCGGCTTCTTTGTTATGGGCTACTGTCTCTTTGTACTTCTTAAGAGACCACGCTCTCTGCTTCTCTTCCTGTTCCTGAAGTCCGAGACTGTAGTTCTCGAACCCGGCAATAGTTGAATCGTCACCGCCCAAATAAATACCAAATATATAGCGGATCTTGGACATGATTCCGATGTTATCTTCGTTTATACCTGTTGTAGAGATCTGTATCAGTTTTTCTTTGTCTATATCGTTTAGATAAACAGCATTAGCTTCAAGCACAACGCGATAGTCATTATCTTCGCCCTCTGCATAGAACTTTCCACTAAAACTGCCTGCAAGGCCTCTTACAAGTCCAAACAACTCTTCTGCAATAAGTCTCAGATACAGCTTATTCTTGATTCCAATATTTTGGGAAATTGCAAGACCTTCAATCCTGTCAAGTGCTGTCTGCAATGAATCTCCACTGCTATCAACAAGAACTACATCAGTAATCATCCGTTTGCCTCCTTATTCTATGTTAAGAACGTCAACAAATCCAGTTACCTCAAAAACCTCCGAAACAATTTCATTAGCATTACGGATCACCATAGATCCCTTTCCTGACATCTGCTTCTGTACAGCTAAAAGAACACGAAGTCCTGCTGAAGAAATATAATCAAGCTTTTCCATATCTATAACAAGATTCTCTGTTGTATCATATAATCCCTTAATCTCATTCTCAAAATCAGGTGATGTTGTAGTATCAAGCCTTCCAACAGGTGATACGATAGTTGTATTTCCTTCAGTCTTCTTTTCGATATACATAAAACCCTCCTGAAAAGTGAAATTTGGCTTTAGTAGCCTATTTATCTGTAATGTATAGTATATCACCTTATTATTTACTTTATCAAATAGATTATCACAGAATTGTCACAGTTTTAGGGGGAATTGTAATTTATATCCGCCTAAGAAAATTGAAACATGCTCTGAATATCAGTCAAGGGGCTTTCGCGGCATATCCTCGCAGACGCTGCGTTTCTGACAATGTCTAAGTTTCTCATGAGTACCGCGTCTGCTGCGGTATTCCACGGTCCCCTTGACAGATATTCTGAGCATGTAATAAGGCACCTAAGGCGGATATGAATTAAGGATGGCCCCGGCCGAACTCCTGACTTTCTGTCACACCTATGGCGTTGTTTTTTATCAAGTGTGTGAATGCCTTTTTTGAGTTCATCACAAGTGCTTGATTTGAGGCTATAAGATGTGAATTTCAAAAAGGGTTTACATGGGCATGTGGAAGAAATCTGCTTGATATGCAGCACTTTGTGGGGCAAAAAAAGCCTATAGGAGTGAATGTCTTTAGTGTGCTAAAGTAGTTTACTTTAGAGGCGCATAAAAAATTCACTCCTAATACCCCTTTTTTGAGCCATTGTGATGAACTCAAAAAGCGCATTCTCACACTCATAACGATACAATGCGCAAAGGTATGACTGACCTCGAGAAAACCGTGATTTCCTATCAGTACATCCCCCATCGCCGAATCCCCTTTATCCCCAGCCCCCTTAGCTGCCCAAATGTTCAGGAACAGCGCATCTTCAAGTGACAGTACGCTGTCGTTACAGACTCTTGGCTACTGTATTGTAGTAGCTTAGAGTCTGTTAGACGGGCAGCACTTGAAGATGCACTGTTCCTGCACTACAATCCCCTCGAATGGGGCTGGGAAGATGGTATTTAATAGCCTGGTCTTACCGGGCTTTCAATTCAAGATTTCGCCTTCCAGGCAAAATTTTCAGATACAAAAACTCCGCAGCCTGATGATTTCAGGTTGCGGAGCCATAAATTGCAAATAGTATTGGTTGGAAACATCTTATCAGAATTTATTCTTCCTGTTGAAATACTTCTTCAAATCCTCAATCGGGCCGGGCTTTGCGTAGTGGTAACCCTGGATGTAGTCGAAGCCGCGATTTACGGAATACTGGTTCTGAGTTTCGTCCTCAACGCCTTCAACAAGAGTTACGAAGCCGTTCTTCTTGAATACCTCGATCATGTAGGCGAGAATGTCATCCATTCTCTCATCGTCCTGGGACTTGTAAAGAAGTGTTTTATCAAACTTAATGGTTTTAACAGGACAGTTCATTACCCTTTCAAGTGATGAATAGCCGGTGCCGAAGTCATCCAGATAGAGCTGAACACCTGCTTTGTCCAGGATTTCCATGTTCTTGTTAGCCATCTCATAGTTTTCAAACATGGCCGTCTCGGTTATTTCCATCCTGATCTTGGATACATCAATGTCGTACCTGTCAATGATATCCAAAAGATCCTGATACATATTTTCATGGGAGAGTTCCCTTGAAGAGACATTTACTGAAATAGCTTCAAAGTCGTAGAACTCTTCCAGAGTCTCAATAGCCTTGCACACCTTATTAAGGATAATGCAGGTCAGGGCATGTACACATCCGCCCTGCTCAGCAACGGGGATAAATCTGTCAGGGGAATACATCCTGTCACCCACCTTAAGCCTCATTAGGGCTTCAGCCACCTTGAAGGCTCCTTCTTCCACACTGTAGATAGGCTGTGCATAAACAAGCACTCTCTCATCATCAACATCCAGCTTATTCCTGATATCCTTAAGCGCCACGGTAATATCATAGATCTCCACGAAACTGTCCATATCCTCAGGACCGATAATATAATAATAACTGTTGTTCTGATCCTGAAACCTCTTGGCAATATACTCGTTGAGTTGCCTTAGCTTGATCGGTGTATCCAGCTCATCTGTAACTTTGCTTGTTATCAGAACATAATTAAATGGAAGTGGCAGTTCAGCCTTAACTCCGTCATATACCCCACGGATCTGATCAGCATACCCAAGCGCTTCCTTCTCATCTTCGCAGTCGATGATATTAACAAACTTTTGGTCATCGATCCTGTACATCTGGATCTTATTACTAATAGATTCAATTTCTCTGCAGGCGTTGATACCTACATAGAGAGTGCTGTCAGATTCCTGAATAAAACTGTCAGCTGTTGGCATTCTGAACTCACAGTACATCAGGTAAAAGATCTTTCGACCTATGTTCTTTGTAAGGAACTGATCAAGTGCACTAATGCTCTGGCATCCTGACGTCTCATCATAAGGAATATTGTGGAAAAGAAGAAATGCCATCATGAACACAGGAACATAAGTCAGACTGCTGAATACTGTGTGATTAATCTTGATAAGGATTATCTGTGTCAGAAGAATAGCAATGTCCACAGGAACAATTATGCATACGGTGTGCCAGATAACTCTTGAAACATAGCTCCTGTTTGTAACAGTGGCATAAAAGCAGACAATAGCGCACACGATACCTGCGCTGCAATAGAATCTTGTGAAATGAGTGATGTCTATCCCATCAAGTCCCAGCTCATAGAGGCCGCTTGCAGCCATTTCTATTATCGCCGCAACAACATACGCTGCAGAAAGCACAGCGTACATGAATAAGAATTCCTTCCTCTGCTTGCGCCTTGCAAGGGACATCATATTGACATAGGAAAAGATATGATAAAGAACACCATTATAGGCCAGCAGGAAAAAGAGAAGCTGGGCCATAAAGATGTTCTTGTTAAAAAATCTATCGGGATTGTTGGCTGTAACCAAAATTGAAATCTGGAAAAAGATTGCAAGTATTGACCAAAAAATGCCAAAGAAAAGATACTTGTACACATATGTCTTCTTAGGCTTTGTGTACAACATGACAAAAACAAGCAAACCTGCCAGAAGCAGGCTTGCATATTCGCCTATTGAGTTATAGATAATTGGCATTCCAGCTTGCATGTAATAATGTTATCACAAAACCGATAATGAATGCTATAAAACTATTATGAATTTTATAATTCTTTTCCGGTAAGAAGTCTGTATGCCTCAAGATACTTATCAATAGTTTTATCAATAACTTCCTTTGGAAGATTGTAATCACACTCAGGATTTGCCTTTAAATAATTACGCACAAACTGCTTGTCAAAGGAAGGCTGGTCATGCCCCGGCTCATACCCGTCAACTGGCCAGAAACGTGAGCTGTCAGGTGTCAGCATCTCGTCTGCTAAGATAACTTCACCATTTTCATCAACGCCGAATTCAAATTTGGTATCTGCTATGATGATTCCGCGAGTGAGAGCGTAGTCAGCGCATTTTTTGTAAAGAGCTATTGTATAATCTCTGATCTTGGTAGCATAGTACTCACCGTGGCCAGGAAATTCTTTTTCAAGAACTTCGATGCTGCGCTCGAAATTGATGTTCTCATCGTGATCACCAATTTCTGCCTTAGTGCTAGGAGTGTAGATAGGCTGTGGAAGCTTGTCGCATTCTTTTAATCCTTCAGGAAGCTTGATACCACAAACGGTACCATTTTCCTGATAGCTCTTCCAACCACTTCCTGTTATATAGCCGCGAACGATACACTCAACAGGGATCATTCTAAGCTTTTTGCAAAGCATGCTG
>JAEEGH010020777.1_pt1 | contig 13618 bp, 13 predicted proteins | sample 9134181 | NCBI WGS metagenome assembly JAEEGH01 (sample SAMN16246544, study PRJNA631951) | gut metagenome | biome: gut microbiome; feature: rumen; material: DP-attached | host: Bos | place: Iran: Karaj | collected 2018-10
AGATCAGGACAGTCACCTCGCTGATGAAGAGTGTCAATGGCATGCAGGCAGGTGTCACCTTGCGTAAACAGTAAGTTTTTGCAGAATAATTTGGCGGAATGCAAAAAAAAAGCGTACCTTTGCAGCCGCTATTACGAGATAGTAGCATGGAATTCAAATTATTAATTAAAATTTAAGATTTAAAACATGGCAACAAAAATCAGATTGCAGCGTGGCGGTCGTAAGGGTTATGCCTTCTACAGCATCGTTATCGCTGACGCAAGAGCACCACGTGATGGTAAATTTACTGAGAAGATTGGTACTTACAATCCTAACACCAATCCTGCCACAGTAGATTTGAATTTCGATCGTGCACTTTACTGGGTGGAAGTCGGCGCACAGCCCACAGACACTGTTCGTAACATCCTCAGCCGTGAGGGCGTTTATTTGATGAAGCACCTGAAGGGTGGCGTGAAGAAGGGCGCTTTCGACGAGGCTGCTGCTCAGAAGAAGTTCGACGCATGGAAGGCTGATAAGCAGAAGGGTCTTGAGAAGATCGCCGCTGAAGAGGCTAAGGCAAAGAAGGACGCTGCTGCCAAGGAACTTGCACAGGAGAAGAAAGTGAATGAGGAGATTGCAAAGAAAGTAGCCGAGAAGAAGGCTGCCGCTGAAGCTGCTAAGGCAGAGGAAGAGGCTGCAAAGGCTGCTGAGCAAGCTGCTGAGGAGGCTCCTGCTGCTGAGGCTGAGGCACCTGCTGCTGAGTAAATCAAACTCCTTGAGAAGAATAAAGGCTGATGCTCGAAAGAGTATCAGCCTTTTTCTTTGTAGAAAGTCTCGTACTTTTGTGCTACTTTGAGGTAGTCGTGGTGTCTCCGTATGTATTCTGTGCTTTGCCGTTTCAGTTTCGGGATGCGTTCAGGATGCAGCACCAGTTCTTCCAGTTCATGGCATACACTCTCGTAGTTGGGTAACACATTGATGACAGGACGTAACTCTTTCTCTCCCAGTATCTCATAATTCTCTGGTTCTCCGCCTCCCACGACAATAATACCTTTCGACATAGCCAAGAGTGCGTTCATTGCTGGTGTGTAACTATAAAGCTGGTCGAGAATCACATCACAATCATCCATCATGTGCTGATACTGTTCAAAGGGTATTCCTTCAGCAACTCTCAGTTCTACCTGCTGTGGATATTTCTTGGCGACCTCCTGCGCTGCCCTCAGCATAATATCAGTTCCCTTGTAAGCACTCCTGTTCTTACTGATACCAGTGAAGATACGCAGTTTACCATGCGTTGTCGGCTGATGGTCGGTGGTTGGCAATACTATGGGAAAAGGTATGAAACGTGTCTTGTCAGGAAAAGCGGGTTGATAGCATACCTGATATTCGTAGAGTCCAGTGATGATGCCATCACAATCCATGGCAATTCTTTTGTTCAGTCGTTCCTTCTCTGTACCAATCCAGTCATTCTGGTCTTTCACCGCTTCCGGATCTGTACGTACCTCAGCACCGAAATTGAAATCACTATATCTGAGGGGCTTTTGATGGGTACAGGTGTACACCCAATACCAGTCCATGCCGTATGCACCGAGGAAGATATGCTTGTTATGCTTTCTCAGATAGTCGTAGAAGAAAAAAAGTCGTTCCGCTTTGAGTTCAAAGAACATTGGGTTGATCAGTTGTACGACATCATAGCCTCGCATTTTTGGTAGCAGTGTCCATAGTCTGCAGAGTAGTTGGATGCCCCCAATCTTTCCGGGTTTCCGCGAGACGTCAATGTCTCGTGGATAGTTCTTCCAGAAGTCACCATTGGATATCACGCACACTTCATGCCCCAACTCACGCAGTCCCTTGGCTAATGTGTTGTGTACGTTGCTATATTCTCCTATGAGCAATATTTTCATCTTTCTTTCTTTAATAGTGGAAGCGTATGGAGCAGGATGGAACGTCCCATGCTGTTATTCACTATCCGCTGGAACCATGTATATTGGGAAGTGTATTTACCTTCAGGAAGCGGGAACAGTCCGTTATCGTATAGTTGTTGGATGCGATGGTCCAGTTCTTTCTTAGATTTTGTTTTCACGATGATATTATAGATATAATCCATGGTCAGTTGGGCTATTCTCCGTTGTAGTGCGAGCTTATCCGTATGCGCCATCTTGTCGGTGAGCGTATTCATTTTTGTGATGATGGTATATGAGTCGTCCAGCCGTTTCTTTATATGGGTAGGGTCGGTCTGACTGGTAACCGAAGACTGGTGCTTCCGGTAAAAGTACGCCTGATAATTGGTGGCATATAACTTCTCAGCCCTTAGTATCAACAGAGCCGTGAACTCCTCGTCTTCACCATATTGTATACTGGGGGTGAATCGTAATTCCCCGAGGATAGCTTTGTTGAACAGGTATCCCCATGCTGCCCCATGAATATTGTTGTTGCGCATGAAATAGGAGCCATTGACGGGCGTGACTGACTCAGGTGTCACATTGCTATGCAGGTTGGTGGAGAAGTTGAACATCACCATATCCACATTCTCCTGATAGCGCACGATATCCAAGCATTGCTCGTAGGGAACCTGTATCAGGATGTCATCAGCATCCACAAACTGAATAAATGTTCCCTTAGCGATGTCCAGTCCCTTGTTGCGTGCCACGCTGACCCCTCCGTTCTTCTGTCGTACATAGATGATGTCGTCCTCATATGCTCCCAACTCATTGATAGGACTCTTTTCAGAGCCGTCATCGATAATGATAATCTCCCGTTCGAAGGAGCGCAGGGAGAGTTGCAGGATACTGTCTAAGCATTCCTGTAACATCTGTACGGGCATTTGATAATAGGTGATGATAAAGCTCACCAGCGGCTGGGTTTCTTGAAGAGATGTATGAGTTTGTTGGTTTGGCATAATTTCTTTATTCCTAGTGTGTTGAGTATAATTGCTTTTAGCTTGTCTTTCCCATGGAAGTGTGCTATGTCAACTTGTCTTGCAGCCAAGCGGATTGGTTGTCCGGTGCGTTCCCATACGTCCGACTGGATATTGGCGAGATGTAGATAATAGATGTCGTCCATCGGCATTCCGTTTTGCAGATGGGCATCCAGCAGCATCGACAAGGCGGCACCATCAGCCTGTGCTGTAATGCTCTGAGGGTTGGGGCAATAGTGATAGCCCCCCATTTGCGTGGTAGCTATGGTGGTCGCTGCTCTCAGAAGTCGTGGGAAGGTGTATACGTCCTCGAAGATCTTTCCTACGGGGAAGCGTATGTCATCAAACAAATGCCGCCGGTATATCTTGTTCCATGCGTAAGTATGGAGATATGCTTTGGTGTCCAGCCAGTACTCCTGTGTCTGCTGGTAGGTCCTGTCTTCCAAAGAGAGTCTGTTGACAATCGGATATTCCAAGAGATCATAATCGGGATGTTCTGCCATGATCTGCAGAAGGGCAGGGTAGGTGTCGTCTTCTACATAGTCGTCACTATCCACAAAGGTGAGATAGTCACCTGTCGCCATCTCAATGCCCACATTACGGGCATCACTCAACCCTCCGTTGTCCTTATGGATCACTTTCACCCGATCGTCTTTCTCTGCCCAACCGTCACATAACACAGGACAATTGTCTGGTGAACCATCATCCACCAGGATGACCTCCATATTGTCCACACCTTGGCTCAGCACACTTTCCACACAGCGTTGGAGGGTATGCTCTACTCGATAGACAGGTATGATGACAGACAGTAACATGCGACAAAGGTACGAAATAATTTGTAAATTCATAATATTATTCGTACTTTTGCGTTCATATTATTATAAAAAATGGAAGCAGCCGACAATAATAGTTATCGTCACATCCTGAGGTATACAAGTGTTTTTGGTGGCGTACAGGGCTTGAATATTCTTGTAAGTCTTGTGCGTAATAAGTTTGTCGCCCTGATACTCGGTCCTTCTGGCATGGGTCTTGTTTCCCTTTTCAATACAACTGTTAACTTCGTATCCCAGTCTACCTCCCTTGGTATCTCAACAAGTGCTATACGCCATCTGTCAGAATTTCCTGAGGATGATCAGCATCCACAGATAGTCCAATTCGTGAAAGTAGTACGTGCATGGAGTCTGTTGACGGCATTACTGGGTATGCTGGTATGTATGGTGTTGGGACCGATTCTCAGTAGTACCACGTTTGCATGGGGTGATCATACGTTGCACTTCATCCTGTTGGCGCCTGCGGTGGGGATGTTAGCAATAACAGGTGGTGAGACGGCTATCCTGAAAGGTCGACGAAGACTCCGTTCACTGGCGTTAGTGCAGGTAGGAGCTGTGATGGCGGCATTGCTGATATCGGTGCCAGTCTATTATTTTTTCGGTGAAGCGGGTATTGTTCCTGTCATTGTGACGATGGCTTTTGTGACGATGCTCCTAACCGTCAAGAATTCCTATCGTCTTTATCCTTTGCAGTTATGGGGTGTTAGGGGCATCTTAGGAGACGGTATGGAGATGGTGCGTCTTGGTGTCGCCTTTACGTTGGCAGGTATTATCGGCAGTGGTGCAGAGATGCTGATACGCTCCTGGTTGAATGTTGAGGGCAATCTTGGGACGTTAGGACTCTATAATGCCGGCTATATGATCACGGTGACCTATGCAGGAATGGTGTTCTCTGCCATGGAGACGGATTATTTCCCCCGTCTCTCTGCTGTCAATACTGATATAGTGGCGACCAATGAGACGGTCAACAAGCAGATAGAGGTCTCTATCCTGATAGTGTCACCGATGTTGGTTGTACTGATTATATTCTTACCAGTGCTTATCCCTTTGCTATTCAGTAATGAGTTCATACCTGTCATTACGATGACACAGGTGGCGACTTTAGCGATGTTCTTTAAAGCCCTTACATTACCTGTGGCTTATATTACGCTGGCACGAGGCTATTCCATGATGTACCTGTTTCTTGAATCGACCTATTTCGTGGTGTTTGTACTGCTGATAATCTTCGGTTATCAGCAATGGGGACTATTGGGAACGGGTATAGCCATTACTCTTGCTAACCTGTTTGACTATCTGATGATTAACAGTGTGGCGCGTTGGCGGTATGGATATAAAATGTCATCGACCGTGATACGGTATAGTGCCATACATATCCTTATCGGACTATTAGCATACTTTACCACCATCACAGTCGATGGCTATGCCTACTGGATATTCGGCATCGGGCTATCACTTGTCAGCCTGCTGTTTTCCCTGTTGATTCTCCACCAGAAGACCCATCTGTGGCAGGCTCTGACACGACGCTTCAGGACTCATTAGAACCTGAAATCCAACTGAATGTCTGCGAAATTGTAATTGTGCTTGCCGAGAGTGCGGTCATTTACACGTGCATATTCTGCATTGATCTGGATGTTCTTGGTGATGTAGTAGTTCAAACCAACCTCATACATAGTCTTGGAGGTTGACCATTCCTTGGTGGGGCGATACATGTTGTAACGTGCCTTGGCGTGGAGTTTCGACTTGATGACGGGTACAATGCCGAAGACATAGAAACCATCCGCTTTGTCACCTTTTGAGAAGTCTACCGTCCTACTGTCGACTTTTGTGGCTCCCCAACCCTGGCTGTGGATATACTCAGCCCGGAAAGTCCACTCGTCTTTGTCGTATTCTGCAGAGAGGGCATAGCGGTTCTTGCTAATACTGCCATTATGGGCATTCCCTTCTGCATCCACCCAATTCATGTCACCACGGGAGCCTGTCCATCCGAAGGCACCAATGCGAACTCCTTCAACAGGCATGACCCATATACCTCCGATGATATCCTTACGGTTGTCTTTGTCTTTCTGGTTGATACCCTCACCATTATAGACACCAATCTGATAATGGAGGAGGTTGCGCCCTGCAGCATTTTTCAGGAAGTCACCCTGTATCTGCAGACCGATGTCACGACCGCCAGAGGCCTTCTCGCCGGAACGGTCACCGAAGCCAGAGAGGCTGTTGATGACTGTCGCATAAGAATACCAACCCTGTGTGATGGGGTGGGTAGGATTCTCAAAGGTGAAGGCACGTTTGAACTGACCGGCCTTTACACGGAAGAACTCATATTTCTGCCATTCGGCAAAGAGGTCGACAAGCATGACGGTGGGATTGCCAGGTCCGGCATTAGAACTTCCCTGCATCTGTACACGCCAGGCAAAGTCCCCAATCTTACCGTCCATGATTAGACGCATCAGACGGAGGTTGAAGGCATTCTCATGATTCTTAACAGGGTTACCGTCCTTGTCTAATCCGGATCCGTATTTATCGTCCGCTTGATATTGTAACATACCATAACCGCTGATCTTGATATTCTTCACCCATTGAGGGAGTTCTATCACGGTCTTTTTCTTTTCGTTCTCTTGGGCATTGGAAGTCAATGCGAAGCCCGTCATGAGGAGGGCAAGGATCATCAGTTTCTTCATCATTCGATTATCGCTTAGTTAATAATACTACATTCTCTACATGGGGGGTATGGGGGAACATATCGACAGGCTGAACCTCTACTACTCTATAGTCTGCATCCAGTTCCTGCAAGTCACGAGCTTGTGTGGCAGGGTTACATGACACATAGACGATACGTTGTGGGGCAGCCCTGAGGATTGTCTTGACGACATCAGGATGCATGCCTGCACGGGGTGGGTCTGTGATGATGACATCTGGACGACCATGCTCGGCGATGAAATCATCTGTCAGGATGTCCTTCATGTCACCAGCAAAGAACAGGGTGTTGTCGATATGATTTATTTCTGAGTTAATTTTAGCATCTTCTATCGCCTCTGGTACATATTCAATACCAATTACCTTACGTGCTTTCTTTGCAACGAAGTTGGCAATGGTACCTGTTCCTGTATAGAGGTCATAGACCAAAGGTTTGGAGTTCTCGGAGTTCTCTGAGAATGCAAAATCTCTTGCCACCGAATATAGATGGTATGCCTGTTCCGTATTCGTCTGGTAGAAAGACTTGGGACCCACCTTGAAACGCAAATCCTCCATCGTCTCGTAAATGTGGTCGTTGCCCTTGAAGGTCAAGATGTCCTGATCACCAATAGTATCATTACATTTCTGGTTATTGAGATACATCAGTGCCGTGATTTGCGGAAACTTGTCTGCAAGGTGCTGTAACAATCCCTTGGCACGTTGCTCGTCGCCTTCTTCATCATAATGGAACTGTACAATGACGAGCCACTCACCTGTATTAGAGTTGCGAATGATGATGTCACGTAGCAACCCCACCTGCTGACGTAGGTCGAAGAAGGTCAGTCCATTCTCAATGGCATAGTCACGTACCTCATTACGTATCTGGTTATGCAGGTCGTCCATAAGCCAGCATTTCTCAATAGGTAGAATCTTGTCGAAGGCGCCTGTGATGTGAAAGCCGATAGCGTCGCGGGCGAACTCTTTGCCAGAGGCGATCTCCTCATTGGTAAGATATCGACGGTTAGAACATCCGAAGTCGAGTTTGTTACGATACTCTTTGGTCTTCACACTGCCAAGGATAGGATGGAACACAGGCAACTCAATCTTGCCGATACGTGTCAACTGGTCAAACACCTGTTGCTGTTTCATCTTCAACTGCTCTTCATAGGGGAGTTGTTGCCACTTGCACCCTCCACATGTTCCAAAATGCTCACAGAAAGGTTGAATTCGTATCGGACTAGGAGTATGGAGACGGACTATCTCCGCCTCCATAAAACTGTGTTTCTTCTTACGGACCTGTAAGTCACACACATCACCAGGCACTGCCCATGGCACGAATACCACCATATCATCGACCCTTGCCAAAGCCTTTCCCTCGGCTGCAAAGTCGGTGATGGTGATGTTTTCCAACAGAGGGAGTGTTTTCTTCTTTCTGGTCATGTGTTTATCTTGCTGCTACATATTTATGTAAGGTGGCACGAACGGCACCCTTGCCAGCATACAGTTCTTTCACCATGCTTTCAATCTGCTCACCAAGTCCTGCTTCATAAAGGTCGAGTCCGAAAACATCCTTGCGACTATATAATTTGCGCAGACAGCTCCAGTCCTGATCTGGTTTGCCAATTTCTAATGGTGCGACGATTGCCTGCATCTCTTCCAACATAGGATCGGGTGATGGCTCGAAAGTCGTTCCGTCATCTTTGATACCTTTCAAATAGCGGGCATAGCCTGCCAGTGTTAGAGGTATCAGGATGAGGTTCGAAATGTCGAGTCTGCGGCTGATGTATTTCTTGATAGTCTCACCAAAACGGATAGGTAGTTTCTGTGAGGTGTCCATGGCGATGCGCTGTGGAGCGTCAGGCATAAATGGATTAGGTAAGCGACGATTGATGACTGCACCAACAAACTCGTATGGATTCAGAATACCTGGGTCTGTTACGACAGGCATTGCCTCTATATAGCCGATTTTCTGGATAAATGAACGCAGGTCTTCATCTGCCATCTCTGCGGAGATGAGGGTATAACCCAGCATACATCCATAGATAGACATGGCGGTATGCAGAGGGTTCAGACAGGTTGTCACCTTCATCGTCTCCACCTTGTCCACGGTCTCACGGGTAGTATAGAGTGCACCGCCCAAATCGAGTGGGGGACGCCCATTGGTATAGCTGTCCTCGATGACAAGATACTGTGTCTCCTCAGCATTGACGAAAGGTGCTGTAAAGGTATGTTTCTCTGTCTCGATATAGTCGTTATCCTCGAAACCATCAGCGGCAAGCAGCTCCTTTACCTTCTCATGAGGGCGAGGGGTGATCTTGTCTATCATTGACCAAGGGAAGGTGATTTTTGTATTGTCTTTCAGATAATCGAGGAAGTCAGCAGGAACGAGTCCGTCCTTCACCCAACGCTCTGCATAGGCGAACACTCCAGCCTTTACCTTGTCACCATTGTGTGAGCAGTTGTCCATTGACTGTACAGTTAGTGGCAACTTACCAGCCTTGAAGCGCTCCAGCAAAAGTGCCGTCACCTTGCCTAATGCGAAGACTGGTTTCAGACCGCGCTGCAGGTCTGCTTCATTATAGCCATATCCCTTTTCCGTAATGGTGAAGGATATCATTTGGAGTGAAGGGTTGCGGAAAATATCCACCAGTCTGTTCCAATCATTAAACTGATAGTCTGCCTTCAATGCCTCAGTCACTGATGCTATCACTTTTTTCTCTACTGTTCCATCGCTTTTCAGTGATACAAGCAGGGATAGGTTATTATAAGGAGTATAAGCCTTATCGATAACCTCAAAGTCGAAAGTCTCTGCAACGATGACTCCCCGGTCATATTTACCAGTGTTCAATGCGTCGTTAAGGATGGCGGCAGGAAAAGCACGAAAAATGTTGCCACCTCCGAAATGTACCCATGTAGGGGTGTCATGTGTTTTACGGCGTACTGTCTCAATATCGAATTTAGGAAGCTGATAACCTTTTGCCTCCCATGCTGTGGCATCGAAACTGCCAGTCATTATTTCGTTTAATTTCATAATTTCAATTTTAATCAAAGAACCCTGGTTGTTTATATTCAATACCTAACTCACGATCCACAGTGGCGAGGATGCCCTGTACTTGTCCGAGGGCGAACATACGTCCTAGCAAGGTATAACCTGCATTGTGTCCGTGGCTGCTCTCATCCATGATGCCACCTTGCTGGTCCGTGAAGGTCATGCCGTGGTCGACACGCATGGGCAGTTGTGGATTTTCTTTTTCAAATATTCTGCACAATTCAATAAGGTCGGCGCGACCCCCTAAGTGACTTGCCTCTGTAAAGTCTCCGTTGGGGAAGATATGACAGGAGCGCAAATGAACGAAATGGGTGCGGGAGGCAAATTTTTTAGCCATCTCCACTACATTGTTATAAGCTCCGGCAGAAAGACTTCCTGCACAGAATGTCAGACCGTTATGTTTGTTAGGAACGGCATCTAAGAACCACTGGATGTCCTCTTCTGTTCGAACAATACGAGGCAAGCCAAGTATCTCAATGGGGGGATCATCAGGATGCACGCACATATTCATATTACATTCCTCACAGACTGGCATGATAGCCTCCAGGAAGTATTTCATGTTGGCACGGAGCTGTGCTTTGTCAATACCTTTGTAAAGTTCCAAGAACTCACGGAATTTCTGTACGGGAGCTTCATCATTCTCAGAGAAATTGCCACTGACGAAGCCTTGTGTTTTGATGACGATGTTCTCCACTAATTTGTGGTCTTTCTCAGGTGTCATCGTCTTGGCAAGCTCATCGCACTCCGCAAGGACGTTACGACCTTTACCAACGCCCTCAGGGAACTTGAATTTTTCCCATTCCTCACGGGCACCTTTACGTTTCAGGATATAGATGTCGAAATAAGCAAATTCCGCATAGTTGAAATACAGGTTAGTCGACCCGTTGGGATTGTTGTGCAAAAGGTCGGTACGAGCCCAGTCGAGAACGGGCATGAAGTTGTAGCAGATACAATGGATACCCTCTGCTGCGAGGTTACGCAGTGACTGCTTGTAAACTTCTATCTGTTCGTCACGGTCAGGACCGCCGTATTTGATGGTCTCCACGACGGGCAGACTCTCCACCACGCTCCAGCGCATGCCGTAGCTCTCGATGTACTCACGTAGGTCGCGAATCTTCTCTCTTGTCCAAACCTCTCCGAGAGGAACGTCATGCAATGCCGTGACGATACCCTCCACTCCGATCTGTCTGAGCTGTGCAAGTGTGATCTTATCCTTCTTGCCAAACCATCTCCAAGTTCTTTCCATAATAGCTGATATATTTACAGGTTAATACTAATTGTTTTTCGCCATTTTCTTTTTTATGTAAGCGAGTGCTTTCTCCCAGTCGGTATCGAGCGAGAAGCGTATCAGACTCTCACCGTTGTTATAGTAGCTCAATACCATCTCCTTGTCTTTGTCTTTAAAAAGAGGGTTGTTCCTACTGGCTTCCATGAACATTTTTGTCATCTCCTCCTGCAGTGCCTTTGGCATCTCGTTATATTGAACGAGTTTCTGAATGTAGTAAGTCACATATTCGTTCATGGAAATAGCTTGATTGTCGAGGAAATAGACCGATGAGTCGGGCATTTCCTCTTGCATCTTGATGGCGAGGTAATTGAGGGCATCAAGCTTAAACTGGCTGATGCCACGTGCGATAGCACTTGATTGTGGATTCTCTACGACAGTCTTGTTCTTCTGGCGTAATTCGTTGAATACTTCTTGAGCTTGCACTGTCATGCCGACAAAGAGCATGAGGACTAATAAAAACTTTTTCATAGTCATGTTATTGTTGTTTTGTTAAATATTTCTTATGGGTTATTACATTGGGCAATTCCTCCTCATAATGAGTCACCATCACCATCGTTTTGTTTTTACGCTGACAGAATGTCTCGATGATATCCTTTACTCGTCTGCGATTCCAAAGATCCAATCCGTGTAAGGGCTCATCGAGAATCAATAACTGAGGGTCTTTTACAAAAGCGCGGGCCAGCAGTACCAGTCGTTGCTCACCGCTGGAGAGCTTCAAAAAAGAACGGTTGTACTTGCCTTCCAGTCCGAACATGTCAAGCCACCACTTACAGGTGGCAAATTCTTCCTCATTAGGTTTTACGTAAAGCCCCACTGAGTCTTTCAGTCCACTTGCCACAATTCTCACAGCGGGTATGTCACGCAGGTAGGAACGGTGCATCTCGGGTGACACATAGCCGATGTGTTTTTTGATGTCCCAGATACTCTCACCGGTACCTCGTTGATGATCGAAGAGGGTGATGTCACAAGCATAGCTCTGTGGATTGTCCGCACAGACGAGTGAGAGAAGAGTGGATTTCCCACTTCCGTTCTGTCCCGACAGAGCCCAGCGCTCACCGTTATGCACCGTCCAGTTGAGGTCACGCAAAATGGTGCGGTTGCCATAACGGATAGATACATTACGCATATTGATAACCTCATCGGTATGGTAGTCATTGTCTTGATAGGGTAGGTTGAGGATGGCATCCATTTCATGCTTTGTCAACACATGCTCTGGAATATTCACCTGTCGGAACTCATACTCTTCTTTGGTACATGGTGATAATACATGTGCGTCTCTGATCTCGATGACTTCCGATACAGAGTCTGGAATATCATCGGTCTTCGATAGTACTAACATAATATTAATCTCATGTTTCTCTACCAGTAACTTCAGCAAATCCTTCAGTTGGTCGCGTGTCTCTGCGTCAAGTCCGATAAACGGGTTCTCCATAATGAGCAGCTTGGGATTGGCGAAAAGTGTCTTTGTCAGTTGAAACTTTCGCAATTCTCCACTTGACAGTGTAATGACGTATTTGTCAAGCAGTGGCTCCATGTGAAAGAGGTCGTATAGGTGGCGTTGCAGTTCTCTACGTTCTGGGGTGTCCTCACCAGCCAGTTTATAAGCCTTTTCTAAGAGCTCCCCCACGTTAGGTGTTTCTGGGTCGATATCGTGCTGATTCCATCTCAGTTGCAGGTAATATGCTTTGTCGACGGCAGGACCGTATGAGTCACTAAAAGCGATATAGCGTAACCGGTCACTTGCCATATCCCTGCGCAGTTTCTCGATATACAAAGTCTTTCCGCTTCCGTTTCTTCCTACGACGGCTGTTATTTTTTGCATAATTTACTCACCTTTTCCTGGTTCTTGTTCACAAAGTCCTTCCATCCCCTGTAGTGTGCTTGGGATTCCGGACGGTTCATTTGCATATAATGGCAATAGGCAGCACCTAACGCATCGGTAGCATCCATGAACTTTACCATAGCGTCCTCGTCGAATTTCAACAATCGTTGCAACATCCCCGCAACCTGTTCCTTCGAGGCGGCACCATTACCTGTTATCGCCATTTTGATTTTCAGGGGCGCATATTCGTGGATAGGTACTCCGTGGTGGATGGCTGCTGCGATCGCCGTACCCTGTGCCCTCCCGAGTTTCAGCATCGACTGCACATTCTTTCCGAAGAAAGGTGCCTCGATTGCCATCTCATCGGGCAGGTAAGCGTCGATGATACCTGTCACCCTCTCGAAGATGTGCCCCAGTTTCAAATAGGCATCCCCGAATTTCCTAAGGTCAATCACACCCATGGTCATCATCTCAGCTTTCCCGTCCTTCACTTTTAGGACGCCATAGCCCATGATATTCGTTCCAGGGTCGATGCCCAGTATCACCTTTTCCATATCGTGTACAAAGGTACAAATAAGTGCGTAAAACACCAAATTTCTTCGCTTATTTCTCATATCTTAGGTACCGCCTTCGTAAAACATCCCCGTTAGTTGCTTTTTATTCCGATAGCTCCTATCTCAGTAAATTCACTGAATTTGGTGAGTAAATTCACTGAATTTACTGAGTAAACACACTGAATTTACTTTCATAGGAGATACTTCCATATAAGGGCAATTCGAAAAAAAACTACTCCCTTTCTCCCGTCATGTGGCTCAAGGCACGATAAATAAAGGGCGCAAGTAGGGGAGTAGTTGGAGCAACTACTCCCGTCTTAAAATGCCCTGTATATCGGTGTTTCAGAAGAAAAAGGGAGAAGGGGAGTAGTTTTTGCGAAATTCTTAAAACTTCTATGAAATCAGTTACCGAATGAAGCCCACTTTCATACCGACTAAAGGCCACTTTCATACCGATTAAGGGCTTTATTCGACCCGATTAAAGCCCTCATTCAAGTTAATTA
>JAEEGH010020785.1_pt1 | contig 13616 bp, 13 predicted proteins | sample 9134181 | NCBI WGS metagenome assembly JAEEGH01 (sample SAMN16246544, study PRJNA631951) | gut metagenome | biome: gut microbiome; feature: rumen; material: DP-attached | host: Bos | place: Iran: Karaj | collected 2018-10
AGGGTAACTAGCCCCAACTCGACGATAGTCAACAGCGCGGTGGTAAACGCCGGCGCGAATCCCAAAAGAAGGGTGGATATCACCTTTTCCGTCGCCTACGAATCGGACGTCGAACTCGTTAAACGCACGGTCATCGGCGTTATGAGGAGCAACGGCAAAGTGTATCTCGATCCCGAACCGTTCTGTAAACTGAAAACCATAGGAGAGAGCAGTCTCGACTTTTTCTCCAACTGCTGGTGCGATTCCGAAGATTACTGGGACGTTTATTATTACCTTATGGAAAACGTTTACAACGAATTCAAAAAGAACGGCATCGTGATTCCCTATCGGCAGGTGGAAGTGCGGGAAAAACGCGGTGCGGGAACCTTGCCGTTCGACGACAAACCCCTTCCCGAAAGAAAGGAAAAGGCGAGAAAGAAGGAAGAAGACAACCTCATAGAAAAGGTCAAAAAGAAAGTCGATTCCAAAAGGGCGGAGAGAGAAAAAAAGAAGAAAGCCGAAAAAAAGGATAAATAAAAACTTATCGGCAATAATACGACCGACGGTCAATAATCGTCGGGGTGTAAAAACCGTTGATTTTTCACCGCATTTTTGGTATAATATGCCGTGAGTGCGGAAGAAAACTTTCCGCGGTGTGGAGAAACCGTACAGATGAACGAAGAAAATTCTCGATTACAAAAAGGTATAACGTTCGGCGAGATATTCGCCGTATTCCGCGCTAACCTTTTGCTTATCTTAATAATAATAGTGCTTGCGGGGGTTCTCGGCGCGGTGTATTCCAAGGTGAGAAAGCCTTATTATACCGCCACGGAACAGGTGAGTTATTCCGCACGCGTGGACGGAGAGACCGAAAGCCAGGAAAGTACGAGAAGCAGAAACGCAGTGGAGGCGTATATAGATACGGCGGTGGTTTTCTGTTGCACGGGCGTCGTGTTGGATACCGCAAACGGCTACTACGCGTATTACCTGAACTACGGCAACAAAAACCCCGATAACCTCGGCATAGACGAGTTTATAAATCAACTTAAAGCAAATCCCGAAGATTATCCCCTTCTTTCCGAAGAAGAACTCTCAAAGTTAAGTTATTTCACCGTCGGCAACGTAAGTTCCAAGGCGTCGACGTCGGGTTCGGCGAGCAACCCTACCGATATGATAAGTTTCACGATATCGGTAAAAGGTCTCGATAAACAGGCCGCAAGAGAAAAGGTGAGAATCCTCGCCGTCGCCGCAAACCACGAGATAACCGACTATTTCGGCGGCGTTACTTCCAAGGTGATAGAGCTGACCGAACGGGTGGACGGCGTTGCGGTGTCTGCGGATATGTCGGAAAGAAGAATAATACTCGTAGCCCTTCTTATGGGCGTGGCGCTCGCGGCGCTCGTCGTTCTTATAAAATACGCGCTCGACAACACCGTAAAGGACAGGGAAACGCTTGAAAACATCACGGGTTCCGCCGTGATAGCATATATAGAAGACGTAAAGGAGGCAGACCGTGGAAGAACGCTTGCAAACTAATACGGTTGAAACCGAAAAAAGCGGCGTGGATTTCGTTACCGTCCTTAACGTTTTAAGAAGGTTCTGGATACTTCTCGTCGTAACGACTATCTTAGGGCTTGCGGCGGGGGTAGTGTACGCAAAGGTAAAGGACAAACCCGTTTATACCGCAAGGGAGTCGGTTATGTTTATAACCAACGTTACCAAACTCGATATGTCGTCCACTACTGCGGGGAGTTCGTCCACGAATAACGCGACGCTTGCAAAAAAATACCTTCCCGACCTTGCGGTATATCTTAAATCCGACCTGTTCGTAAACAGGGCGAACGAAGCGTATAAGCAAGAATACGGCGAAAATGCGGGCAGTATATCGTCGGGCGGTATATCGATATCCTATTCCGAAAACAGTCTTATATTTTCCATATCCTATTCCGATTCGGAAGAACAGGTTGCGAAAAACAAACTGAAAGTTCTCGTCGCAAGTTCAAACGAAACGATACAGGGTGCGGACGAGGAAGGCAGCAGTATTCAGGGGCTTATTATAGGCGAAGATCTGGAATTGAAGCCGACGCAGAATTTCCCCACGGTGTCGGTGAGTACAAGAGCGGCGAGGATAACCGTTATCGCAACGGTTTTGGGACTGATCGTCGGGGCGGCGATAGCCGCGATAATATATCTTACCGACAACACCGTAAAGAACAGGTACGAACTCGAAAACCTTACGGGCAGTTCGGTGATAGCGTATATAGAAGACGTAAAACAGTAAAAATACTTTCGCCGCCGTGAATTTTTACGGCGGCGAAACTTTTTTAAAATATTTCCCTTACGGCGAGAGTTTCTCCCGTTATCCCGTCGAGAAGAAGGGCTTTTAACTTTCCTTTCTTGTCGCACAGCCCCGCGTACCAGTAGGGCTTTTCGTTTTTTAAGAGTATTTTAAGGCGTATTTCGCCGTCGAAAACCCCTTCGGGGGTTTTGTACAGCGCAAGAAGTTCGGGGTTACCTTCCGAAAGTTTTTTAAGCGCGTCTTTAAATGAGAGCGCGTTTTCGGGAACTTTCGACGTAAGAATCACCGTTTCGCTTTTCTCTCCGCAGATGACCGAAACGGAAAAACTTTTTTCCGTAAAGTCTGAAATTTCCGCCGCCGTACCGTAAACGCCCGTAACTTCGTTTACCGCAAGATCCGCGGAATATGAAGCGTCTCCCACCGAAAAGGCGATACTTCTCTTTATCCCGTCTATTAGGGGGGTGTTTACCCGAAATTCCAGAAAAACGCCTTTCTCTCCCACTATCCCGTCGTTTAGGTACGGGTATTCTTTTTCGGTAAGAAAAGCCGAGATATCGTAATTATCCGATCGCCCCGAAAAGATATCCCGCCGCGCTTCGCTGACGTAGGCAAGGTAAGGATCTTCCGCTTTGCAACCGAAAAACAAAAGGCAAGAACACAAAAACGCACATATCAAAGGTTTTTTCATAACGAATATTTCCCCCGAAATAAATTATGAAAACAAAGCGCAAAATATGCCGCCGCGGAAATTATCGAAAAACGTTGATTTTTCGGCGATATTCTGTTACAATGTAAATATCAACTGTTAAGGTGGTATCGTGAAAAAAACGGTGTTATTCACGGCGGGCGTAACTTTCGCCGCCGCGATACTTACTGCGGTAATAATATACTTTATAGTGGCATTTGTGTCGCCCGTGGCTGTGGCGGGACTCTGGAACGACGTCGGCGCGTATTCCCTTTCGGTAAAATATTACGAAAGGCAGTATGAAAAGACGGGGGACGAAGGGGACCTTCTTACGCTGTGTCTTAAAACCGACGAATACAAAGATTCTAAAAGAGCGTCCTTTTACCTTGAAATTCTTACGGGAAAGGAAAATTTCAACGCCCTTTGCGAAAGCGAAGACGCAAAAGTGTCGCTTGCCGTTTCGGCGTACGATTATTATTACGGCAAGTACGCCGTCGCGGAATATTACCGCGTCGGTATAAACGCCGCGATATCGGTAGCCGTTCGCTCGCAGGATAACGGGTACACGAGATATAACCCTTACTACGTCTTACTTAACGACGGAAAGATAGGTCTTACGGAGAGCGACAGGGAAGTTCTTATCGCCGCCGCGGAAGAATACGTTTCTTCTTTCCCGATTGAAGAGCAAGACGGGATAAGGCAGGAGATGGGATTATAAAATTTTAAAGGCAATGCGCCGCCGAAAGCGAAAACGCTTTCGGCGGCGTTTTTTTATTTTAAAATTTTTCGGAAAAATATTTTTAAAATCGTGGTCAGTAGGTACTTGTCGGAAATTTTCGGGGCGGTATAATGACGGCGATTGCAAGGAGAAAAGGTGAAAGATACCGTAAAAAGGATACTCGCGATAGAAAGGGAATTATCCATGCGGGCGATCCCCGACAAACTTAAAAACTACAACGCGGGGGAAAAGAAACACTTAAAGCAGATAGCCTTTCACAAATGCCAGAAGAAAAACCGCTGGGTATTCGGCGGCAACCGCAGCGGCAAGACCGAGTGCGGCGCGGTGGAAACGGTGTTCGCGGCACGCGGGATACACCCGTACAGGGAAAACAGAAAAGACGTTTTCGGGTGGGTGGTGTCTCTTTCTTCGCAGGTTCAAAGGGACGTGGCGCAGGCAAAGATACTTTCCTACCTTAACCCCCGCTGGATAGCCGATATAGTGATGTCTTCGGGAAAGAAAGACGCACCCGTTCACGGCGTTATAGACCAGATAATGGTAAAAAACGTCTTCGGCGGGATATCGGTCATCGGCTTTAAGTCCTGCGATCAGGGCAGGGAAAAGTTTCAGGGGAGTTCCTTGGATTTCGTGTGGTTCGACGAAGAACCGCCCAAGGATATCTACGACGAGTGCGTTATGCGGGTAATGGATAAGGGCGGGTATATTTTCGGCACTATGACGCCCCTTAAAGGACTGACCTTCGTTTACGACGAAATATACTTAAAAAGCGGCGTAAATCCCGATATCTGGTGTGAATTTATGGAGTGGAGCGATAACCCGTACCTATCGGACGGCGAAACGTCGGCTTTGGAAAAACTTCTTTCCCCCGACGAGCTGGAATCGAGAAAATACGGGCGGTTTAAGAGCAGGGAAGGGTTCGTTTATACGGAATTCGACGAGAACGTGCACGTTATAGACCCGTTCGACGTGCCGAAGGAGTGGTACGACGGTATTTCAATAGACCCGGGGCTTAAAAACCCGCTTTCCTGCCACTGGTACGCCGTGGATTACGACGGCACGGTTTACGTTATCGCCGAGCATTACGAAGCGGAAAAGTCCATAGAGTACCACGCCGAAAGGATAAAAAAGATATGCGAAAGGTTAGGCTGGAAAAAGGACGGCAAAAACCGTTACTCGGCGATTATCGACTCGGCGGCGAACCAAAGGACGCTGGCGGCGGTAAAGAGCGTTTCGGAACTGTTTGCGGATCTGGGGATAATGACCGACACGGGCGTGAATAAAGACCTGTTTTCGGGGATATCCACGGTAAAAAGGTATTTAAAAGTGCGGGACGGGAAAGCGAAACTGTATATTTTCCGCAACTGCGTGAACCTTATAAGGGAGATAAAGAATTACCGTTGGGGAAAGGAAGACGCGCCCGTAAAGGAAGACGACCACGCCCTGGACGAACTCAGATATTATCTTATGAAAAAGCCGCAGAATATTCCCGCAAAACCCGCCAAAACTCTGGTGCAATTAAATAAAGAACGGCTGTATAGGAAAATTTTAAATGAGCGGAGAAGATCGTAGCGCGGCGTTTTCCGAAAAGATAAGGGACGCGCTGATAAAAAAGGCAATGGGTTACGACGTGAAAGAAGTGGTGGAAGAATACTCGGAAGAAGACGGGGAGATAAAACTCGTGAAGAAAAAGGTTACCTTAAAGAATGTTCCGCCCGACGTTACCGCCCTTAAAATGCTTATGGAAGAAACGGAAGGGATATCCGACCTTTCCGACGAAGAACTCAAAAAAGAAAAGGAAAGACTGTTAAAAGAACTTTCGGAAGAAGAAAAAATCAAAAAGGAGAAGAAAAAGTGCAGCAAAAAAGACAGCGAAAAAACGCTATGAGCGGGATAAAGGAAGAAAAATTCCGCGAAGAACTGGTCGCCGAAGTGGAAAAGGACTTCGAAAACCGCAGGGCGGCGAGATTGCGGCTCGAACGGCAGTGGGAACTCAACATGAATTTTCTTGTAGGCAACCAGTACTGCGACGTGAACGGGCGCGGCGAGATAGTGGATGAAGGCAGCGAATATTACTGGCAGAAAAACGACGTGTTCAACCATATCGCGCCGATAATGGAATCGCGCGCGGCGAAACTTTCAAAGGTGTCGCCGACCTTAAACGTGCGTCCCAAAACCGACGACGATTCCGACGCGAGAGCGGCGAGCCTTGCGCAGAAACTTCTTATTTCCGCCTTCGAAGAAGAAAACGTTATGGCGGCGGTGAGAAAGGTAACGGTGTGGTCGGAAACCTGCGGAACGGGGTTTTACAAGACGGTGTGGAACGATAAGGGCGGCGCTATAATAGGCGATTACAAAGAAGAGCCCGTGTTCGAAGGCAACGTAAAGGTGATACCCGTGTCGCCGTTCGAGATATTTCCCGACAACCTGTTCACCGAAAACGTCGAAGACTGCGCCAGCATAATAGAAGCGAGAGCGGTAACGGCGGCGCAGATAAAGGAAAAGTACGGCGTGGACGTTACGGGGAAGAGAATAAACGTGTTCGGGCTTAAAAACGGCGAAACGGGGGCGTCTTCCGACGGAAAAGACGTTTTGGACGACGCGGTGATCGTGATAGAACGTTACGAACGCCCGACGGCAAACTTTCCCAAAGGCCGCCTTATAACCGTCGCCGACGGAAAACTTCTTTATTACGGCGAACTGCCCTACGCAAACGATAAGTACGGCGGCAGGACTTACCCCTTCGTAAAACAGGAGTGCGTAAAGGTGGCGGGGAGTTTCTTCGGACTTTCGGTGATAGAACGGTTAATTCCCGTACAGCGGGCGTTCAACGCCGTCAAAAACCGCAAACAGGAGTTTTTGAACAGGCTTTGCAGCGGGGTAATGACGGTGGAAGACGGTTCGATAGACGTCGACGAACTCGCCGAAGAAGGGCTTTCCCCCGGCAAGATATTAGTTTACAGGCAGGGCGCGAAAGCGCCGGAACTTATGTCGGGATTTTCCATGCCGTCGGAATTCAACGGCGAAGAAGAAAGACTCGTCAACGAGTTCGTAAGGATAAGCGGGGTAGCCGACGTGTCTTCGGCTTCCGCAAACGCGCACTTAACGAGCGGTTCGGCGTTGCAGATACTTATCGAGCAGGACAACGAAAGGCTGGTCGTTCACGCCGACACCATAAGGGACTGTATAGTTAAAGTCGCCAAACAGATATTAAGACTCTATAACCAGTTTACGGTGAACTTACGCGCAGTCAAACTTGCCGACAAGGAAGGCAAGATTCGTACGTATTACGTCGAAAAATCGGCGATGGAATCCGACGACGCGTATATAGAGAACGAAAACGAATTGCTTTTCGGCAACCGTCAGAAAAAGGACGCCGTGTTCGATATGTATAAAAGCGGGCTTTTATGCGACGAAGAAGGCACACTCCGTCCCGCGATAAAGGAAAAGGTTTTAGAACTTTTGGGGTATAAGGAGTTGGACTACAAAAAGGGGATATCCCGTCTTCACGAACAGAAAGCGCAAGGAGAGAACGAAACGATAAGAAAAAAGGGGCTCGACGCGGAAGATATAGACGACCACAGGATACATATAGACGAGCATACGCGATATATTTTAAGCGAATACGACGAACTCGGCGAAAAGGAAAAAGAAAACCTTTACGCGCATTTAAGGCAGCACAAAGAAATGCTTGAAATAAAAAAGGGGGAAGAAGAAAATGACGGATAACGAAAAAGACACCTTGAACGTAAACGCCGAAGAAGTAACTTCGGAAGAAAAAGAGCCCGCCGTTTCCGCGGAAACGGCGGGGCTCGGAAAATTCAAAGACGCAAACTCGCTTTTAAAGGCGTACGATTCCTTACAGTCTGAATTTACCAAACGCTGTCAGAAGATAAAGGAGTTGGAAAAGCGCATTTCGGAGTACGATAAAGACGCGTCTCCGTCGTCCGAAAGCGCGGCGCAACCGCCCGCAGGTATAACCGAAGAAGAGAAACGCGAGTTTCTCAAAGGCTACCTAAAACAGGTGATAGGCGCAAGGTCGAAAGCGATATTGTTAGACGGGGAAGGCGCGGGATTAAAAACCCCCAACGCAAAGCCGAGAACCGTCGCGGAGGCAGGGCGACTTGCCAAAGAAATATTAAACAAACAGTAAAAAGGAGAAAATATGGCAGTAAATCTGACTAATGCGGACAGCGCCTTAAAAACCTATTATTTAGACGCCGTTTCCGAACAACTCAACAACAACGCCAACCCGTTTTTGGCGCAGATAAAGAAGACCACCGACGACGTGTGGGGAAAAGAAGTGAGAAAACTCGCTATCCACGGTCTCAACGGCGGCATAGGCGCGGGGAGCGAAGACGGCGATCTTCCGCCCGCCAAGGGAAACCATTACTCGCAGTTCACGGCTACTCTTAAAAACCTTTACGGGACCATCGAAATTTCCGACAAGGCGATAAGGGCGTCGGAAAACAATTCGGGGGCGTTCGTGAGTTTATTGAACGCCGAAATGGACGGGCTTATAAAAGCGTCGTCTTTCAATCTCGGCAGAATGCTTTTCGGCAACGGCACGGGCGTGCTCGGTAAAGTTTCCAGCATATCGAACGGCATAGTGGTGTTAAGCACCGTGCAGAACGTTATGGAGGGCATGATAGTCGATTTCAGAACTTCCGCGGGCGTGCTTATAGAAGGCGCGACGGGAAGAGAAATAGAAGTCGTCGACAGGATTAGTAAAGCCGTAAAATTAAGCGGCACGACGCTTACCACCGAAACCGTTCCCGCCAACAGCATTATGACGGTGCAGGGTTCTTACAATAACGAAATAACGGGACTTTCCGCCATTTTCGACAACAACGTTCCCACCTTGTACGGGCTTACCAAATCCGAAAACTACTGGATGAACCCCTATATAAAAGCCAGCGTCGGCAGTATCAGCGAATCGGCGATCCAGAAGGCTCTCGACAATATCGAAGAAAACGGCGGCGCACCGGCTAACCTTATCGTTACGTCGATGGGCGTACGCCGCTCGCTCGTAAACCTTTTGTCTTCCAACAAGCGCAACATAGACGCTATGGACCTTGCGGGGGGATTCAGGGCGATAAGTTACAACGGCATACCCGTAGTCGCCGACAGGTTCTGTCCTTCGGGCACGATGTATTTACTCAACACCGAAGACTTTGCTCTTCACCAACTTTGCGACTGGGAGTGGCTCTCGGGCGACGACGGCAAAGTGTTAAGGCAGGTGGCGGGGAAACCCGTATACACCGCTACGCTCGTAAAATACGCCGAACTCGTCTGCTCCCGTCCTTACGGACAGGGCGCGCTTTTCGGCATAACCGAAGCGTAAACCATAAAAACAAGGTTATTCTCCGGGAGTTTTCTCGGAGAATAACCGTAAAAGGGGAAAGAAATGAAACTTAAAGACATAGTAAGAAACTCGGCGATATATTTGGGCTTGGATTCGGTAAAGAACTATATCGACAACGTGGGCACGGCTACCGCCGAAACCCTTAAAGAAGTGGACCTTTTAACGAATCTCGCAAATCTCGTTATAGGCGAACTTGCTTCCGCCTACGTTCCCATGCTGTATTCCGAAACGGAAACGGCGGAGAGCGGCAAGATATATTTTTCCGCTTTAAGCAAAGACCCCGTAAAGATAACCGCGGTAAAGGACGGATACGGAAATAACGCGGATTTCAAGATATTTCCCGAATATGTCGCGGTGAAAGACGGAAGTTACGAGATAACCTATCAGTATATCCCGTCGAACTACGATCTTACCGACGATCTGGGGTATAAGCCGCAGGACGTTCCCGCGCCCGCATTTTCCTACGGGCTGTGCGCGGAATACTGCATAACCCGCTGCCGTTTCGAAGAAGCGGTGGCGTGGAGAAAAAGGTACGTCGCGGCACTTGAAAAAGTTCTCGCGCCCAAAAACAGGGTGATGAAAGGCAGGGAGTTTATATGAAAAAACAGGAGATTGCTTTTTCCGCGCTGAAAACTTCCGAGTACGAAAAGGAGTTTAAAAAGGGCGGAAAGAAACGCGTGTTTTCCTACGCGCAGGGGGAAGAATTCCTATTTTCTTCCGCCGTCGAAAAGATTTTCGGGATAGGGGAAGATATATATCTTCTTTCGTCCGACGGCTTTTTCTACAAACGTGAAAACGGCACTTTTCTTGCGGTGTCTTCCACGCAGTTCGGCACGGACCTAAAATTTTTGCCCGTAACCTACAACGGCGAAAAAGCGACTTTGGTCGTTACCCCTTCGACGGCGGAGATAGACTGCGGCGAAACGTCTTTGCAAGTATCCGTGCCTTACGGGATATTAAGGTTTTACGCGGGGCGGTTATTCGTTGCGAGCGGCAAAACGCTGTATTACGGCGACCTGTTCAACTTTACTTCCTGCGGCGTGGGAAATATGCGCGGCGGGTTTATCGAAACGGAAAACGAAGACGGCGATATCGTCGGTATAGAAGAAAAAGACGGCAAACTCTTTATGATCTGCGAAAATGCCGTGCTTTCGCTTACGGCTTTTACTTCTCCCGAAGAGTTTAAGATGGAAAGAGTGTGCGCAAACTCGGGCGCGCAGGCGGGATCCGTCGCAAAAGTCGGCGACCGTATCTATTTTATCGGGGAAGAAGGACTTAAAAGATTCGACGGCAAAAAGACGGAAACGGCGTCCGTAACGCTTGCCGGCGAAGTAGCGGACGGCGACGCCGAAAGTTATTGCGGCAAGTACGTTATAACGGTAAAGCGTAACGGCGTCTCCCACACCTACGTTTACGAAGATTTTACGGGTGCGGAAGATATAATCGGACTGCCGGATCACGCCGTATCGGACGGCGCGGTAACGGCGCAAAGTTCCGTCGGCAAGGTAATGCGCCTTACCGCAAGTTACGCTTTTTTTTCGGGAGAAACGCAGGACGAAAGCGATTTCGGAACGAGTAAGGAAAAAGTGGCGATAGCCGCCGATATGAGCGTTACGGGAAGCGCCGTTTTCAATATAAGCGGCAAGACCGAAACGGTCTCGAAACAGGTAACGGGCGGCGAAAATTACCTGCGGTTTAACGTTGCGGGAAGAAAGTTTTCGGTATCTTTCACCGGCGCGTCGTCGGACTTTTCGGTAAACAGATTTAAGATAATTTACGCCGTAACGGGAGGTTAATATGAATTTCGTGCAACCCACGACCAAGGCGGAAATGATAAACACCTTGAAAGAAATATTTTATTTTTACAGAATAAGAAGGGAAGACTTCGAAAACGTAACGTTGGATGACCTTTCTCTTCAAAGACTTACGTACGTTCAGCCGACGGCGGCGCAGGTACGGGCGAAAGCCGAAGCGCTTCTTTTGCCGTCGCAGACGTTAAGGTTACTTAACTACCGGAAGGAACTTTCGGAAAAGCGCGCCGCGCTTGCAAAAGAAAGCGCGGCGATAACCGCCGAAACGGCGGCGCTTACTTCCGCAATAAACGCTTCCTACGCCGAAAGCGTGCAAAGGGTAGAGAACGAAGCGGTAAAAAAAGGCATAGCGCACGGGAGTATCGTACTCGACAGGATTGCCGAATTAACCATAAAGAAGAACACGGATCTTGCCGCCTTGAACCTTTCTCAACAGCAAAAGGCGACGAGACTTTCCGCGGAAATTTCCGCACTCGACGACCTTATTTCGGGCGCGGACGACTACTTTTCCGACCTTTGCGAAGCCGAAATAGAAGCGAAAATCGAAGAACTTTCGGAAAAAGAAGAAGAAAAACGGACGGAGATATTTAAGTATAACAACGCTCTTTCGGAAAAGGAACAGCGTTATGCAAACAGCATTACCATAAAGAGAGCGAGCCTGCAATTACAGCACATGGAGATTGTTTCGGACTTTTACACGAAAGACGAACTCGTGGAAATGGGCTATTACGCCGACGCGCTTTCCTGCGTGATGGGCTACTACAACACTCTTTCGGCTTCCGCCGCGTACAACGATATAGTGGCGGACAGGGACTTACCCATATATCTCGACGATTATTATTCTAATCTCGTGTATCTTTACAGAACGCGGGCGGGGCAGTAGAGATTCGGGCGAAAACCTTTACGGCTTTCGCCCGAATTTTATTTTACCGCCTTTACAAAACCGCCGAAAAGTGTTAAAATGATGTAAAGCGGTTTATTATGAGTAAGAAAGTACGGATAGGTAATATCACGATAGGCGGCGGCGAAAGGATAGCCGTCCAGAGTATGGCGACGTTTAAGACTTCTTCCGAGAAGGCTTTGGCACAAGCCGTGGCGCTATCAAAAGCGGGTTGCGATATTTTAAGGTTTTCCGTTACCGACTTTGAAGACGCGAAAGCCTTCGGAAATATAAAAAAGAGCGTGGATATCCCGCTTTGCGCCGATATACATTTCGATTACCGCCTTGCCGTTGCGGCGGTAAAAGGCGGCGCGGATAAAATACGCATAAACCCCGGCAACGTGGGTTCGGAGAGCGGGATAAGAGAGATAGCCGCGGCGGTGAAAGCGGCGGGGATACCCGTTCGGGTGGGATCCAACGGCGGCAGTATGGAAAAAGAGTTTCTCTCTAAATACGGAAAGAACGAAATTGCCCTTGCGGAAAGCGCGTTAAAGGAAGTCGCGTTGCTTGAGAAATACGGCGTTTACGATATAGTCGTGTCGGTAAAGGCGTCTTCGCCCGCGCTTACGGTAAAAGCCTACGAGTACGTCGCGAAAAAAACCGATTACCCCCTGCATATCGGGGTTACCGAAGCGGGTACGGAATATAACGGCGTTATAAAAAATTCCGTCGCGATAGGGGCGCTACTTTTCCGCGGGATAGGAGATACGATACGGGTAAGCCTTTCCGCCGACCCGTTGCGAGAGATAAAGGCGGCGAAAGCGATACTTTCCGCCGTCGGTAAAGAAAGTTGCGGAGCGGAAGTTATAGCGTGCCCCACCTGCGGGCGGTGCGAGTGGGATTGCATGGCTTTCGCCGAAAAGACCGAAAGGTTTTTAGACGGCGTCCGTAAACCCCTTAAAGTGGCGGTAATGGGGTGCGTGGTCAACGGCCCCGGAGAAGCGCGGGACGCGGATATAGGGATAGCGGGCGGCAAGGATTGCTGTATGATATTCGTTAAGGGCGAACCGTATAAAAAAGTGAAAAAGGAAGACGCGGAAACGGAATTTTTCGCGGAATTGAAAAAATGTATTCTGTAAAGAGCAGCGCGGAATTTATCTCAGACATACGGGGCTTATCGGAAGAATTGAAAGACATAAGGATAAGTTCTGTGGAAGTGGACAGGGATAAAAATTCCGTGACCTACAACTTCATATGCGACAAATCGGTTTCCGACGCTTTGCGGCAGAAAATTGCCGAAAAGGCGGCGGAAAACACCGCGCCGATATTTTCGACGGTTTCGGTGAACGTCAAAAAGATAGTCGCCGACGAAAAACTGATCAACGCCGAGATATTCAGGTTTTTGCAGGAAAACTATATGTCGGTGTCGATATTTCTAAAAGCCGAAGACGTTTCTTCGGTAGTATCGGACGATCTCGTAAGATATAAACTGCGCCTTACGAAAGACGGGGAAACCTACGTTTTGAATAACGGCGCGATAGCGAAACTCAACGAATATCTTGCCAAAAAATTCTGCGCCGAATTTGCGGGCGCGACGGAGATAAAACCCGAAGTGTTATCTATAAACCTTCTTTCCGACGAAGTGTTCGAGAGCGAACTTCAAAGGATAGAATACCGCACCATAAAGGTAGAAAACGTCGTGCCGATAGACGACGAGTTTATGGGCGATTCCGCCATATATATAGAAGACGTAAGAGACGGCGAAGTAACGGTGTGCGGCACCATAACCGATATGGAAGAAAAAGAGACCAGAAACGGCAAGCCGTTTTTGGTACTGCGTTTAGACGACACTACGGGAAGG
>JAEEGH010020788.1_pt1 | contig 13615 bp, 9 predicted proteins | sample 9134181 | NCBI WGS metagenome assembly JAEEGH01 (sample SAMN16246544, study PRJNA631951) | gut metagenome | biome: gut microbiome; feature: rumen; material: DP-attached | host: Bos | place: Iran: Karaj | collected 2018-10
GGGCTACGCGCGCTACCTGAAGGGCATCCGCGACGACGGGACGCCGTTCGAGCCGTCCCCGGACCCGCTGCTGGCGGAGCTGCAGGCCCTCGTGGCGCCGCTGGAAATCGGCAAGCCGGACCAGGATTGGTCCTGCCTCAAGCAGCTGTTCAGCCGGAAGGACGTCTTTGCGGTGGACCTGTATGAGGCCGGCCTCGGCGAGCGCATCGAGGGGATGGTCCGCGAACTGTACGCCGGGCCCGGCGCCGTTCGCGAGACGCTGCACAAGTATGTGACAGCGAGGTAATTACGCTTCCTTAGAAATCGTTTTAGCATAGTGGCACTGGAGGACTTCTCCGGTGCCATTGTGCCAATTGTGCATCCCGTTTCCGAGGCAGTCGCGCCAGGCCTTGCAGTCCTTGCATCGGCCCGTCCGGGCCCAGTCCCGCTTGCGGAAAGCCTCGAAGCGGTTCTCCCAAACCTCGTAGAAATTGTCCGTATAGATGCTGCCTTGGGAGAAGCGGTCCCGGTCGATGTTGGGGCAGGCGCAGATGCGGCCGTCGATGAGGACGGACGCGATGTTGATGCCGGCGCGGCAGAAATACCGGATGTCGCGGACCTTCTCCTCGTATCGGCCCAGATAGCCTTCGCAGCTGAAGGTCACCTTCATCGGCCCGCCTTCCTGGCGCTTGGCCTGGATGAATTCCATCAGGGAAACGAACTGGGAATCAGAGAGTTTCATCTCCGGATCGGCGGCGGCCCGGCCGATGGGGATGATGGTGAACAGCCGCCACTGCTTCACGCCCAGGCTTTTGAGAATCTCGTAGATTTCCGGAAGTTCAGAGAGATTCCGCCGGTTCACGCAGGTGACGACATCGGCGTTCAGGCGCGGCTCCGCGGCGATGATGCCGATGGCGCGGAGGGCGCGGGCATAGCTCCCGGGAACCCCGCGCATCCAGTCGTGGGAGGCCTCCAGGCCGTCCAGGCTCACGGTGACGGCGCCCATCCCGGCGGCCATCAGCTTCCCGTGCATCGCCTCGTCGTAGCACCAGCCGTTGGTGACCATGCCCCAGCCGAAGCCCCGGCGGCGGATTTCCCGCCCGGCCTCGGCGATGTCCGGCCGCAGCAGCGGCTCCCCGCCGGTCAGGACCACGGAAAAGTCCCGCGGCCGGTGGTCCGCCGGAATCGTGTCCAAGGCCCGCAGGAAGTCTTCCAGGGGCATGTCCTTCTCCCGGCTCTGCACGGAGCAGTCGCTCCCGCAATGGCGGCAGCGGAGCATGCAGCGGGTCGTGCATTCCCAGAAGAGGTAATTCAGTTCATGGACCTTCGTCTCATTGGCTCGGAACAGGCGGAACAGCAGCGGATTCATAACGCGGGTATGGTCTTTCGGCAAATTTACGTTATTTTTGTGCAAGATTCGTCCCCCGGGGGATTTATCTTATAAACGCGACATCCATGAAATTCTTGCATAATCTTTTGAAAGGAGCGTCCCTGACCGGGGCCCTGTTCGTGTTCCAAGCCTGCTACGGCATGCCCCAGACTCCGCTCTGGGAGGACGGTGGCGAGGCGCCGATGAATTTCACACTGGTTTCCCACACGACGGGCGAACCCCTGGAGGGCATCCGGATCAAAGGCGGCGCCTGGAAACAGAGCCTGGAAAGGGAAGATATATTGGGAATCACGGACGCCAACGGCCACTGCCGCGTGGGGATTCCCTATTTCCGTAACCAAGAGGGCCCTTTCCTCCGGTTCGAAGACCCGCAGGGCGCGTTCATCGTCAAGGACACTTCCCTGGTGGACCTCCGCGACCGGGAAATCGTCATCAAACTGGATTCTGTCCAATGAAAACGCGCCTGACCGTCCTCGCGGCGCTGTTGCTGCTGAGCGCCACCGCCTATGCCCAGGAGGAAGATCCGCCCTTCTTCAAGCAGTTTTCGGTGGAAATCGCCACGGGCCTGCCGCCCATCCATACCCTCCTCGAGGTCAACGGCACCAAATACGACAAAGCGCTCGCCCAACAAGGGAAAGAACCCGATATGGAGGGCGCCTGGATGCCTGCGCTGAGCCTGTCCGCCGTCTGGAAAACGGCCCGTCGCTGGGAGATGGTCCTGACAGGTGGCGTTTCCTGGTGCCACCACAAGGTCATCCAATACGGGACCTTCGGCATCGATCCGCAGGGGAATCCCCGCTACAACCTGAAAGATCCCCATCCGGACGGCTGGAGAGACTCCGCGCCCATCGGCGCCCTCTTTTTCCAGGCACGCTGCTTCTGGAACCCCACGCAGAAAGTCAAGCTCTACTCCGCCTTCGGCGGCGGACTCGTGATGAGCGGCAAGGAGCGCTTCGTTTCGGACAATCGCATCAGCATCGTCCCGTCCATCACCCCCATCGCCGTCCGCTTCGGCACCGGCCCCCTGAAATTCTTCATCGAAAACACATACAGTCCCGCCGCCACCGCCTTTGACCTCGGCCTCGGCTGGACCTTCTGACCGGATTTCGGGTCAAGCCCGGAAGGACGAAGGGAAAGTGCCTCCAACCATCTCACTAACCACCCCTCTTTTCCCGGCCCCCTTCCCCTGCCTCCAGGATTTCCCTGTACAAGTCTCGCTTGTACATCAGGACGACCCTCAGGCTGGGTTTCCCTGTACAAGTCTCTCGGGCGAAGGCCCCAGAAGGCCAGATTGGCGGAGACTTGAGCACAAAAATTGACATTAAAGCGCCTGAACTTGTACAAGCGAGACTTGCGCACCGCAGAACCACACCCGGATGGCGGAAAGATTGGTGCTCCCGGTAGCGAAAAGGATCTTTCCGGCCAAATAACGGGGTTTCGCCAAACAGCCGCACATCGACCCCGCCTGGATGCCTTCGGCGACCACCTGCCGTGCGCCGATGGCAGTAATCGGCCTGTGGCGCACCGCAACCACCGGCACAACGCGCAGAAGCCATCTTCCGGTGCGGCTGTTTGGCGGCGGGAGGAGGTGGCGAAGCCCTTGCGAGGTGCAATACCTCGAATTAGGCTGTATTTTCCAGAGATTCCGGGGCAAGCCCGGAATGGCGGAAGGCCAACCCAGAATGACTGGGGGTCAAGCACGGAAGGAGGGAGCACCTCTCTGCGTTTATCTATTTGATATTAAATTGATTAACTGTTCACTGGTGCACCGGAAAGTGCACCAGTGAGTAATTAATTCGCTGATAGCCAGCTTATTACTGATTCGCCAAGATGGCGGCTTCCACTTCTTCGGGGGTGGGATTGATCTTGAGGATGATTCCGTCCGGGCCGATGAGGAAACGGGCGCCTGCGCCATTCGCATAACCATACAATGTCCAGACGGCATGGTCCTCTCCCAAGGCGATCAGGCTCGTCCAGGGATAAGCGTCCTGCGCCAAGGCCCTTCTCCATTCGGAATCCTTGAATTCCCGCGCGGCTCCGACCACCACAAAGCCGGCGTCCTTGTACTTTTCATAGACGGGGACCAGCAGGCGGCTGTTCGACCGGCAGGGCCCGCACCAAGACGCCCAGAGGTCCAGCAAGGCAACCTTTCCGTCGATCAGTGACGACAGCGAGACCCGGTTCCCCTCCGTGTCGGGCAAAGTGAAATCCTGGTAAGGAGCTCCCTCGTAGGCCTTGGCGCCTTCAATGGCCACTTTGGCCAGGTTGTGCACGTTGCACCCGGGGAAGAGACCCTTATACACCTCGTCATAGCGAGACAGCCAAAAGCTGACATCGTGGTTGAGATTAAGTGCCGTTTTCATGGCTTGCGCAACCAGGAAGAACGTCGCCTGCGTCGGTTTTTCTTCACAGAGATGGACCTTGTCATAATCCAGTTGTCGCTTGCCAATCTCGTTATTCAAGGAATCCCGAGCCTGACCCTCCGGGGTCAGCATCTCCCCGCTCATTTCAAGTTTACTCAGGAGCACGGTCAATGAATCCCGTTTCGCCCCGGAAGAGGCATTATACCGATCAAAAAGTTCCTGGTATTCTTTCGTAAAATAAGTGTTCGCCCGCGCCAGGCTGTCAAAAAGCCTACGGTACTCCGCAGTATCATCCTGAAGCGCTTTCTCTTTTGATTCCCGATACGAACTATAGAAAGCATTCAATGGAGACTCCGAACTGGTATGGATTTTGGCGTCCCTGCCATCACTCTTTGAATAGGTCACGTACAGTTTCGGACTGTCTACGAAGAAGGGAAGGGATGCATAGGCTCCTTTTTGGACAGGGACAAAGAATTCATACACCGAATTGGAATCCAAGGAGAGGTATGCATCTATCTTGTTATTCCGAATCCTGATCTTTGCCAGAGGCTTTTCTCCGTGGAAAATATCCATGACATCCGCCGGAAAGACCAACGCGTATCTCCCCTCCGCCCCCTCGATCGTTCCGGTCAGGTGGAAATTGCCGTCGTTCCGGCCGGCGCAGGATGCCAGCAGGGCCAACGCAAACAAAAACTGAATCGTCTTTCTCATACAAATCGCATTCTGTTGGACCCAAAGTTACAAATAATCAGGTATTTCTCGTTAAAAAAAGTGCCATTCGCCAAACAGCCGCACATCAACCCCCGCCGGGATGCCTTCGATGGCCACCCACCGTGCGCCGATGGCCGTAATCGGCCTGTGGCGCACCGCAACCGCCGACACAACGCGCAGAAGCGATCTTTCGGTGCGGCAGTTTGGCGGCAAAGTCCCCGCGTGGCGCGATACTTCGAATTAGGCTGTACGTTCCAGGGATTCCGGGTCAAGCCCGGAATGAGGGGAGGTAGCCCCGGAATGACGGGCCTTAGAACTTCACCTCAACGGGTTTGCCGTCGTACTGGACCGCTACGCCGGGGGCGTCGGGGTCGTAGGCCCACGGGGTGGCCGGGTCGACCACGACAACGCGGAAGGTGCGGGTCTTGAGCATGCCGTCGAAGGAGCCCTTCCGCTCACCGATGGTGAGGGTGCGGGCGGCCTCGTCCCAATTGATGGGGATGTTGGCAAAGAAGCCCTTCTCGTAGTTGTAGTTCACGTTCTCATCCTCGTACAGGTTAAAGCAGGCGTCCTTGCCGGCATAGACGGCGAGGAGGATGTCGTCCGCGGGCATCTCGTCGGACCACTGCATGGCTGGACCGAAGGGGATGATGGAGCCGGCGCGCACGTAAAGCGGCATCCGAGAGTAGGGGGCATCGACCGTTTTTCGCCCGCCACCGACCAAATAAGCCCCGGAATAGAAGTCATACCAGCCGCCGGCCGGGAAGTAGACGCTGCGGCTGCGAGCCTGGTACTCGTACACCGGCGCCGGCATCAGGGCCGGGCCGAAGAGCCACTGGTCGGACAGGTCGCGGACCTCCGGATCGCCCGGGAAGTCCATCGGCAGGCCGCGCATGATCGTGTAGTCGTCGAAATGGACGGCGCCCGCGAGGGAATAGATGTACGGCATCAGGCGGTAGCGCAGGCGCATGTACCAAAGGATGGACTCATAGGCTTCGGAACCCTCGTCGGCAATGTTCCAGAGCTCGCGCGCCGGTGCCTGTCCGTGGGTGCGGAACAGCGGGACGAAGGTGCCGAACTGGTGCCAGCGGGTCTGGAGTTCCTGCCATTCGGGCCGGTTCGCCGGATTGTAGAACTTGCTCATCACCGAGAAACCGCCGATGTCCATGCCCCACATCGGCAGACCGGCCATCGAGTAGCCGAGGCCCGCGGCCATCTGCATCCGCATATCCTCCCAGGACGTGCCGATGTCACCGCTCCAGGAGGCCGTGGAATAGCGCTGGAGGCCGGCGAAACCGTTGCGGGTGAGCAGGAATACGCGCGTGTCGGGATTGACCTCGCGCTGGCCGTTGTAGATGGCGTCGGCATTCACGAGGGAATAGGCCGTGAAATATTCCGTGGACGGACCGAGGGCCGTCGGGGTGAGCAGCCACTTGAAATAGTCCCAAGGGAGGCAGTCGCGGAGGTTCGGTTCCGAAGCGTCCATCCACCACGCGTCGATCTTCTTGCCATACTTGGAATAGAGGGTCTCGTCCATCTGGCGCCAGAACATCTTGCGGCCGCCTTCAGCGTAGGCGTCATAGAAGGACTGCGGGTGGTTGAGCCAGTCCACGAGGCCGGTGTCCTCGGCGTGCGTATAGGCGTAGCCCGCCTCCTTGAGTTCCTTGTAATGGTCCGTGTTCGTGTAGAACTTGGGCCAGACGCTGATCATGAAGCGGCCGTGCATCGCGTGGACGTCGTCCAGCATCTTTTCCGGATCCGGATAGCGGGCCGCGTCGAACTCGTGGCTCCCCCACTGGTCCGGCAGCCAGTACTGCCAGTCCTGGACGATGTTGTCGACGGGAATCTCCCGCTTGCGGAACTCCGCGAGCGTGCTCACGAGTTCTTCCTGCGTGGTATAGCGCTCCCGGCTCTGCCAGAAGCCGAAGGACCACTTCGGATACAGGGAGGCCTTGCCGGTGAGGGTGCGGTAGCCGCTGACGACCTCGTCATAATCGGCGCCCGCCATGAAGTAGAAGTCCAGCTCGGGCTCGAACTCCGACCAGAAGCTCAGGCGGGCCTGGTCCTCCGCGCTCTGGGGCACAGCGACCTTCAGGCTGAAGTAGGAAACGCCGCCGTCGGGCTCCCAGGTTACCTTGACGGGTTTCCGTTCGCCCGCGGCGAAATGGACCTTGTAGCGGAAGCTGTTGGGGTTCCAGGCCGGACGCCAGCGGCGGGACATCGTCTCCTCGCCGCCGATTTCCGTGGCCTGGAAGCCGGCATAGTACTGGGAGAAATAGTAGTCGCCCTCCACCGGCGCCTCGATCTCGCCTTCGTAGGTCACGATGGCGCCCTGGAGCGGCAGCTTGGGCAGGTTGCCGATCAGCCGCTCGTTGTCGTACTCCAGCGCTTCCTCGCGCTGGACGAGCGTCTGGCGACGGGTGACGTAGGTTCCCGTCAATGCGCCTTCGACGCCGTCCTTGTCATAGAGCTTGAACACCTGGCCCAGCTGCTGGAAGGGGTTGGGATTGCCCCAGCGGCTCCAGGAGTAGGCGTCGAACAGGAGGCCGTAGCCTTTGGAGGAGACCACGAACGGGATGCTGATCTTGGTATTGTATTGGTAGAGTTCCTCATTGAGGCCCTTGTGGTCGAACTCGCCCGTCTGCTGCTGGCCGAGGCCGTAGAAAGCCTCGTCTGCGGGGGAGTCGAAGACCACCTGCGTGGAGAAGGCCTTCTTGCTTTCCACCTCGATGGGCGCGAAAGCCATCTTGCCGCCCTCGCCGGAGCTCAAAAGCGTCTTGCCGGCGGCGTCCATGAAGTCCAGCTTCCCGGTGGCCGGGTCCACGGTGACAGTCACGGCCGATGTCGCCACCTTCACCAGGCCGCCTTCCGCCGTCACGGTAAAGGGCGTCTTTTCTTTCACGGGAAGCACAACGAGGCTCTTCCGGTCGTTGAACTTCTTGTCCGGCGTCGCGGAAACGCGGATGATCTTCTCGCCGAGCACCTGGAGCCGGACCTGGGCCGGGGCCATCTTTTCCCCGTCATTCCGGGCTTGACCCGGAATCTCTTGGTTCTGGAGCTTCACAGTCACGGTATTGCCCTTCACGGAATAATCCTTCGGGCTGCAGGAGATGGATACGAGCGCGACGGCCGTCGCAAGGAGGAGAATCTTCGGAAAATGCATAGGTCAATAGGATAATCATTCAAAAATACGGTTTTTCATTCGGAAAACAAACAGACGGAAGCCGTCTTTCGGGAAAAATGACTATCTTCGTAAGAATCAACAACAATCCGATACCGATGAAAAAGATCCTCGTCGCCGCCGTGGCCCTCGTGATTGCGTTCGCCCCGGCTTCCCTGGCCCAGCGTCCCGGCCCCCGCCCGGGCGCCAAACCCGACACCGAAAAGAAAGACAAGGAAGAAGCCGAGAAACCGGCCCCCGAACTGAAAGTGACCGCCGGCCTGTTCGGCGTCGCCCAGCACGAGAAAGACTGGTACTTCGATATTCCGGACAGCCTCCTCGGCCGCCGGATCCTGGCCGTCACGCGTTTCGTGAAGCATACCCCCGGCGCTTCCGAATATGGCGGCGAGATGGTCTCCAACCGCATGATCTACTGGGAGAAGGCCGTCAACGGCAACCTCCTCCTGCGCATCGACCCGAACGTCATCCATTCCGAGGACGGCGACGACATCGACCTCGCCGTGAAGGCCAGCTCGGAGAACCCGATCGTGGCCTCGCTGAAGCCCGAGAAGACGGCCTCCGCCGGTTGCACCCGCGTGAAGGTGACCTCCCTGTTCGAGGGCGACAACCAGCCCTTCTCGCTGACCCCGGCCACCAAGCGGTCCTACAACCTGGGCGGCCTCAAGGGCGACGCTTCCTTCATCCAGAGCATCCGCACCTATCCCATCAACACCGAGGTGACGACCACCAAGACCTTCACCTATAACGCGCCCACGCCCACCGCGAACGGCCCGGCCGCCCGGGCCAACACGCTGTCGGCCGGCACCCAGGCCGGCGTCGTGACGCTCGTGCTCAACACCTCGATGATCCTCCTGCCCGAAAAGCCCATGCAGCCCCGCTGGTTCGACGCCCGCGTCGGTTACTTCGCCGACGGCTACACGGAGTTCACCGACGAGCAGCAGGCCGTGGAGCGCATCCGCTTCATCACCCGCTGGCGCCTGGAAGCCCGTCCGGAGGACGTGGAAAAGCAGAAGCGGGGCGAGCTCGTGGAGCCGATCAAGCCCATCGTCTATTACATCGACCCGGCCACCCCGAAACAGTGGCGTCCGTACCTGATCGCCGGTGTGAACGACTGGCAGAAGGCCTTTGAGCAGGCCGGCTGGAAGAATGCCATCCACGCCGAGGAATGGCCCGAGGACAACCCCGACATGAGCATGGAGGACGCCCGTTTCTCCGTGATCCGCTACCTCGCCTCCTCCACGGCGAACGCCTATGGACCCAATGTCCATGACCCGCGTTCCGGCGAAATCCTCGAAAGCCACATCGGCTGGTACCACAATGTGATGACGCTCGTGCACGACTGGTACCAGGTGCAGGTGGGCGCCGTGGACCCGCGCGCCCGCAAGATGAAATATGACGACGAACTGATGGGCGACCTCATCCGCTTCGTCTCCTCCCACGAGGTGGGCCACACCCTGGGCCTGCGCCACAACATGGGCTCCAGCAGCCAGACCCCGGTGGAGAAGCTCCGCGACAAGGAATGGGTGGAAAAGCACGGCCACACCGTGTCCATCATGGACTACGCCCGCTTCAACTACGTGGCGCAGCCGGAGGACGGCATCGGCAAGGACGGCCTGTACCCGCGCATCAACACCTATGACAAGTGGGCCATCGAATACGGCTACAAGCCCACGCCCTTCAAGACCGCGAAGGAAGACCACCTGTACTGGAACAAGGTCATCATCGACCGGCTCGCGGCCCAGCCCGAGCTCTGGTTCGGCGGCGAAGGCTCCGACTCCGACCCGCGCGCCCAGCGCGAGGACCTCGGCGACGACGCCGTCGCGGCCAGCAACTACGGCCTCATGAACCTCAAGCGGATCATCGGCCAGCTGCCGGAGTGGAACGCGGAGGAAGCCGACCAGTTCGACAACGTCTCCCGGATGTACAAGGCCCTCCTGGGCCAGTACAACCGTTACGTGGGCCACGTGGCGGCCAACATCGGCGGCCGCTTCGTCACGAACCACAGCATCGAGCAGCCGAACGCCGTCAAGTACGCCCCCGTCCCGAAGGACCGCCAGAAGCGAGCCCTCAACTGGCTGAATGACAATCTGTTCAAGAAGCCATCCTGGCTCGTGGACGTCCCCTACATCTTCGAGATCACCGACCGTCCGGACACCCAGATCACCCCGTACGCGAAGACCGCCATCTCCGGTCTGCTGAACGTCCAGAAGCTCGAGCGGATGGGCCAGTTCGCGGAGTATGGCTCCGGCAACTACGCCCCTGAGGAGTTCCTGGACGACTTCACGGACATGATCTTCGAGGAGCTCTACAAGGGCCGCGCGACCGACAGCTGGCGCCGCTATCTCCAGCGCACCTACGTCTCTTCCGCCCTGGAGGTCATCGCGAGCCGCCTCGCGGAAGGCACCGACGCCCGCACCCTCCTCATCGGCAAGGTCACCGAAATCCAGAAGAAGGCCGCCAAGGCGAAGTCCTCCGACGCCGCCACCCAGGCCCACTGGACCGAACTCTCCAAGATGATCGAGAAGGCGCTGAAATAGCGTCCCGCCCATCTCCCTGGCACTCAGCCATTTACAGAAAACTCCCTGGTGCAAATGTACCAGGGAGTTTTTCGTAGCACATTGGCGATCAGCCAGTTGGGTGGGACGCTAATCCGGCAGGACGAAGATGACGGGGAGGGTGTAGGAGACACGGACGGGCTTGCCATCCTTGATGCCGGGCTTCCACTTCGGGGAGCTCTTGACGACGCGCACGGCTTCGGCGTCCAGGGACGGGAACACGCCCTTCTCCACCTCCACTTCCTGCACGCCGCCGTTCGTGCCGATCACGAACTTGACCCGGACGGTCCCGTCGATGTGGGCGGCCTTGGCGTCCTTCGGGTACTTCAGATGGGCCGTGACCCAGGCGGAGAAGGCGTCAGTGCCTTTTCCCTTGAAGGAGGGCCACTGGTCCGGCGCCTGCGCCCGGGCCCATTCTTCCGCGTGCCGGGGACCGTTCGCCTTGCGGACGAGGTGCCCGCCGGCCATCTCGATCGTCGTGCCGTTATACACCGTACGGCGGCCGACGACCGTCAAGGTGTCGCCGACGACGACCTGCATCTGCACGAAGCTCACGTCCGATCCCGGGCGACCGTCCACGAGGCCGTAAATGTAGGCCTCTCCCGTTTCGTCCTTCAGCCAGAAGACGCCGCGCGGATTGCTTCTCAGCCGGCTCACCACGCCGTGCAGTTCCACCAGCGACGTGTCGCTGCCGGACATCTTGTTGAACTCGTCCGCCGTCTTGCGGACGCCCTGCGCCGCGGCGGGGATGCCGGCGGCAAGGGCCAATATGACAAAAACTAAGCGTTTCATTTCTTTCTGGCAGGCAGGAACAGACCGACGACGGCGAGGAGAAGCAGGACAATCAGGGTGATGGAGGAGGCCCGGGAAACGTTCGCGCCGATGCGGTAGGAGTCGGGATCGAAGCGCATCACGAGGTCGTGCTCGCCCGCCGGGAGCTGCGCGGCGCGAAGCGTCCAGTCCGCGCGGAAGATATCGACGGGAGCGCCGTCGACCTTCGCTTTCCAGCCGTTGGGATAATAGATCTCGCTGAATACGGCGAGACGGTCGGTCGAAGCGGTGTAATGATAATGGAGCTCGTTCGGGGCGTAGGAGGTCATCTCGATGGTGTCCGTGGTATCGGCCGGGGCGGCGGTCACCGACGGCATGTCCTTGCCGACGACGGCCTGGCGCCGCAGGTCGACACTGCCCAGGAAGGCGATCTCCTCGTCCGGCGTCGCGGCCGGGACGACCTCGTCCACGAACCAGGCTGTGCCGAAAGCGTTCGGATTCACCACTGGAGGGAAATCGCCTGCGAGAATGATATATCTCGTATTCAGTGCATTAAGAACCTGCGTATCCGGCATGCCCTTCTCCACGTCGTCGATGGTTTCCGCCGTCTGCAGGACGCCGTAAATCTTGTTGATTTCGTCTATCAGATAGTGCTCGATGAGGTCCTGGTAGCGCTGGAGTTTGGCGGGGGAATACCCGCCGATACTCTTGTGATGGTAGGACGGAACGGACGAATTGAACACATTGACCGAGAGGTCCAGGACACGGTAGGACGGGTCCGGATCGGCCTTGATCCGCTTATCCACGATCCGTTCGGCGAAGGGCTTCCGGAAGTCCTTCATGGTCGTGAAGTGATCTGCGTTCAGGTAGCGCTTTCCGGTAACGAAGAGGTTCACGAGTACCAGCGCGCAGATGGCGAGGCTAGCGATGACCTTGCGGATGGGGTTCTTCTGTTCTGACAAGCCGGCCCAGAGCAGGAAACCCCAGGCGGCGGTGATGAGGAAGAAGGATACCAGGGCATCATGGCGCATCAGGGCGATACGGTCCGCCCGGAAGGCCTCGATGAGAATTTCCTGCTGTCCCTCGTCGACGGGCGACGTGAAGTCGCCGGCAAGCGTCGGGATCAGGTAGAACAGAAGGCAGAGGCCGCCCGTAAGGGCGAAGGCGAGGCCGCTCTTGGTCAGGAACGCTTTCCTGTCATAGCCATCCTTGACGATATGGTCCAGCGTGAGAAAGCCCAGCACCGGCAGCGTCACCTGCAGGATGACGAGCGCCATCGACACTGTCCGGAACTTGTTATATAGTGGCAAAACATTGAAGCAAAGCTTCGTGAACGCCATGAAATGGCTGCCTACCGCCATCAGGATGGCGAGGACCGTGCCCGCGATGAGCCACCACTTCTCCTTCCCCTTGTACAGGAACAGACCCAGGACGAACAGGAATACAGTGATGGCGCCCATATACATCGGCCCCGCCGTGAAGGGCTGCGGTCCCCAGTACAGGGGCAGGTCCTTCGCAATATCGCGCGTCCCTGTCTGGCCGGCGCGCTTGAGAAGCTTGATTGTCTCGGATTTCGCCGGATCGATCGCCTGCGACGATGCGCCGCCGTTGAAGTTGGGAATCATCAGGTTGGGCAGCTCATTCCAGCCGTAGGACCACGCCGTGGCATATTCCAGATCCAGGCCGCCGCCCTTGACGGCCCCGTCTTTCGTGAGTTCGGAGCCCCCGCGCATGGTGTTCGGGGTGTACTTCGCAATCGGGAGCAACTTATTCACGTTCGTGGCAATACCCAAGACGCCCACGACCAGCAACAGGGCTGATGCGATGAAAAACCGCGTCAGACGCGTTTTTCGCACAGTTTTTGTCGTCAACGAATCCTTCTCCTTCCGGACCAGGATATCGATGAATTCCACCAGGGCGAACAGCATCACCAGGATTGCCAGATAATAGGTGATCTGCTGGTGGTTTGCCTTGACCTGCATACTCAGCGCCAGGCCGAACAGGACGGCACCCAGGAGCACTTTCGCGAGCCAGCGGCGCTTGGATTCGGTGCTCCGGTAGGTATAGACGAGGGCGGCCAGTACCCACGGGAAGAAGGCAATGGCCTGCATCTTCGTATTGTGGCCCACCTGGATAATCTGGAAATTGTACGAGCAGAAGGCGATGGCGACGGCGCCGCCGATGGCCAGCGGCCAGCTGATGCCTAGTGACAGCATCAGCAGGAACGAGCCCAGCAAAGCAATGAACAGGTAAGTCGCGGGTCGCTTTCCCGTCAGCAACAGGTCATAGATCGCCTGCGTGGCATCTCCGCCGTTCTTCGTGGATATGGCGGCCGTGGGCATGCCGCCGAACATCGCATCCGTCCAGTAGGTCGGGTCGTCCGGGTGCGCGATGTTCCATTCCGACATCTCGTGGGACATGCCATAATAGCCGGATATGTCCGTCTGGTGCACGACTTTATCCTGCAGCACCTGAGGCGCGAAACCGTAGCTGAGCCCGAGGAAAAAGAGGATGGCGCCGAAGGCGATGCCGATGTTCTTCAAGAGTTTCTTATCCATATCTTATTTGTTTTCGGTGGAGACCCGCTCCAGCAGGGCGGCGAGCTCGCGGGTGAGGGTGCGGCGGGGGAAGGGGGCAATGTCACCCGAGGCGGGCGGCACGCCGC
>JAEEGH010020790.1_pt1 | contig 13614 bp, 10 predicted proteins | sample 9134181 | NCBI WGS metagenome assembly JAEEGH01 (sample SAMN16246544, study PRJNA631951) | gut metagenome | biome: gut microbiome; feature: rumen; material: DP-attached | host: Bos | place: Iran: Karaj | collected 2018-10
TCTATCCTTTGCCATCGCTGCATCTGTCGTATCACACCCAGTCGATGCACAACTTCAAGTTGAGTTATTCTTTGAGAATTCAAAATCCTTACGCAGAGCAACTGAGTCCTTTTATCAAATTCGATGAGGAATCCTATGCTACGGGCAATCCTAAGCTGAAACAGGTTTTCACCCACAACATTGAGGCAAGTTGGACGAAGTATTGGGACGATTTTGGTTCTGTCGGTTTGACGGGCTATTACAAGGGAAAACAAAACGAAATCAACAAGATAACTGATGCGGCTTACCATGAGCATTATGGCAGGGTGGTTTCTTTCAGCTGGCCAGTCAATGTAGGCAGGTCGTATAATGCGGGTGGTGAGTTCAACATGATGTATCGTCCGAACGGGATGCTCAATTTGCGGTTTTATGCCAACCTTTATGACTCTTATATCAAGACCGACGATGCATTGGAACCAAGCGAGATGCTTTGCTACAGTCTCCGCCTGAACCTTTGGACCAAACTATGGGATCGTCTGGAAGTGCATGCCTCGGCTTACTACAACTCTCCGACCCAGACGCTGTTTTGGAAGAAGGGTGCCAATTATTCCGTTGACTGCGGTCTGCGTGCCGATTTTTTCAATCATAAGTTTTCGGTGTTTGTCAACGGCTACGATTTGTTTGGTTTGTTGAAGCAAGACACTTACATTGATAGCCCAACGGTAACGGTTTCAGAGACATCGAGATTCAATTCATCTTGTGTGTGCGCGGGCTTTACATTGCGTTTCGGCAACATCGAGCTGGAGAGTGAGGCCAAGAATGGAGGCGAGGCGGCGGGGCAATAATTGTTGAATTGTTGCGTTGTTCAATTGTTGAATTGTTGAATCGTTGAAACGATGCTGAATTTGCTATACAAATCAAGAAGTTGGTTGGCTTTTGTGCTGATATGCCTTTTGGCGGCCTGCAATGTGAAGTCCGACATGGACAATATGGAACGGACGGTGTTGGAGATTGAAGGCAAATTCAGCAGGGGAGAGGACATCTCGCAAGACACCTCCATCTTTCAAGCACGGCGTTATTTCAACCTGACCAACGATGCCGAGATGAAGACCCTTTCGGCACTCTACAGCGGTTGCGTCTATTGGCAGCAAAACAATTTCGACTCGGCCATGGCGGCTTTGAATGAGGCCATTATCACGGCCAGGTCGAGCGAGGACATCAAACTGATGGATAAAGTGCAGACGACCATCTCGACCTTGAATGGCGACCTGGACCATAGCGAGAACATGATTAGTGTGTTTCTGCGCCGGCGTAAAATACTCGTTATCATTTCCTTGGTTTTAGTCGCTGTTGTGGCATTGGTGTTTTTCCTCCTATATCGTGCCACTCAAAAACGCGCTACAATAGCCGAACTGAACCTTGACATTACCCGTTTGGAACAAGAATCCGAGGCATTAGTTGAGACCAATCGTGACAACCTCTTCCGAAAGGTAATGATGGTTTACAAGATTTTCTTAATTGGCGAGAACAAGGACATTGACAAGCCGTCCTTCCAAAAGCTGAAATCATGTGTTTGCGGTCGCGAGGCGGACAATACTTATGACGCCATCTTTGAAGAATACAACAAGGTTTATCCCGATGTGGTTCAACGCATCAAGAGCAATCAACCTGCTATGTCCGATAGTGAAATCAAGGTCTGCATATTATCGATGATGCCTTTTTCAGTGAAGGAAGTGGCTGACATTTTAGATGTATCATCCGCGATGATCGGTAAAGCACGCACCAATATCCGCAAGAAATTGGGTATGACCGAGGCCAGAGGGAACATTGAAGAGTATGTTTTGGGGATGACGGAAAAATAATCTTTCTCAAAGTAGCGAGATGCTTTTGTATTAGCTACTTTTGCATGGTAAAATGAATGTTCGACTATCATGAAAAAACACTATCAGAGAACCCTGTTGACCGTATGCTTCTGTTTTGCTTTTATCAGCAGTTTCGCCCAAGTGAAAGTGTATAAAGGAAATTCCTCATACAGCAGCGATGTGATATGCAACTTGAGGGATAATAAAGTGTATAAAGGCAATTCCTCATACACCAGCGATATCCTCTGCCGAATTGATGACAACAAGGTGTACAAGAACAATTCCACCTACCGCAGTGATATCCTGTTCACCATCAGGGATGGTAAAGTCTATAGAGGGGCATCATCGTATTCATCCGATGTTGTTTTCACCGTCAAGGATGGCAAGCTCTACAAAGGCAATTCGAGCTATACATCAGACATTTTTGCCAATAAGAAAGGTCTCAAAGTGTATAAAGACAACTCCAGCTATTCATCGGATGTCGATTTCACCCTTTCCGACAATGTCACCATCGAACAGTTTGTGGCCATTTGGTATGCGGTGAAATATTGTTGGTAGATATGACGAACAATTGGTTCAGAACCTATAAACCAATATTCCTTTCAGCATCCAGTCGTGGAAAGTGCCTCTGAAACTGAGGTCGTCCACATAATTGGGCAGGTCCATCTGGCTGGCATTGAAGGCGTCGCGGCTACGGAAATAGAACCTGTTGTAAGTGAACTGGGTGGAGAAAAAGAATCGCCATATGGTAAGGCTAATGGCGGCACTTCCAATATAGTTAGGCATGGGATAGCACCAAATCTTAGAAATCTTTTCTCCAGTATTGTAAACCTCATTGGTCTCCTCGTCAGAGCCGTATTCATAAGATGTGGTTTTCAGGTAATTGACAAAGGTAATCACAGGCATAGCCGTCAAATTAATGGTGAGATTACCCAAGCCTTCGTCACGAGGTCTAACGGGATTTTTATGCCAAAGCACAAAATTGACCGAATAGCCTCCACCTACGGAAGCTTGCATGGTGGAGAAGCAGTCCAGCATATTGTAGGAATCCCATGAAGCTTCAGGGGAGTTGTATAGGCTGCCTTGCATATAGCGTGCCGTCAGCATCCAGGAGCCTGCCGTATGGCGTTGTATGAGACCAATCTTATAAGCGGCAGGGTAGGCGAAACGTTTGTTGTTGAAAACATAGTAGCCGTCAATGGTAAAATTCTTCAAAACAGCAGCCTCTTCGGTGATGATTTCATCGTGAAAGTAGCCCTCATTACCCTCTTGCCCAATGGTAAACGAAGAAATGAAAGGATTGGTGATTTTAGAATAATTGAACTTCGCGCCCCACGACTTGCCCATGATGCCCAAGCCGAAGGCACTTTTTTTCCATGCGCTTCGAGGCCCCACTTCAAGGCTGTAACCCAAGGCGACATTACCATAGCCCACTTCAAGGCCTATCTTCTGGCAGAGGTTCTCAGAGAGACTATATTGCGACAAGCCTGCTAGCCTTTCATCGTTAGCGAAATCAATCATGAAGTTGGCATCCACATCGAAGCCAGCTTTTTGTCCTGTGGTGAACAAGCCTAATGAGAAACAGGGACTCGGCTGGTAGATGCGTGTCGTATCGACCATGGCTGGCTTGGTCAGGAAATGGTTGATTTTTCCAAAAAATGAGTTTTCTTGGGCGTACAAAGAAGCAATGCCAAAAGATAGGATTATCGTAGTCAGGATTCTTTTCATTGGTTATAAATTTGGAGCAAAAGTAGTAAAATAATCAAAATCGCCCATTGGAAAAAGTTCCAACGGGCGATTTAAGCATTTTAGTCCAGCAATTATTTCGCCTCCTTCGGATAAGTCAATCCCATGTTATACAAGATGAACGAATAAATGTCAGCCTGCTCTTCCAAAACTTTAGAGATGGGCTTGCCGCCGCCGTGACCGGCCTTGGTATCGATGCGGATGATCTTGGGCTGGTCGCCGGTTTGGGCGGCCTGCAAGGCAGCTGCATACTTGAACGAGTGGGCGGGCACCACGCGGTCGTCGTGATCGGCAGTGGTGACCATGATGGCAGGATAGTGCACATCTTCGCCGCTCTTGATGGTGTGCAGCGGCGAGTAGGCATACAGGGCCTTGAACATGGCCTCGTCGTCTTCGCTGGTGCCATAGTCGCTGGCCCAGTTCCAACCGATGGTAAAGAGGTGGTAACGCAACATGTCCATCACGCCGACTTGCGGCACGGCCACAGCAAAGAGGTCGGGGCGTTGGTTGACGACAGCACCGACGAGCAGACCGCCGTTGGAACCACCGTTCAGAGCCAAGTATTCCTTCGAAGTGTATCCGTTATTGATAAGGTATTCGGCGCAAGCAATGCAGTCGTCGAAGACATTCTGCTTCTGTAATTTGGTACCGGCGATGTGCCATTCCTCACCATATTCGTTGCCGCCACGCAAGTTCATCTGGGCATAGATGCCACCGTTCTCGATGAAAGGCAGACGCGAGGTGCTGAAGCCCGGATTGAGGGTGATGTTGAAACCGCCGTAGCCGTACAGGAAGGTCGGGTTGGTGCCGTCTTTCTGCAAGCCTTTCTTGTAGGTCAGGAACATCGGGACCTTGGTGCCGTCCTTCGAGGTGACAAAGACCTGTTCGGTGACGTAGTCATCCGACTTGAAGTCGATAGCGGGTGCGCGGAACACGGTTGAGGTGTTGTCGTCGATGTTGTACTGGTAAATCGTGGTCGGGAAGGCGAAGGAGGTGAAGGCATAGAACACTTCAGGCTCTTCGTATTTGCTGCTGAAACCGACAGCACCATACGTAGGCAGGGCAATCTCGTGGAGTTGCTGGCCATCCATGGTGTAGACGTATGCGTGGTTGGCGGCATCTTTGTCGTAGGTGACAATCATCTTTCCCTTGGCCAGATTGATGCCAGAAATGACATTTTCGCTTTCAGGAATCACATCCACCCAATTCTCCATCTGTGGGGTCTTGGCCGATACTTTGCAGATACGGCCTTTAGGCGCGTTGTAGTTGGTGAAGATATACAGCACATCGTCAATCACGTCGATGGGACTGTATTGGTAATCCATGTTGTCGGCGATTTGAACGAATTTGCCTTTCGGATCTTGCATGTCACGGATCCAAAGCGTGCTACCTGCGCCTTGACCGCTCTCGAAGAGGAACATGTAATGCTCATCCTCGGTGAGGTCGACCTGGTGGAAATAGCGCGGCTGGGCAGGATTAGAGTAGAAAAGCTCATCCTGTTCTTGGGGCGTGCCGAGTTTGTGGTAGTAGATCTTGTGGTTCTCGTTCACATTGCTGAACTCCTTGCCAGCTTCGGGGCGGTCGTAGGCGGCATAGAAAAAGCCGTCCTTGTACCACGAAGCACCCGTGAACTTGGCCCATTCGATGTGGTCGGGGAGGAGTTCGAGGGTGGCCATGTCCTTCACATAGATCTCAACCCAGTCGGAACCGCTGCGTTGGATGGTGTAGGCCATGTATTTGCCGTCGTTGGAGAAGCTGATGCCGCCCAATGAGACGGTGCCGTCATCGGAGAGTTTGTTGGGGTCTAACAAGACGGTAGGCTCGCCGTCGAGCGTCTCCTGCATGTAGATGACGCTTTGGTTCTGGAGACCGTCATTCTTCGAGTAGATGTAGCGACCGTGTTTCTTCGAAGGCATGCCGTAGCGTTCGTAGTCCACGAGTTGCGTGAGGCGGTCCTTGAGGGCGCTGCGGAAGGGGATGTGGCTGAGGTAGTCTTGTGTGACTTCGTTCTGCTCCTTGACCCATTTCGCGGTCTCAGCGGAGGTGTCGTTTTCGAGCCAACGGTACGGGTCGGCGACCTTCGTGCCGAAGTAGTCGTCAACGACGGTGGTGTCTTTTCGCGTCTCGGGGTAAGCCTTGACGGAATAGCGTTGCGGCTGTTGGTTGCAGCCGAAGAGGGTGATTGTGCCCATAACTAATAAGGTGAGTTTTTTCATTTATGGTTGATTTAAAGATTTAAGATTCAAAATTTAAAATTCAAAGATTTGGACTCAACATTTTGTCGCTTCGCGTCACTGCGAGGCACGAAGCAGTCCAGTACTTTATTTGACGGACAAAAGTACGATAATTTGGTGGAATGGGTGAATTATTCTTTTAGAATTCAAAAGTCAAACTATTGTAAACTTCAAATAAGTAATCGTCCTCAAAACACTCTGCATAATCATTTCTGCCATAAATGTCTTCTAAAACAATAACATCTGGTAAATCAAGTTTGACACTCTGAATTAGTCCGTTGTTTGGCAATTCAACTCGTTGATTAGCCAAGCCTTTCAATAGCAGAATTCGTTTTATTTCCGAATAAGCCAACTTCCAAAGTTTGGCCTTTTCTTCTTCAAAATCAATAAAATCGAGTTCGGTATCTTTTTCCATGTTTTCCTCTGTTCGGTCATGCAAAAATAGAAGAAACATGATGAGAAAACAAGTTTATTTCAAGTCGTTGTTTGAAAAACGAACTGCCAATCCAATCGCTTTGCCAAGTAAAGGCGGAACAGCATTACCTATTTGGACCAATTGTTTGTTTTTCTTTCCCTCAAAGATAAAATCATCTGGGAAGGATTGTAAACGAGCCATTTCACGCGCAGTAAGAACTCTCGGCAGTTTGGGATGAATGTTTACCCCACCATGGTTTTCCTTTATTGTGCAAGAAGCCTCATCCCAAGGACATTTCTTCCAAGCGTCAGAATAGCCTTTGTAAAGGCTTTGCCCTTCTGCCAAATCCATCATTCGTTTTGCCATTTCTGGTTTGTGCTTCGTTGGGACATGATTAAACGCCTCGTCTTCGGGATGGTTCATTAAATCTGCGATGGCTTGGCCTGTTGTGATATATTCATCAGGTGTCAACATAGGTTTCGGATGGTAATTTCTCACACCAATTCTATTTCCGATGAAAATGACACGTTCACGCTTTTGGGGAGTGTAATAATCTGCGGCACACAAAGTCGTAACATTCATTTCATAGCCAATGGCTTTGTAATCTTGTATGATTTTCCGTTCCACACCTCCATTTAACATACTACGAAGACCTTTGACATTTTCACAAATGACAAATTCAGGACGTAGATTATTCACAATGTCAAGCATTTCAAGATACAATGAATTTCTTGGATCATCAACGATACGATTCCCAGCCATACTAAACCCTTGGCATGGAAAACCTCCTGCAACCACACTTAATTGTCTTCCAGCAAGTTGTTCATTTACGGTTTTATAGAATAAATCCTTACTTTCTTGTTGTTTGATGTCTGCATTTATAAAAGGATGGTCAAAATTTCGTTGATAGGTCATACCTGCTTCCTTGAACCAGTCTAATCCACAAATGCCTTGCAATCCTGCCATTTCCAATCCTTTACTCAATCCTCCAGCACCACAAAATAAATCCACAAAAGTCATTTCCGATTCGGTCGGGTGTTCCCAGACTTTTGAAATGTCTGCCCAACTCACAACATCTACTTTTTTTGTTATTGACGGTTTCGCCTTGTGTTCTACGATTTCACCAAACAAATCGTATTCGATTTTTTCTGATTCTTTCAGAATGCTGTCTTTGTTCTGTTCAAAGTATTCCTTGTCGATTCTGTAAGTGTTGTTGGTTTTGGTTGTAACTATTTTTCCGGAAGCCACTAATCTTCTGACGGCTTTGACCGAAAGATCCAGCATTTCAGCGATTTCGTTGATTGAATATGTTTCGTTGCTCATTTGACTTTCTTTTTGTGGTTAGGGTAAAATTTGTCAAGGATGAAATCAGTTGTCTCTTGGCTGATTTTCAAAGCGGATTGAATACGGTATTCTACAGGGTCATATTGATAGCAACCAACACATCCTAACTCTTCAGTATATTTTTCATCACCTTCATAAAAAGAGTATGGATTGCCTTCTATGTTTCTCGCATCCCATCGCAAATCGGATATTTTGCAATTCTTGCATATTTGACGTTTGATGTCGTTGGCGGCTTTGCAAAGAGGTTGAAAATCTTCCAATTGTTGCGTTGAGGGGTCTGAAACTCGCATGTCGTTCTTTCGCCCGTCTTTGTGGTCAACCTCTATCGTGGTGTTTTCTGACGTTCCGTTCACGCCCAACATGACACATTTACGTTTTCTTATAGCGTCGCAAATATCCTTTCGTATTGCTTGGCTAAAATGCTGTTCATCATTATAACCAACAAGACGAATTGCGTCTATTCGGTTTCCAGGTGTTATACTTCTGTCAACTTCTACTTTGTATTTTCTTTGTAGGGGAGAGGATGCTCTTCCCCAACTCCAACCATTTCCAAGTTCCAATGACTTGTACTTGCCAGTAAATTCGGTAACATAAACCCATCGACTTACACCATTGGCATTAGGTTGAGCCAATTCCAGAAATAAATCAATCATTCCCATAATCATTTCTCCTTTCTGAAAACAAAAACATACTCGTGTTTGAACAGAAAATTACCATTACGCAGAGCGCGATAACGCCATAATGCTTCGCTCCCGATTTTGGCTCTGTTGCCAACCATATCCTTGACAAGAATTCCCTTTAGTTTGCAATCGAACTCTTTTTTGATAGCATCCATCAAGTAAAACCCTAATGGGACGACTTCACCATTTCGATAAATATCGCCTATAACCAAGACAAAATGTTTCTTTGCTTTTAGTAAATCAACTCCACTATGCATTGACGCGATGAATTTCTTTGTAAATTCATCAATATCAGCAATGTTCGATAAGTCTTCCTTTTTGTCAGTGAATTTGATTATATCCAAATAGGGAGGATGCGCAATAACAAGGTCTACTTTTTTCTTTTCGTATCTTTTCAGGTCTTTCTTGATCAAGTCTTGTGCACCCTGTGTGTCGCAAATGTCGTGATTATGAATTGTGAAATGAATACTGTCGCAATCTATCATGCTATTGCCAACAAAATCTATGATTTCTGTATTGATGTCGAAACCAATGAAATCACGATTTAGGTTTTCACATTCATAAAGCGTCGTGCCACTTCCCATAAATAAATCCAAGACAACATCGTTTTCGTCTGTGAAGCGACGAATCATATTGTTTGGAATTTGCGGAGCAAAATTGCCATGATAGATATTGGTGTGCTTTCCGCCTTTTGCCCTTGGCCCAATAATCCAAAGGCTATCAACATTGAGGTCGTTATCCCTCCAGTTTTCCTTATTGAAGTTCATGCCCGCCTCCAATCTGCGTGGGCATCAAATAAGGCATAATTACAACTTTTGTAAGTAATTCTTTATTTACCATACAATGCCATGCTTTGTATAGCGCCAAGAAACTTGTTCGAGGACAACAGGAAGACAAATACCTTTGAAAACGATGAAGCGTGAAGTTCACTTATCGCTTTCCGAGGTATTGCCGACCTGTCAGTCTAATAAGTTTCGTCCACGCTTACGCACGGACGCTTGAACCTATTCTACAGACTGACTTCTTCAAAGGGCAATTTTCGGAAAGTCTCGAATAAATCGCAAACGCTATGGTTTATAATATGTTAGTTGCTTTTATATTCTATGTGTTTTTATTTCATTTTAGGGTTTGTCCATGCAAAAATAGGAATTATTCTGTATCGGAAAGAATTGTTGATTAGAAAAAAAAGTATTTCTGATTTTCTACAGTTGTTGCAAATAATGCAATAACTGCTCCTGATGCGGAATAGTGGTATTTTCCAAAATGGAAATAACCACTCTAATTGAATTTGCCAGTTGCCGAGAAAAACTCGGTAACTGATAAAACATCAAATCTTGTCCATGTTGGAGTCATCTTCAATCCGAAGATTATCAATGATGAACTTCTGGCGCTCCATGGTGTTTTTGCCCATGTAGTATTCCAACAGCTCCTTGATGCCGAAGTCGTAGCGCAGGATGACGGGCTCAAGTCTCATGTTGGGGCCGATGAAGCCACGGAACTCGTCGGGGGAGATTTCGCCCAAGCCTTTAAAGCGGGTGATCTCGGCCTGCTTGCCACATTTCTCCTTGGCGGTGATGCGTTCTTCGTCGCTATAGCAGTAGTAGGTCTCCTTCTTGTTGCGAACGCGGAACAGCGGCGTCTGCAAGATGTAGACATGGCCGTTGCGCACCAGGTCGGGATAGAACTGGAGGAAGAAAGTGAGCATCAGCAGGCGGATGTGCATGCCGTCGACATCGGCATCGGTGGCGATGACGATGTTGTTGTAGCGCAGGTTCTCGATGTCCTCGTCGATGTTCAAGGCGGCTTGCAGCAGGTTGAACTCTTCGTTCTCGTAACACACTTTCTTGGTCATGCCCAAGCAGTTGAGCGGCTTGCCACGCAGGCTGAATACGGCTTGGGTCTGTACGTCGCGGCTCTTGGTGATGCTTCCCGAAGCGGAGTCGCCCTCGGTGATGAAGATGGTGCTTTCGAGGCGTTTCTCGTGGTTGGTATTGAGGTGGATGCGGCAGTCGCGCAGCTTGCGGTTGTTCAGGCTGACCTTCTTGGCACTCTCGCGGGCGGCTTTCTTGATGCCGGCAATCTCCTTACGCTCCTTCTCGTTGGCTTGGATTTTCGCCTGCAACACGCTGACGGTTTCAGGGTTCTTGTGCAGGTAGTTGTCCAAGTGACGCTTCAAGATGTCGAAGACGTATGTCTTGAGGAAAGGACTGTCGTTGGTGCCATCGGGATTGTTGGGCGCAAGGTGGGTGGAGCCGAGCTTGGTCTTGGTCTGTGCCTCGAAGACGGGCTCTTGAATCCTGACGCACAAGGCGCAAACCAAGCCTTGACGGATGTCGGCAGGCTCGTATTCCTTTTGGTAGAACTCACGCACCACACGGGCGTAGCCCTCGCGGAAAGCGGACTGGTGCGTGCCGCCTTCGGTGGTGTGCTGGCCGTTGACGAAGGAATAGAAATAGTCGCTCGACTGTCCATTGACATGGGTGAAAGCGGCCTCGAAGTCGCCATCCTTGATGTGGATGATGGGGTAGAGGCCTTGGCCTTCCATGTTGTTCTGCAACAGGTCGAGGAGGCCATTTTTGGAATAATAGCGTTTGTCGTTGTATATCAGGCTCAAGCCACGGTTGAGGTAGGCATAGTTCCAAACTCGCTTTTCTATATATTCATCCACATAGTGGTAGTTGCCGAACAAAGCGGAATCGGGGATGAACTCGGTTAAAGTTCCAGTATCTAAGGCCCCTGAGCCTGTCGAAGGGCCGACAGTAGTGTTAGGTCCCTGAGCCTGTCGAAGGGCCGCCTCTACTGAAATAATTCCCGAATCATTAATCAACTTTCCTTGGGCAAACTCCACAATCCTTGTCTTGCCCTCACGGATGGACTGTACCCTGAAATAAGACGAAAGCGCGTTGACGGCCTTGGTACCCACACCGTTCAAGCCGACTGATTTTTGGAACACCTTGCTGTCGTATTTGGCACCAGTATTCAGTTGCGAAACAGCTTCTTTCAGTTTGCCGAGCGGAATGCCGCGGCCATAGTCGCGGATGCTAACCTTTTTTTCTGCTTTGTTGACAGTTACTTCGATTTTCTTGCCGAAGCCCGAAGTGAACTCGTCGATGGAGTTGTCAATCACCTCTTTGATAAGCACATAGATGCCGTCGTCCTGCGAGGCACCGTCGCCGAGTTTGCCGATGTACATGCCCGGGCGGCGACGAATGTGCTCCATGTCTTCAAGGTGCACGATGCTGTCGTCGTTATAGTTTTCAGTGGTAGGCGCGGGGTCTTCGTTCTGCGTGAAGATGTCGTCGTCGATGATTTCGTTGTCCATGAATGTCGATTTTGGGGCAAAATTACGAAAAAAGTCAAATCAAACCTTTAATTTCTGTTCTCAGCCACTCCCAGTCTTGGCGATTTGGAACTAATTGCCCCAATCGACTTCCAGTTTGCTTGTGGAACACAAACCACTGATAAACAAACAAAGCTGAATAAGTCAATGAAGTGGTGATGGCTGCGCCTCGGATGCCTAACCAAGGAATCAATACAAATGCCGCTATCAGCGTGACATTGAGGCCGATGAGTGAGGCGTAAAGGTTGTATTTCGGTCGTCCAGTGCCAGAAAAATAGTTGGCCAAAATGGTGTGTGCGGAAAAGAAAACGATACCAGGTGCCATCAGCAAAATGACGGTGCGGATGTTGCTGAACTCACCTGAGAAAACCCATTCGAAGAACGAAGTCGGCAGCAAACAAATAACCAACAAAGCACTGAAAGTCAGTAGTATGGAGAGCTTCATGAAACGCAAGGTGAGTTGTGAGGCGCGTTGCTTGTTTTCGGTGTTGCTCAAAGCAGAAAACGCCACCAAACCGATGCTTTGCCCGACGATGTTCACGCCTTCAGTGACTTGCGTTCCTGAGGCATAGACGCCAATTTGCTGCTCGGTGCAGTTTGTGCGTAACAGATAGACACTCAGTCGCTTGTTGAGCGTGCTGACCAAAGTGGAGAGTTGCAGGAAAGCCCCATAATGCAGCATTTCCTTGAGGCTGTCTTTCAGCGGCTCGCCGCCTTCACGTTTCAATGTGGGGAAGAGGAACCCCCAGCCGATGAGTGTTGCCAGACTGTAGCCGCAAAGTTGGGAATATAGCAAGGCTTTGGCGGTTCTCAAATTCAAGGCGAAAATCAAGACAGCCATCATCGTGACTTGGGTAAGTATCTGCGTGATAAACAGCCAGTTATAGGTTGCCACTTTCTCTTTCCCAAGGAAATGGTTGAGGTTGAACTCGTGCAGGCTGTAGATGAAAGTCATCAGCAGGACGAGCCAGGCATAGCCTTCGGGGACAATGTTGTGATAGAACTCAGGGAAGAAATGTAATATGTTGAACAACAGTAGATAAACCAACATTACGAAGGCAATCCAACCGTAGGAAAGTTTCATCAGTGTGGCGAGTTTCTTGCGTGGCGTGAAATACACCAATCCGCTGCCAGCAATGAGTTCTATACCTATTAATAAAAAGGTGATGTCGGTTTGTGCAATGAAGGCCTTGCCCCATTCGGCGGCACCGAGGCATTTGGTGCCCATGATGAGCGTAGCCATCTGCGTTAGCACATTGATGGCCCTTGCCGCACCCGTTCCGAGGATTTTCTTGAACACTTTTTAGCCTTCCGTTGAAAAGTTGGGCAAAAGTACAAAGAAAAGCGGTATTTTTGCAATTTCTTTGAAAGTTTTGCTTTGATATGCCTTCGAACTATGAAACGACTGGCCTTGTTATTCCTGTTTAGCATCATTGTTGCCTTTCCGATGTGTTCCTTGGAGCAGCCTCGGATTGTTGTGGAGGAAACTGAAACACCAATTGCCGATACCATCCCTCCGACCATTGATGACTATGGCTTTCCCGACACGATGTTTGCTTCGGCGGAAAAGGTGAGGTTCGTCATCGATACTTTTTGCTTGACGGTTCCATCGGAATTGAATGATTACGAGAATGTTTATGACAACTCCAACGGGATTTTCATGTTTCGTGGCGACCCTTCCCGCAATCCAAACTTTTATGGTCGATTGCACGGTGATTCCATCAATATCAAGGTGGACTGGGTGTTTAAAACCGAAAAAGACACTTTCCATACGGCGCACGGCGTTTGGTATGGTGGCACGGGTTGGACTGGTCAGCCTGTTTATGTGCGCTGGCCCGACAGCCTTTTGCAGCGTTTTCGAAGTTCAAGTGATTCGATAACCGAGCATTTGCATGAGCAGGAAATCATCGTGGCTTCTTTGTGCGGAAAGTTATATTTCATTGATTTTCAGTCTGGATTGCCCAGTCGTAAATGTGTTGATGCCAAAAATGTGCTGAAGGGTACGCCCTCGCTC
>JAEEGH010020791.1_pt1 | contig 13614 bp, 10 predicted proteins | sample 9134181 | NCBI WGS metagenome assembly JAEEGH01 (sample SAMN16246544, study PRJNA631951) | gut metagenome | biome: gut microbiome; feature: rumen; material: DP-attached | host: Bos | place: Iran: Karaj | collected 2018-10
CCTTCGCGGACCGCTCCCCCATCGTCATCGACAACAAGTCGGTCACGGAGAGCATCCAGGAGAACATGGCCATCTACGACAAGGACGGGGAGATGCACTACGACATCATCTCGGCCTTCATCAAGAGCATCCGCGGGTCGGACCCGAATGCGGCCATCTACTACCTGGCCCGGATGATCGACGGCGGCGAGGATCCGCTCTTCATCGCCCGCCGGCTGTGCCTGTCGGCCTCCGAGGACGTGGGCCTGGCGAATCCGAACGCACTCCTGCTGGCCAATGCCTGTTTCGAGGTCGTCTCGAAGATCGGCATGCCCGAAGGCCGCATCCCGCTCGCTGAGACGACGGTTTACCTGGCCTCCTCCCCCAAGAGCAACGGGTCCTATATGGCCATCGAGAAGGCTTTGGCCCTCGTGAAGGAAACGGGGAACCTCCCGGTCCCCCTCCCCATCCGCAACGCGCCCACGCAACTGATGAAGGACCTCAATTACAGCGACGGCTACAAGTATGCCCACGACTATCCCGGGCACTTCGCCGACATGGAATTCCTCCCGGACGCCATCCAGGGCACCGTCTTCTACGAGCCGCAGCCCAACAAACACGAGAACGTCCTCCGTGCCTATCTCGAGGCCTGTTGGCCGAAGTATTATCCGAAGAAATAGATTCTCATGTCAGTCCGAAGGACCTCCTCAGAATGACATCAGAACGGATAGCCCACACCGAAGTGGAGGGCGAAATTGCCTGAGTGGAGCCACTGGTCGGGTCCGATCAGGCGTTCGCCGGCGGGTCGGCAGGGTTCATAGATTTTGGCGCCCAGGTCGATGCGCACGAGGATGAAGTCCAGGTTCACGCGGATGCCCATGCCCCAGTCTGCGGCGATGGAATCGAAGGAGAATCCGCTTCTTTCCAGCCACTCGGTGCTCTTCAGGTTCCAGATATTGCCCACGTCCCCGAACAGCGCGCCTTCCAGTTTCCAGACGATCGGGAAGCGGTATTCCACGTTGGCTTCCATCTTGAACTCGCCGGTCTGGCTGGGAATCAGGAAGTATTCGGTCCAGGGTTCGACACCGCCCGGTCCCAGGGCGCGGGCCTGCCAGCCGCGCATGCTGTTCGCGCCGCCGGCGTAGAACTGCTTCTCGAACGGGATGGTGGTGGAGTTGCCGTATCCGTAGCCGGCGCCTATCAGGAAGCGGAAAGCAACCGCCTGGGAGCCTCCGTCACCGAACCGCAGGGTTTGGCCCAGTTGCAGTTCTCCGCGGACATACTGGGCGTACGGGACATTCCAGATGGTGTGGCTGCCCTGGTTGTCCGTGGGCATCGCGGAATTGAAGAGGCTGAGGACGTTGCCGGAAAGGTCCAGGTACAGGCGGCCGTAGCGGAAGGAACGCTTGGGGATGGCCGAGGCGTCCGTCGTGTAGTACAGCATGCCGCCCACGCCCACATCGAAGTGGTCCATGTAGGCGTTCAGGAGGAAAAGGTCTTCCAGGAGGCGCTCCCTGAAACTCTCCGAGACATTGAACAGGCGGACGATGTTCGCCTGGAAGGGATAGAACTGGTAGAAGAAGTTCCGCCCCAGGTTGCCGGTATAGCCGAAACTCGTCGTGATCATCGTCCGCTTGTACTCCGGCCGGTCCTGGTAACTGAAACCGAGGGTGAGGTCCGTATGCGGGACGTTCGGGCCGCGGAAGAGGGTGTTCGGGAGGCCGATGAACTTGGGGATGCGGAGGGTGGACGAGACGCTGAATTCCGTGGAACGGACAGGCTCGTTGAGTTTGAACTGGAAGTTTCCCTTCAGGCCCAGGTTGAAGACTTCGCCGCCGTGGAACAGGTTCTTGTGGTAGTAGTTCAACTGCGGGGAGATGCCGAACAGGCCGGTGGAGTTCACCGAGGCTTCCAGGTTCGCCTTGACTCCCTGGACGCCGCCGTTCAGGAGGTTGATGTCGCAGTCCACGACGTCGTCCGACACCGGATTCATCGTGACGTTCACGCTGTTGAACACGGAAAGGTTCGACAGGCGGGAGTAGGTGGCATTCACGGCCCGTGCGCTGTAGGGCATCCCGGGATGCAGGACGTTCAGTTCCTCCAGGATGTAGGTCCGGATGGGGACTTCCTTGGGATACGACACCGTGACATTGCCGATGGTGAACTTCTTGTGCGGCTTCGCGTCTTCCGGGGAACCGTGGCGGGGATAGTTCCGGATGGCCATCGTCAGGGCCGCCGTGCCGTCGTGCGAGAGGGTGTCCGCCTCACAGAAATAGTAACTCTTGTCGAAGCCGTAGTAGCCGCGGTTGCGGAAGAATTCGGCGGACCGGTCGGCTTCGGCCTCGAGCGTGGATTCGGACAGGAACTGTCCTTCCTTGATGGTCGTTCGCGGGAGGTCCGTCTCGAACTCCTTGCGGAACTCCTCTTCTTCCGGGAGTTCGTAGTCGATGGAGCGGATCGTGTAGCGCTTGCCGGGAAAGACGTGGTAGGTGACGTAGGCTTTCTTCCCCTTGTATTCCACTTCGCTGGTCACCTTGGAACCGTAGTAGCCGATGTACTCGAGGTGGTTCACGATGTTGTCGGCACTGGTCTGCACCTGGCTGTCATCATGGACCGTCACCGGAGTGCCGGGCCTGCGGATGCCCAGGAACGAGGCGCTGGGCTTCTGGGCGAGGTAGGAAGTGAGTTCCGAATGGCTGATCTGCTTGCCCTCCACCTTGATCTTGTTGCCGGCGAGGCGGTACTCCCCCTCCGCGAGGCGCTGCGTGGCGCAACCCGTGGCGAGTACGCCGGCTAGGGCCCAAAGTATGAGGTTTTTGCAGTTCATTCCTACAAAATTAACACTTTTCCGCTATTAATCGATAAGAATAATGTATAACTTTGTACGGTATGAGCATTTCCAAGAATGAACTCCGGCAGGTGCGCGCCCTGTCGCAGAAAAAGTTCCGGGACGAGACCGGCCTCTTCGTCGTGGAAGGCGAAAAGATGGTCTCGGAAGCCCTGGCATCGGGATTCGAGGTCGTTTCTGTCTATCGGCGGGACGACATCGGCGAAGAAGCGATGGCGCGCCTGTCCCTGCTGTCCTCCCCTTCTCCGGTCCTGGCCGTCGTCCGGCAGCCGGCCCTCAGGGCCTTTGCCCCCGCGCGCGGCCTGTACCTGGCACTGGACGGCATCCGCGATCCCGGCAACCTGGGCACCATCCTGCGGGTGGCAGACTGGTTCGGCATCGACGGGGTCATCGCGTCGCCGGACACGGTGGAACTGTATAATCCCAAAGTGGTCCAGGCCACGATGGGCGCCATCTTCCGCGTGCCGTTCCACCGGATGGACATCGCGGAACTCTGCCGCTTGGCCGTGGCCGCCGGCGGGCATGTGTACGGAACGTTCCTGAATGGGGAGAATCTCTATGCCAAGGCGCTGGATTGCGGGCGGGAGACTCCTTCGGTCATCGTGATCGGAAACGAATCCAACGGTATCTCCCCCGCCGTGGCCGCCTGCGTCAGCGACCGGCTCTTCATCCCGCCCTACCCGGCGGACGATCCGGGTTCCGAATCCCTGAATGCCGCCATCGCGACGGCCATCACCGTCGCCGAATTCCGGCGTCGTTAGATCTGTCTGGCCATGAAATCCTTCTCCGGCACGTGAAGCGTGACGGTGCGCGGTTCCGTGCCGGCTTCGGCCGGGATGCGGACCGTGATGTCCGCGGCGGGGCCGAAGTTGGCGATGACGAGCCAGGTCTCGGTCCCGCAGGCGCGGAGAAAGGCGAAGTGACGGTCGGGGTTGAAGCCTTCGGACTGGCAGTAGCAGAGGTCGTAGGTGCTGCCTTCGCAGAAGGCGGGACGCTTGGCGAGCGCAAGCGCTTCCCGGTAGCGCTTCAGGATGGCTTTCTGTCTGGTGTCCAGGCCTTTGCGCTTGTCCCCGATATATGCGCGGAGGGCCTGCAGGCTCTCCACGGTCCACCAGTCGAAGATGGAGGTGCGGCCGTTGATGCCGCTGAAGGGTTCGTTGTCCATGCCCCGCTCCCCGATTTCCTGCCCGAAGTAGAGCATGAAGGGGGCGGTGTTCAGGAGCAGCGACACCCCCAGGGCAGCATAGCCGGCCTCGGCGCTGCCGGCGAAGAAGTCGGAAGCGACGCGCTGCTCGTCGTGGTTCTCCAGGAAATCCAGCATCCGGGGCTGGAGGTCGCCAAGGAACTGCCAGTTCCAGGTCAATGCCCTGGCGGTGAGTCCGTTGCAGGTGACGGCGCGGACGGCGTCGTACAGACCGGACTTGTCGTAGAGGAAATCGAAGCCGATTTCATCGACATACATCCGGTACTTTTCCTTCTCATAGACCTCGGCGATGAAGACGATGTCCGGGAATTCGAGTTTGATCCGTGCGATGAGCCATTTCATGAAGGCGGGCGGGACCAGTTCCACCATGTCGCAGCGGAAGCCGTCCACGCCCTTGAGCGCCCAGTAGTGGACGATGGCGTACATCTTGTCCCAGGTCCGGGTGTGGAAGTCGCAGTAGTTGATCTTGATGGTCTCGTACCAGTCCCCGAGACCGGGGGCCGGGGAGAAACAATTGCCGGAAGCCTTCGCGGGGTATTCGAAGTAGCCGGTTCCGTTGAAGGGCTCCGGCAGGCGCAGCGGCTCTCCCGGGTAGTAGAAGAAGTCGTTTTCCGGGGACCAGTGCACCGACGTGTCGTCGTCTGCGCCGAGGGAACGGACGCCCGGGACATGGCTCTGGTAATCCCGCGCCACATGGTTCGGAACGAAGTCCATGATGACCTTCAACCCGTGTCGATGGGTGCGTTTCACCAGTTGAAGGAATTCTTCCATCCTGGCATCGGGATTCGTTGCCAGATAAGGATTTACATCATAGTAATCCGTGATGGCATAAGGCGATCCGGCCTCCCCTTTCACGATCTGCGGATGGGAGGGCCGGCAGCCTTCGTCCTTCTTCCGCGTGGCGTGGCGGATGATGCCCGTGTACCAGATGTAATCGACGCCGAGTCCCCGGATGTACGCCAGGGACGCGGCGTCGATACTTTCAAACTTTCCGCTTCCCCACAGGCGGGGAAGCATCTGGTAAACGAGTTGCTTCAAATCCTTACCAGTTCAGGATCTTCTTGAAGTCGTAGGTCTCCGGGTCGGCGACGTACTTCTTCGCGGCCTCATAGTCGGCCGGGGTGATGAAGTGGCAGATGTGGTTGAAGTAGTTCTGGGAGGTACCGCCGTCGATATTCACGCGGCGCGGCGGAATCTTGCCTTCGGCATTCTGCAGGTCCTTCAGGTAGAGCGGATGGGCCTCGCCGTCGGCATCGACATACACCATGCAGCCGGTCTCGCCCTTGGCGAAGAGTTCGTAGGCGCCCATGGCGAGTTCGGTGCAGTAGGTCAGGTCGTAGCCGATCGGATCCTGGCAGCGGACGTCGTAGCCGATCTCCACCGGACGGGTCTTGACCTTCAGGCCGGTCTTCTTGAACTCCTTCTCGAGGATGTCGTTGAACAGGACCGCCTTGGAGATCTTGCCGAGTTCCGGATGGCCGTGCTCGTCATAGGTCATGGACACGCCGGCGTCCTTGATTTCCTGGGGATCCAGGTCGTGGAAGACGCCCTCGGCGACGACGACGGTGCCGTAGCCGATGCCGAGAACCTTACGCTTGATGATGGCGGAGAGGGCGAGTTTGACGATCTTGTCCAGGGAGATGCCGGTCTTGTTGAACATCTCGGGAATGATGGTCATCGGGCAATGGGTGGCTTCGCCGATACCCAGGGCCAGGTGGCCGGCGCTGCGGCCCATGGCGCTGATGATGAGCCAGTTGCCGGAGGTGCGGGCATCCTCGTAGATGGTGCGGGCCAGGTGGGCGCCCTCGTCCTTGGCGGAGTTGAAGCCGAAGGTGGGCGCGTTGTTCGGCAGCGGGAGGTCGTTGTCGATGGTCTTGGGCACGTGGATGTTGCGGATGGGATACTGCTTCGCCTCCAGGAACTTCGCGATGCGGTTCGCGGTGGAAGCCGTGTCGTCACCGCCCACAGTGACCAGCAACTTGATGTTGTTGTCCTGGAACAGGCCCAGGTTGAAGTTCTCCTCGAAATCCTTGTCGGTGGGCTTGAAACGGCTCATCTGCAGGTAGGAACCGCCCCGGTTGAAGTAGGCGTCCGCCTTGAAGAAATCGATGTCCTCGGTGCGCGGGGTCTGGGAGAAAAGTCCGCTGTAGCCGCCGTGCAGGCCGATCACGCGGTAACCGTTGGAAAGGAACGTCTTCGCGACAGACATGACGACAGTGTTCATACCCGGAGCCGGGCCGCCTCCGCAGAGGATGATGATGGAATCTTTCATGATTTTATGCGTGTTTGTTCGTAGTTTCTTTTGAACCTACAAATTTAAGGAATTTTAATTAGGTTTACAAGAAGTATTTCCACAACGGGGCCGCCATGAGGGCCTGGAGGATCTGGTTGTCTTGGAGCAGTTCCCGGACATAGTCCTGTTCCAGCAGATAGACGTCGATGTCCTCCGTGGCGTCGAGGTGCTGGCCGGAGACTTTTTCCACGCCGACGGCGAGGAAACTGTGCGCCAGGTTGGTGCTCGTGGCGGGGTTGGGCGAGAGCGTCATCCATTCCTGCCACTCCCCGCCTGCGAAGCCGGTTTCTTCCAGCAGTTCGCGCTTGGCGGCCTCCAGGGGCGTTTCGCCCGCTTCGATGACGCCGCAGGGAAGTTCATAGCAGGTCTTTCCGAGCGCATGCCGGTACTGCCGTTCCATCACGATCCTGCCGTCTTCCGTGATGGCGATGATATTGACCCAGTCCGGATATTCGAGGACATAATACTCGTCGTTGACGCGGCCGTCCGGAAGTTCCGCGACATCCCGCCGGGCAGTCAGCCACGGCCGCCGGATCAGATACTCGCTCGAGAGTATCTTCCACTTCTTGTCTTCGTTGATGGTGTTCTTCATAGCAGGGCCGCTACTTGGGCGGCGAGTCGGGCATTGTTCAGGACCAGTTGGATGTTGGAGGCGAGGGAGTCGCCGCCGGTGAGGTCCTTGATCTTGGCGAGCAGGAACGGTGTTGTCTCTTTCCCCTTGATACCCAGGCGGTTCGCCTCGTCGATGGCCTCATCGATGGCGGCGTTGATCCGGACCGGATCCATCGAATACTCCTCCGGAATGGGGTTCGTGACGAGCATGCCGCCCTCGAGGCCCATCTCAAGTTTGGCGCGGAATGCCGCAGCGAGTTCCTCTGGGGTGTCGATGCGGTAGTCCACCTTGAACCCGCTCTTGCGGGTATAGAAGGCCGGCAGTTCCTCCGTGCCGTAGCCGATGACGGGGACGCCCTTGGTCTCCAGGTATTCCAGCGTGAGGCCGAGGTCCAGGATGGACTTGGCGCCGGCGCAGATGACCATGACCGGGGTCCTGGCCAGTTCTTCCAAGTCCGCGGAGATGTCCATGGTGGTCTCGGCGCCGCGGTGCACGCCGCCGACGCCGCCGGTGGCGAAGACTTTGATGCCGGCGAGCGCGGCGATGATCATCGTCGTGGTGACGGTGGTCGCGCCGTCCTCGCCCCGGGCGACGAGCACGGGCAGGTCGCGGCGCGACGCTTTGGCCACGCCCCTCCCCTTCTTGCCCAGGTACTCGATTTCATCCGGCGTCAGGCCGGCCTTCAGGCGGCCGCCGATGACGGCGATGGTCGCCGGCACGGCACCGTTTTCGCGGATGGTCCGTTCCACCCGCAGCGCCGTCTCCACGTTCTGCGGATACGGCATCCCATGCGAAATGATGGTCGATTCAAGCGCCACCACGGGTTTCCCGGCGGCCTTCGCAGCCGCCACCTCCGGTGACAGGTCCAGGTATTTGTTCATAGTTTCAGATTTTTCATTTCAGGATTGACGGCCGCCGGGCTTTCCACGGCGCAACGGGCGCAGAGCAGGCCGATGCGGGCGGTCTCTGCGACACTCGCCTGCGGCCCGGCATGCACGATGCCGGCCAGCAGCGCGTCTCCGCCGCCCGTGACGCTCCGCACGATGCAAGGCAGCGCGGGGTACTCGTACAGTTCGCCGCCGGCATGGACACGAATCCCTTCCGCGCCGGCGCTTTCATAAAAGCGTGCTACGCCTTCGAGCCCGGCAAGTGATTCATATTCAAGTGCATTCGATTTAAGGGCAAAGACGGATTTCCGGCTGGAAAGCGCCATCGCCTCCCGGATCCTTCCTGCCTTCGCCACCGAAACGGCATCCAGGTACAACGGCTTTTCGGCATGGTCGATCAGGAAGGCGAGCGTTTCGGGCAGCAGGTTGGAATCGGCCACGACCGCATCGGCGGCATTGATGACATCCAGCCTGGCGGCAATCCAGGCCGTGTCCATGCCCTCGACGGCATCCATGTCCGCGATACCCCCGACGAGTTCTCCATCGGAATTGTTCACCGAGACGAAGAATGAATGCGTATGCTCGTCCGCGATGTCGCAATGGCCCGTGCCGATGCCGATATCCCGGCAGGCCTTTTCGATGACAGGCCCGAAAACCCCGCCTCCGAAGATGGTCAGCAGTTCCACCTCGTCTCCCAGCAGCACCAGGTTATGGGCAATGTTCCTTCCCACGCCTCCCCAGGAAACGTGCACTTTGCCGGGATTCGAATCCCCGATCCGGAATGCCTGGGCCGATGTGGCCGTGATGTCCACATTCGCCCCGCCGATGACACACACTTTCATACGCAGCCCAAAGTTACGGCCTTTTTGCCACCCGTGCAAACTTTCGTGACGGAGGGCAGCCCCGGCCACTTCCTGTTCGGCTGTTTGGCAGCGGTGCGGGTAACGTCCCGGAAACAGGGACGTCACCCTCAAAAATGGGCAAAAACGAAGGTAATGTCCCCGAAATAGGGACGTTACCCGCAGTCATTACCGGAGCCGAGCCATCTATCTCAAGGAAGGTCCGATAAAGGAATTACCGTACCCGCGGGACGGATGTATGTGGAGATGATGTAAGACTCCGTGTTGGAATAATGATGATGGAGCACGCCATCTTCGAAGACAAAGATATCCAAATCCGTTATGAGGTACCCCTCTTCGCTGACGGAATAGGTCGATTCGTGTATTCCGCGAGGAGTTTTCCGTTTGATGGTGGATACGGATATCTCAAGCGTAAAGTCATCCGTCTCGGCCAGTTTCCATTTCCCGAGGGCACGATTTGCTACCCCCGCCTTGCCTTTTGCCGGCGGCTCCTGCCTCTTCACGAACCTGTCACCATTCTCCCCGGGCTCCTGGAGGACCTGATTGCCGATGACAAAGAATCGGTCACACTCGAATGGGCCGGAATAGGAGAGAATCCTCCTTCCGTCAAAAGACGCGAACTCATACGGCCTGAGCGGTTCGCCCCACACATCCAAGGTCGGATACTCCTTCAGAAAACAGCAACCGACCCAGCGGCGGGTCATGTTTTCCCGGATTCCGTCCTTGCCGATGATGTAGCAGTCCCCCGTCCGGGGATTCTCCCAACATCCGTAAACCCACTCGAAACCTTCCGGAAGCGGCTGGGCCATCAGGTCCTCTCTGGATAGACCGATGACCGCGACTGCAAATAGGAAGCAGATTATTCTTTTCATCTGATAACAAGGATTGTTGCTACCAGCCTTGCTGCAAAGGCCGTTCCAAGAGAAAAATGATCAACGCTCGCCACCAACATCCCCTCCACCGCCAAATAGCCGCATATCGGCAGCCCCTATGGGCATTCAGAACGCCCCACCATGTGCGCCAAGGGCCGATATCGGACAATGGCGCACCGCAACCACGGGCACAGCGCACAGAATGGGCTTTCCCGTGCGGCTTTTCGGCGGAATTTGCATGGGGTGCGCCTGGTGGTGCACAAGAAGGGACACCGGGCGCGCGGGTGGAGAAGAGGGGGTGTGATCTTTTGGGAGGGAGGCCGCAATTGGGGGTTCAAATATAAAATATTTGAGAAAGATTTGTTATCTTTGTAAATTACAACTCTTGTGCACGGATTATGGATTTCACGCAGGCGAAACAGCGGATCGAGTGGCTGAAGGCGGTTCTCTGGGAGAACAGCCGGAAGTACTACGTGGAGAACGCGCCCACGATGTCGGACTACGAGTACGACCAGTTGATGCGCGAACTGGAGGACCTGGAGGCGCAGTATCCGGAATACCGGACGGCGGACTCCCCCACCCAGCGCGTGGGCAGCGACCTGGAGACGCCCGGGACGCAGAGCATCGAGCTCGGCGCCGGCAAGGAATTCGCCAAGTATCCGCACCGGTATCCGATGCTGTCGCTGGGCAATACCTACAGCATCGGCGAGGTGGAGGAATTCGCGGAAAGGGCCTCCAAGACCCTGGAAATCCCGTTTACATACAGTTGCGAACTCAAGTTCGACGGAACGGCCATCTGCCTGACCTACCGGAACGGCAAGTTGTTCCGGGCCCTCACCCGCGGCGACGGCGTGGTGGGTGACGACGTCACCGCCAATGCACGCAAGATCGCCAACATCCCCGAAAAACTGAAAGGGACGGGCTGGCCGGCGGAGTTCGAGATCCGCGGCGAGGTGCTCATGCCGTACGAGTCCTTCGACCGGTTGAACCGGGAGCGGGAGGCCAACGAAGACCAGCCGTTCGCGAATCCCCGCAATGCCGCCAGCGGCTCGCTGAAACTCCAGGACCCGGAAGAAGTGGCGAACCGCGGTCTGATGTGCACCCTGTACCATATCCCAGCCGGCCAGGTGGACTTCCCCACCCATGACGACGCCTTGAAAGCGGCGGCCGCCTGGGGCCTTCCCGTGTCCGACGAGCGCAGGATCTGCCGGGACATCGACGGAATCGAGGCCTTCATCGCCCATTGGGATACCGCGCGCAAGCAATTGCCTTATGCCACCGACGGCATCGTGATCAAGATCAACGAGATGGACGCCCAGCGGCAGTTGGGGTACACGGCCAAGTCCCCGCGCTGGGCGGTCGCGTACAAGTTCAAGGCCGAACAGGCCCTGACGCCCATCCTGTCCATCGACTACCAGGTGGGCCGCACCGGCGCCGTGACGCCCGTCGCGAACATGGAACCCGTGTTCCTGTCCGGGACGATGGTGAAGCGCGCCACCCTCGTGAACGAGGACCAGATGACCATGCTGGATATCCACGAGGGCGACTGGGTGTATGTGGAGAAAGGCGGGGAAATCATCCCCAAGATCACCGGCGTGGAGGAATCCAGGCGCCAGCCCGGCGCGAAGCGGCCGGCCTTCCCGAAGGTATGCCCCGACTGCGGGACGCCGCTGGTGAAACCGGAAGGCGAAGCCAAGTGGTTCTGCCCCAATACGGACGGCTGCCCCACCCAGATCAAGGGCAAACTCGTCCACTTCCTCGGCCGCAAGGCGATGAACGTGCTGGCGGGCGACGCCACGGTGGACCAGTTGTACAACCTGGACCTCGTCCGGACTCCGGCCGATTTCTACGATCTCCGCGAAAGCCAACTCCTCATGCTGGAAGGCTGGAAGGAACGCGCCGCGCAGCGGTTCCTGGACAGCCTCCGGGAATCACGGAACGTGCCTTTCGAGCGCGTCCTGTTCGCCATCGGCATCCGCTATGTGGGCGAGACGACGGCGCGGGACATCGCCCGGCATTTCGGCGACATCGACACGCTGGCCCGGGCCTCGAAGGAGGAACTGGCCGCCGTTCCCGAGGTGGGAGAAGTCATTGCCGAGAGCGTTTACAGGTATTTCCGTGATGAACGCCACCTGAAGGAAATCGAGCGCCTCAAGGCCGCCGGCCTGCAGATGGCCGTCGTCAACAAGGCGGAGAACGCGTCCGACGCCCTGGCCGGCAAGACCATCGTCATCAGCGGCAACTTCTCCGTTTCCCGGGATGAGATCAAGGCCCTCATCGAGGCCAATGGCGGCAAGAACAGCGGCTCCGTGTCCGGCAAGACTTCCTTCCTGCTCGCCGGCACCAAGCCCGGACCGGAGAAGATCAGGAAGGCGGAGTCGCTGGGCATCGAGATCCTGGACGAGGAAGCCTTCCGCAAACTCCTTCCCGAAGGTACCCTGCCGGCTCCCGCGCAGGATAACGGTAACGATTTGACCCTGTTCTGAACCTATGGCCGTGTTTGAACGAATCACGCATTGGACGCAAGTCCGGATCCGCTGGGCGAGGATCGTCGTCGGGCGGATCGTGCGGTTCATCATGCACGACATGTGGTACCTGAACCTGGAGGACCTGTCCCGCTGGAAAAAGCGCGGCGTGGAGGACCTCAAGACCATCTTCGTCATGCTCAAGGTCTTCTCCGACCAGAAGATCGGCTACCAGATCACGGCCCTCGCCTACCGCAGCATGATGTCGGTGGTCCCGTTCATCGCCATCGGCCTGTACCTGACGAACGGAATCGGCATCTCCGACCAGTTCAGCGCGTTCCTCCATGCGAACATCAGCAACCAGAGACTCATCGACCATCTCCTGGCCGCATCCGAGAAAATCATCGCGACGGCGGAGTCTGGCCTGTTCGGCTTCATCAGCATGGCCTCTTTCCTGTGGATCCTCCTTTCGCTGATGCTTACGGTCCGGTCCGTATTCAACAACGTGTGGCAGGCGAAGGAGAAGCGGAGTTTCTTCCGGGTGCTGGGCATCGGCTTCGCCATCCTCATCCTGTCCCCTTTCGTGATTGTCCTGTTCTTCTCCGGCTCGGTCGTGTATTCGACGGTGCTGGACTATATCGTTCCGAGCGGCCTGTTCTTCTCGGACCATTTGAAAAACTTCCTGTCCTGGGCCCTGTTCGCCGGCGCGTCCGTCCTCATCCTGACGGCGATGTACAAGTACCTGCCGGCGGCCGTGGTCAAGACACGCCCCGCCTTCAAGGCGGCGCTGATTGCCGGCATCGGATTCACGGCCGTGCAGTATCTCTATCTGGAAACGCAGGTGATGGTGGCCAAGCAGAGCGCCATCTACGGCGTGCTCGCCGCCCTGCCGCTCTTCATGATCTGGCTGAACCTGGGATGGACGATCATCCTGTACGGGGCTGAACTGTCCTATTCCTTCCAGCATGCGAACCAATTGAAGCCAAACGAGGTGCTATGAGTTATTCCGAGTTTACCGAGAAAGATTACGGAGTCATCGACCAGGCCTGGCAGGTGCTGTATGCATCGGCCCGGAAACGGTGCGCGGACGAGCGCGAACTGGAGATGGTGTCGGAAGCCTATGATTTTGCCAACCATGCGCACAGAAACGTCCGCCGGCGCAGCGGGGAGCCGTACATGCTCCATCCCATCGCCGTCGCCCAGATCGTCGTGGACGACATCGGGCTCGGATACAAGTCCATCTGCGCCGCCCTCCTGCACGACGTGGTGGAGGACACGGACTACACCGTGGACGACCTCAGGGACCGCTTCGGCGACAAGGTGGCCAGCCTCGTGGACGGCCTCACCAAGATCAAGACGGTCCTGGACAACGAGAACAAGGACCTGTCGGCCCGGAGCCTCCAGGCGGAGAACTTCAAGCGGATCCTGCTCACGCTGAACGATGACCCGCGCGTGGTGCTGATCAAACTCGCCGACCGCCTCCACAACTGCCGGACCATCGAGTTCATGCCCGAGCACAAGCGGGACAAGATCCTGAGCGAGACGATGTTCGTGTTCATCCCCCTCGCCCACCGGCTGGCCCTGTACAGTGTC
>JAEEGH010020795.1_pt1 | contig 13613 bp, 10 predicted proteins | sample 9134181 | NCBI WGS metagenome assembly JAEEGH01 (sample SAMN16246544, study PRJNA631951) | gut metagenome | biome: gut microbiome; feature: rumen; material: DP-attached | host: Bos | place: Iran: Karaj | collected 2018-10
GAAACCTCTTCCCGCAGCAGGAACATTCCCGTGGTATGGAACCGGTCTCCCCTGTCCCACATGGCAAACATGCCGCGTTCCAGGCTGTTCCGGGGCGTCAGCTTCCGGTGGTCCGCATGCTCGTCTCCGAGCACTTCCAGCCGGATCATCCGGTCTCCTTCTTCTACCGGGTAGCAGTAGAACTGCTTTTGCACCCGTACAATGTTCCGGTCAGGTTTCACAATTTCCCGCAGTCCCGGATCATACAGCCAGGATTCACTCCAGAATCCGATATAGTTGTATTCGGGATAATACCTGTCGTAGAAGGCCAATGCCTGCTCACAGCTGCTGCGGACCCGTTCCGGCGTATAGCCTTCTCCGCCCGGGATATGCAGTGCCAGCAGGAAATCGTCGTCTCCCAGGGCTTTCCGCCAGATCTTTTTATCCAGCATCACGATCTCCGGAGAAATCCTTCCCTCCGGCAGGACCCGGTTGCCCCATACGGCGTCTTCCGTCTCCATAAACTCGGTGATAAACGCTTCCGGATCCCGTACGCCGTTCACGCCGTCGATCTGGCCGTCCCTCCGCACCCGGACACCCGCGTGCCACAGGGCCACAACCTCTCCGGTCTCCCGGTTCCGCCAGGCCTCCGGGGATCCTCCCCAGCGATATGGAATGAAGTAGAACCGGTCCAGGAAGAAAATCTGGCAGCAGTAAAAGTTCATATCCCAGGGATAATCGTCAAAATTGATGTCCCCGGTCTCCACATATTTCTTCAGCTGCTTCCGCGTCATCCGTTCCGGAATATCCTCATCGTATTTCTCCGGGATTCCGCGGGCCCGCAGGGCTTTCCGGCCTTCCAGCACACACAGCTGGGTGTACAGGAAGGCGTAGGCTTCCCTAGCGAATCCGGTCAGGCAGTCCGGCAGGGGCTGATAAAACTCCACCGCGTGGCACCGGACCAGGCCGCGTACGGCATCCTGCGCCATGATGTGGGCCAGCTCCACCAGTTCCGGCACGGCGTTGGCTGCGTCCAGTGCGTCCAGCAGTGCCTGCTGTTTGGCTTCCGGCACCTGGTTTGTGTTCAGTACCTCGAGAAGTGTTTCCCGGGGCAGCAGCTCCTTCGCGTCCGTCTCCAGATCCCCGATGTGTTCTTCCATTGCTTCAGGAATCAGATCGCCCGTAACCTTCAGCAGTTCGTTCAGTCTCTCTCTTGTCATGCCTGCGGTTTCCTTTCATGCTTCCGGCGGAAATCCGCAATGCGGATCACATTCCCCGTCAGCCGGGCTTCTTCCGCCGCGCAGGCCATCATATGGCTTTCGACCGATTCGTGAATATCCGTGGAGGATTCGCTCAGTTTGCCTTCCAGCATGGACAGGAAGTCTTCCACAATACCGCTGTCTCCGCCACTGTGTCCGCTGGTGCTTTCTTCCGGACGAATAATCTCAGTTTCAGCCTCTTCCTTCCAGTTGCTTGCGAAGTGCGTGATTTCAATCACATTGTCTGCTTCGCTGGCCCGGATCTCACCGTTTTCACCCATGATCTTGATCGTCCGGGTCATCCTGTTGGTAAATCCGCTCAGGTTGAAAGTCGCGGTCACTCCGTTTGTGAAACGGAGGATGGACACCTGGTGGTCACATACATTGTTGTCGCAATGGTATACGCAGCGGCCGTACGGACCTGTCCTGATCGCCTCCCGGAGTCCTTCCTCGCTCTGGTCCTCTGTCAGCACGGTGGCCGGCCAGTCTCCTGCGATCGGCAGGTAGCAGCGGTAAGCGCTGAACCGGCAGCTGTCTTTCAGCGGGCATTCCGCGCAGCGTTCCGCCGCGTTCTCCGGTGCGTTCTCCGCCTTGAAATAGGTCAGGTCACCGAAGGAGGAAATACTTTCGCATTTGCTTCCCGTCAGCCATACCATCAGGTCCATGTCATGGCAGGATTTCTGCATCACCAGCGGGCTGGCCAGGTCGCTCCGTCTCCAGTTGCCCCGTACAAAGCTGTGGGCAATGTGGAAGTTGCCGATGTTCTCGTTATGCTGGATCGTGATCACCCGGCCGATCTTTCCGTCTGTCACGGCTTTTTTCAGTGCCCGGAAAAAAGGGCTGTACCGCAGCACATGGCATACAGTCACATGCCGGCCGGTTCTCACTGCGCATTCTTCAATAGCGAGCGTTTCTTCCGGATCCGGTGAAATGGGCTTTTCCAGGAGCAGATGGTATCCTTTTTCCATCGCCGGAATAGCTTCCCGGTAATGATCCCGGTCCATTGTCGCGATGATGGCCGCGTCACCGAGTTTCGGCAGCGCCAGCAGATCCTTTCCGTTGAGGAAACGGCGTTCCGCCGGAATGCCGAACAGATCGCCCGCAATCTGGCGCTTCACTTCATCCGTTTCCGCGACAGCGGCAATCTCATGACCCATTTCCAGGGCATATTTGGCGTAAATCATTCCACGCTGCCCTGCACCGATTAATACAAACTTCATATCCGGTCTCCTGATGAAACTTTCATTTTTGTTTACTAAACATTATCATATGTTTCAATGACTGTCAACAGGGAATTTTAGTGGTCATGTGCCGTTTCTTCATTATATTAAGCCAATGTAACATATATTTTTATGTTTCATAAACAACTTGACACACTGCCTTTCTTCCTATATCATATTGCCAGACTCCGGCGGATACACAGCGTTTGATCATACGAAACACCGGATCATCTGTTCCGTTCCCATATTATTTTGCCCTGCCGGCAGAAAGGACGAAGCTTCATGGCGAATATCCGTGACGTGGCCCGCCTGGCCAATGTTTCCCCCGCTACTGTCTCCCGTATTCTGAATGACAATCAGATTTACAAGACGACGGATGAAACACGCGAGAGAGTGCTGCGCGCTGTGACTGAGCTTGGTTACCAGGCTCCCGTGAAAAAACGCCCCCGGCCGGATCAGTCTGATACCTCCGGTTTTTCTGTCGGTGTGCTCCTGGCCACTACCAAAGGTAAATACAGTGATCCCTACTATCTCGCCATTCTCAGCGGCATAGAGGATGAACTTGCCCGCCTTGGCGGCACCGTTTCCGTCATCCAGACAGAGCAGGAGCTTGAGGATCAGGCCATCCTGAATCGCCTGCTGGGTGCCGGCCTTTCCGGCCTCATCATGATGCGTCCCCTGTCTGAGCCGCTGTTTGAACAGCTCCATTCCCTCATTCCGCATATTGTCGGAATTGATACCGGGCATATGCCCATTGATAACGTGGAATATGATCACCTGCGGGTCAGCAAAATGGCTGTGGAATACCTTTACAGCAAAGGGCACCGGTCCATCGGCTATATCGGCGGCAGTGTCGGGGGCGCCCCGTTGAAGCGTTCCCGCCGTTACCGCAGCTACCTGGAAACCATGGCGGATCTCGGTCTGGAGGTCAGGTCCGAATGGGTGCTGAACTGCGACTGGGATGACCGAAAGTGCATTTCCCTGGTTGAGAAGACTTACCATGAACACAGCCTGCCCACCGCTTTCTATGCAGCCAGTGACCTGATGGCCATGGCCGCCCTGCGTGCCCTGTATCAGCTGGGGATCCGTGTTCCGGATCAGGTTGCGGTCATCGGCATGAGCAATATTGAGATGAGTCAGTATGCCAACCCACCGCTGACCACCATCGACGTCCCGGCTGTCGAAATGGGTATCACCGCCGCCCGGATCATCGCCAGCCGTGTCCGGGGAGACACCACGCTGCCCAAGCGTGTTCTGCTCCCCTCCCGCCTTATTGAGCGGGATTCCGTATGACATCCCCTTTTCTCCCCCATAAACGCAGAGCCGGCAGCGCTGCCGGCTCTGTCTTTTTTCCTTAAATTTATACTTCTGCGCTTTTTCAGATATAGTTAGAACTTCGTAATACTTTCTTTATGTTTGTATTGCATAATATGTACATGATCCAATACATAATTGAATCATATATTAAGGAGGATGGTATACCATGAAAAAACTCACCGCCCTGCTTCTGGCAATTGTTCTGCTTCTCGGCTGCGTTAGCGCCCTGGCTGACAATGTCAAAATGGACAAGCTGACCCTCGAATTTGTTCCCTCCAAGGATGCTGACGTGATTATCACCGGCACCAAGAACCTGCCCGACCTGCTCAAGGCTGAAATGGCCAACCAGGGCTATGATATCGGCGAAGTGGAAATCACCGTCGGTACCAACTACAACGCCACCGGTGAAGCCATGGGCGCCGGTTCCATCGATATCGGCTGGCTGCCCGCCGGCACCTACGTCCTCTACAGCGACGAAACAGAGGTCATCCTGACCTCCACCCGCGCCGGTCTATCCAACGACAGTGAAAATCCTGCCGACTGGAACGGCGACGCCAACAAGACCACCGGTGACTCCAGCAATCAGGTCGGTTTCTACCGCGCCCTGATCTATGCCACTCCCTCTGCCTACGGCAAGGAACTGGCCGCCAAAGTCAACGCCGGTGAAGCCCTGACCTGGGATGACCTGAACAAGGCCAACTGGGCTGTCGGCAACAACTCCTCCTCTGCCGGATATATCTATCCCACCATGTGGCTGATGGATCACTATGACGGCAAAAAGCTCACCGATCTGGAGCATGTTTCCTTCGGCATTCAGTATGGCGACCAGTTCGCGCAGGCTGCTGCCGAGCAGGTGGACATCATCGTGTGCTACGCCGACGGCCGCCGCGACTATGAAGCCGCCTGGATGCTGCCCCTGGGCGAGACCGATCCCACCGGCAAGGCCGGCATGGGCCGTACCGACACCATCTGGAATGAGCTGAACGTTATCGGCGTCACCCCCGGTATCTACAATGACACCGTGGCCGTTACCAAGGCGAAGCCCGAGATCTACAATCCCGAGTTCATCGCGGCCATCCAGGACGCCCTGATCAACATTATCAATACTGAAGAAGGCAAGGCCATCTTCTCCGTGTACAGCCACGAAGGTTACAAGAAGGCTGTTGACAGCGATTACGACGCCACCCGTAAGGCACAGGAAGTCGTGAAGTAAGATCGCTCACCGTCCGGGCTGCTGCGTGCGTTCACGCCGCGCGGCAGCCCGGATTTTTCAGGTTTATGGATTAATTACAGGCGGCACAGCCGCAGAAGAAGGAATCTCCTTGATTGAATTCAAACATGTCAGTAAAACCTATCCCAACGGCGTAAAAGGCCTGAAAGATGTGAACCTCACCATCGATCAGGGCGAATTTGTTGCCATCATCGGCCTCAGCGGTGCGGGCAAATCCACTCTCATCCGGACCATCAACCGGATGATTGATATCACGGAAGGACAGCTGACCGTGGACGGCACAGACGTCATGACCCTGAAGGGCAAAAGTCTCCGCCGTTTCCGCCGGAAAATCGGTATGATTTTCCAGTCCTTCAACCTGGTCTCCCGCTCCACTGCCATCAAGAATGTGCTGACCTCCATGGTGCCTGATATGCCCTGGTGGAAGGTTCTGCTCGGCATTTTCAGCAAGGAGCAGAAAATGCATGCCCTGGAGGCGCTGGATAAAGTCGGCATCCTGGACAAGGCCTATACCCGCTGCGACCAGCTTTCCGGCGGTCAGCAGCAGCGCGTTGCCCTGGCCCGCACCCTGAACCAGACGCCCACCATCATCCTGGCGGATGAACCTGTAGCCGCGCTGGATCCTGTCACTGCCCATCAGGTCATGGGTGACTTCAAGCGCATCAATGAAGAAATGAACATTTCCATCCTGATCAATATCCATCATGTGGACCTGGCGCTCAAATACGCTACCCGCCTGATCGGTATCCGCGCAGGTGAAATTGTTTACGACGGGCCTGTGGATCAGGTTACCCAGGAGATTCTGGATTCCATCTACAACGGTGCTTCCATTCCCCAGGCGGGCGATTGAGGAGGCGGCATATGAAAAAGAAAGCCGCGGCGGGATACCGTGTCCCGCTTTTCGACCGCGTTTTCAAACCCAAAACCATCCGTCTGTCCAACGGTCACAGCGTACAGCGGCCCCGATCCCGGATGCCGCTGATTGCCGTGCTGCTGGTTGCCATGGTCTGGCTGAGCATCAAGCTGACCGGTTTTGACCTGGGCATCATTGCCCGGCGGGGTCATCAGTTTGTCGTCATCCTGAGTCAGATCTTCTCCCCGGATATCTTCAATATCCATGAGTCCACTTTCACAAAATTCGGTATGGATCCCGGTGCCGTCAGCCTGCTGTCCGTCTTCGACGGCCGCTGGTGGCAGGCGCTCTGGCATACCATGACCGGATCCTTCGCGCCGAAGGTTTTCAGCCCGCTCTGGGATACGCTTCGTATGTCCATCCTGGGCTCCTTCATCGGCGCCACGCTGGCACTGCCGCTGGCCGTTGCGGCCTCCACCAATATTAACCGCAACAAGGCCACCGTATCCGTAATCCGGCTGCTGCTGAATATTCTCCGCACGCTGCCCACCCTGGTGGTTGCAAAGATCTTCGCCCTGATCTTCGGCCTGGGCACCTTCGCCGGCACCCTGGCCATCCTGGTTTTCACCCTCGGCGTCATCTGCAAGATGATGTACGAATCCATCGAAACCATCGATATGGGCGCCTTTGAGGCCATGGAATCCTTCGGAGCCACCAAGCTGCAGGGCTTCTGGTCCGCCAGTATGAAACAGATCCTGCCCACTTATCTGAGCTACAGCCTCTACGCGCTGGAAATGAACGTGCGTGCGGCTTCCATTCTCGGATACGTCGGTGCGGGCGGTCTGGGTCTGCTGATTGATGAGCGGATCGGCTGGCGTGACTATAACGGTCTCGGCACGGTGTTGCTGATGCTCTTTATCCTGGTTGTCAGCATTGAGAGCCTCAGCCAGTACCTGCGCAAAAAACTGAGTTAAGGAGGGCGGAAACATGAGTGAAAAGAATAAAATCCCGGTTGTTCCCCGCCCTCTGAGCATAGAGGAAACCTACGCACAGCGCCCGCGCCGCTGGTGGCTGTACACGCTGGTTGTAATCATCGTTGCGCTGCTGCTGGTCTGGTCCGCCAGCGGTGTGGAATTCAAAGGCATCGCCACAAAGGGATCTGAAGTTGCCCGCGGTATTGCCACAGGCCTGACCCATCCGGACTGGAACCTGCTGCTGGGGCGGATTACGGAGGATACCTCCGTCACAGAGATCGCCGGCATCACCATTTCCACGGAAGGCGTGCCCTATCTGCTTTTCCAGACCATCGCCATCGCCTTCCTCGGTACGCTGATCGGCGGTATCCTGGCCATTCCCTTCAGCTTCCTGGCCTGTGACCGGATTGTCCCCAAATGGCTTGCCCGCATCTTCCGCGTGCTGATCCTGCTCATCCGTACCATTCCCAGTCTGGTCTGGGCGCTGGTCTGGATCCGCGTCACCGGTCCCAACGCCTTCTGCGGTGTTGTCACCCAGAGCGTCTGTTCCATCGGTATGATCAGCAAGATGTACATCACCGCCATCGAGGATCTGGATGTACGTATTCTGGAATCCCTGGACGCCTCCGGCTGCTCCGGTTTCCAGAAGATCCGCTGCGGCATCATGCCCCAGATCATTCCGAATTTCATTTCCACAGTAATTTACCGGTTCGATATCAACATGAAGGATGCCACAACTCTGGGCATCGTCGGCGCCGGCGGTATCGGCGCCCCGCTGATCCAGTGCATCACTTCCAGCCGCTGGAGCATGGTCGGTGCCTATCTCTTCGGCATGATCCTGCTGATGCTTGTGATTGAGTGGCTTTCCACCCGGATCCGGAACCGTCTGACGAGAGGCTGATATGTCACCGCTGCTGACTGTATATTTCACATCGGATATCCATGGATATCTGTATCCCACAAACTTCCAGAATAAGGAGCCCCAGCCCATGGGGCTTCTTTCCATGCGTTTTCCCAAGGATGAGAACACGCTCGTCATCGACGGCGGCGATATGCTTCAGGGTTCTCCCCTGACTTATTTCGGCCGTTCCGAGGGTGTTGACATACCGATTGCCCGGGCCATGAATGCCCGGGGATATGATTACGTCACCCTCGGCAATCACGATTTCAATTACGGCCGGGAAAACCTTCTTCGCTATCTCCGTGAGCTGGATGCCCAGTGTCTCTGTGCCAATGTGGATGATCTCCGCGGGGAGCTTCCGCTGCTACCCTGTGCCGTCCGCACCCTCGGCAACGGCCTTCGTGTCGGTCTTGTCGGGCTGGTAACCGACTGGATCAACCGCTGGGAGAAGCCTGAAAACCTGGTGGACTTTTCCGTTGTTTCCCCGCTGGAACGCGCGAAAGCCGCCGTGGCCTCCCTGGAGTGTGACGTGCTCATCGGCATTTATCACGGCGGAATCGAGCGGGATCCGGAAACCAGGAAACTGCTCTCATCCACGGATGAAAACATTGCCTGCCGCCTGTGCGAGGAGCTCCCCTTTGACCTGCTGCTGACCGGTCACCAGCACATCCCGCTGGCCGGTACACGCTGGAACAATACTCACCTTGTCCAGACGCCCTGCAATGCCGCCTCGTATATCCGGGTGGAAATGGACGCGGACCGGCACTTTACTTCTGAGTTGTGTCCTGTTCCGGATCATGCGGAATATACGCCGGAAGAGGCCGCCCTGTTCGGCCGGCTGAATGAATGGCTGGACCATCCCATCGGTCACCTTTCCCGTTCCCTCTGGCCGGAAGACAAGCTGAAAATGGCAATGGAAGGATCTCCGATTGCGGATTTCTTCAATCAAGTTCAGCTCTGGGCGTCCGGTGCCTGCGTCAGCTGCACCTGCCTGGCCAATTCCGTCCGCGGCTTTGACAAAAATGTAACTGTTCGGGATGTGGTGGCCACCTACGTCTATCCCAACACCCTCAAAGTGCTGGAAGTCACCGGTTCCATCCTTCGTCAGGGGCTGGAGCAGTGCGCCCGGTATTTTGGCCGGGATGCGCAGGGGCATCTTGCCATCAGTGAAGCCTTTCTCCGGCCGAAGGAAACGCATTTCAATTACGATTATTTTGCCGGGATCGAATACACCTTTGACCTCACCCGTCCCGCCGGCCGGCGGGTGGTTTCCCTTACCTGTGAAGGCCGGCCTGTACAGGATTCAGACGCCTTCACCCTTTGTATGTGCGATTACCGTGCCACCGGCGCTGGAGACTTCGACTTTTATCTCTCCTGCCCGGTCGTCCGGGATATCCAGACGGACATTACTGAACTGATCCTGCGGTATCTGGAGGAGCATGACCCTGTTGAGATCCCTTCCGGCCATCCGCTGACCGTTCTGACTTGACGATTGCAGACAGGATTGTTTATGAAAAGAATTCTCATTACCAATGATGACGGCATCCGTTCCTCCGGGATTATCCGCCTGGTTGAAGCAGCCCGTGCCCTCGGAGAAGTGACGGTTATTGCTCCTGACCGGGAACACAGTGCCAAGGCCCACAGCATTTCCATCCTGGAGCCGGTCGATTTTATGCCCTATGCGTTTCCCGTGCCGGGCGTAACCGCCTGGGTCTGCAGCGGCACGCCTTCAGACTGTGTGCGCGTCGGCCTGGCATATCTCCTTCCGCAGAAACCGGATCTGGTTCTTTCCGGTATCAATTGCGGTTTTAACATCGCCTCTGATATTCAGTATTCCGCTACTGTGGGCGCCGCGCTGGAAGCCGCCCATCAGGGAATCCCTGCTGCTGCTTTCTCGGAACCTTATAATCCGGATCACTCGGTCACAGACCGTTTTCTTCCCGACGTTCTGGAGCTTCTGGAGGAGTTGCTGCCCGGGCGGGACGAAATCCTCAATGTCAATTTCCCGCTCGCTTCCTGCAACGGCATTCTCACCGGCCGCACCGTGTCCTCCGGCTCTATGTTCCGTGGAAGCTATCAGCTTACGGAGCATCTTCCGGGCGGCGGTCTCCGCCTTTCCGCGGAGTGGGTGCCGGATGACGCCTGTGACGCCGGCTCTGATTTCCGGGCCGTTCTGGATCATTACATTTCCATCGGCGTCGTCCGGAATATCGGTTAATCAGCAGAATATAACAAAGAGCCGGCCAGAAGGCCGGCTCTGTTTTTGTCTGTGTCTGCAGGCAGTTTCCGGATCAGGTTGCCAGCAGGTGCGCGCATTCGCTGCGGAAAGAGATGTACGCCTCGTCTCCTACCTGATAGGTTTTCCGGCCGATCGGGCAGTTGTCAGCGATTTTCACCAGCGTATCGCCGACCCGCACATGGTAATTCTGGTAGGAACCCATGAAGCAGCTCAGCTCCACCTTGCAGGGCAGCTGTCCCTGGTCGGCAATCTCAATCGCTTCCGGGCGAAGGACAATCTCGGCGCTGCCGATCGTATCCCTTTCAGACAGGACTTTGACCGGATGTCCGTAGACGTCGGCGATCACATCGTTTCCTTCCCTGCCGGTCACTGTACACGGCAGGAAATTGCACTCGCCGATAAAGTCGGCGACAAACTCGCTGTTTGGATGATAATAGATCTCCGTCGGGGAACCCATCTGGGCAATGACGCCGCCCTTCATCAGGATGATGTTGTCGGAGATGGCCATTGCTTCGCTCTGGTCATGGGTCACGTAAATAGCGGTGATGCCCAGCGCCTGCTGGATGCGGCGGATTTCCGTACGCATCTGTACCCTCAGCTTCGCGTCCAGGTTGCTCAGCGGTTCGTCGAAAAGCAGCACGCCGGGTTCCACAACCAGCGCCCGTGCCAGTGCCACGCGCTGCTGCTGTCCGCCGGAAAGCTGGTTGGTCATCCGCTGTTCCATATCGGATAGTTCCACCAGCTTCAGGATGTTCGTGACTCTTTCCTGGATTTCATCCTTCGGCACTTTCCGCAGGCGCAGTCCGTAGGCCACATTGTCAAACACATTGTAGTGCGGGAAAAGCGCATAGCTCTGGAAAACCATGGCCGTGTCGCGCTTGTTGGGCGTCAGCTCGTTGATCGGCTCCCCGCCCAGGTAAATTTCTCCCTCGTCCGGGCTTTCAAAGCCAGCGATCATGCGCAGGGTCGTCGTCTTGCCGCAGCCGGAGGGGCCCAGCAACGTCACGAAGCTTCCGGGTTCAATGTCCAGGGCCACGTCGTGCACGGCATAGAAATCCTTTCCCGTCTTGGGATCCTTGTAGATCTTTGAAATATGATCCAGGCGAACTCCCTTGGGCTCTTTCTTGTTCGCTGCCATATCACTTCACCTCTCCCTTGATCTTTTTGCTCGTACCAAAGTATTTCAGCACCGTATTCATGATCAGGATTGCCGCGTAGGTAATCAGGATCAGGATGGTGGCGTAGGCGCATGCCACTCCGTATTCGCCCTTCTCGGCATATTCGTTGATCCGGCAGGTAATCAGCAGGAACCGCGGCGTCACCAGCAGAATCACCGCGCTGATGGCGGTAATGGACCGCACGAAGGTGGTTACCAGGCCGGAGAAGAAGGAATCTTTGATCAGCGGCAGTGTCACAGTCATGAATACCTTTCCGCTGCCCGCGCCCATATCGTAGGCCGATTCCTCAATTGATTTGTCAATCTGCCGCAGGGCCGATATACCGCTGCGGGTGCCCACAGGCAGGGACCGTACCCCAAAGACGATTATCAGGATCAGGCCCGAGCCGTAGATTCCCTGCAGGAATCCGGTCCGGAAAACACCACCGGCAAATCCGCGGATAAATCCGACGCCCAGCACAGTTCCGGGGACGGCCATGGCAAGCATGGACACAAATTCGATGAAGCCTTTTGCCTTGAATTTCCGCTTGACCACCAGATAGGAAATGATCATGGAAAGCAGTGCCGTTACAGGAGCGGCAATAATCGAGAGCACGAAGGAATCCTTGAACGCCTGCCAGCCGCGCTCGCGGAACATCTGCTCAAACCACTTGAAGGAAAGGGAATAATCCCTGCCCCACAGCTTGAACAGTGCGCCGAAGGGAACCGCGATATACATCAGGATAACGAACACGGAAACCGCTGTACAAAGGACCGTCAGCGGATAGCGGACGCTCTTGTCCTCAATCAGCATCCGTCCCCTGGAGGCCTTGCCCGTCAGCGTGGCGGCCGTCTTCTTCTCCAGCACGTACTTCTGGATCAGGAACAGCACCAGCGTCAGGCCAAGCAGTACCACAGCCATGGCGGAAGCACCGTTGATATCGTATGTACCGCCGGTAATCCGCAGGTAGATCGTCGTCGCCAGTGTGTCATAGCTGCCGCCGATGATCATCGGGTTTGCGAAGTCCGCCACGGATTCAATGAAGGTCACCAGGAACGCGTTTCCGAGTCCGGGCAGAAGCAGCGGCAGCGTCACGGTCGTGAACACTTTCCACCGGCTGGCGCCCATATCCCGGGCTGCTTCTTCCATGGATGGATCGATGTTCTTCAGCAGGCCCTTCAGCATCAGGTAAACCACCGGGAAGAAAGTGAGGGTCTGAACGATCGTGATGCCCCAGAGTCCGTAGATGTCCGAGTCATAGATTCCAAGGACCATCCGGGTGATCAGTCCGCTACGGCCGAAGAGCAGCATCATGGAAAGGGACAGCACAAACGGCGGGGATACCACCGGCAGCAGGGAAACAACGTCAAACAGCTTTTTCGTCATCCTGCTGCGGATATGGACGTAAACGTCCACATAGGCAAACAGGAGGCCGATCAGCAGGGATCCCAGTCCTGTCAGGCAGCCCAGCAGCAGCGTGTTTCTCAGTGCGTTGTTGAATGTGTAGTCGCTGAAGATCCGCGGGAACGCGTCCAGCGTCCAGTTGTCTTCATGCAGCTGGATGCACAGGTCGCTCAGCTCGATCCCGTCCATCTTCTTGATAACTCTGCCGTTGGCCTTGTATGTCTGCGGAACTTCCTGTACCTGGGTCAGCTGGTCCAGGGCAATATAGACTGCCTTGTCTTTGCTGTTCACCGTTTTGAGATAGAGCGTATTGCCCTTCTCAACGTCGTTCATCGTTGCCCGGCCGGCAAACAGACCCGTGGAATTGTACACGGGTACAATTCTCTCCTCTACGCCTTCCGTCGGCGATGTCAGCTTTACGCAGACCGGAGAACGGCTGTCGCTGATCTCTTCACCTTTTTCAGAAACATAGACGATTTTTTCTCCACTGACCAGCGGTTCAATGGAATACAGATGTGTATCGCGTACCAGTACGCTGTCCATCAGCAGCATGGCAAGCGGATAAAGAATAAAAAGAGCCAGAAAGATAATAAGCGCAATGATTGTAATCACCAGAACCGGATCGCCGAAGAATTTCTTCCGGTCCAGGCTCGCGCTCTGACTTCGGGCCACAGGCATTCATCCCCTTCCTGATTGGATTGTTTTCCTTCTGAAAAGGGGACGGGGCAAATGCCTCGTCCCCCGTGATGTTTTCCGGAATGGGATTACTCAGTCTTGAAACGGTCGTCCGCTTCAGCACCGGCATCCTTCAGAGCGTTGAAGTAGTCTTCCACGTACTTGGAAGTGTTTTCCTTCGCGTCTGCGAAATCATAATCGATGGTCTTGTTGGGATCCAGTTCCGGGAAGGCGGCCAGAGCGGCAGGCATCTGGGCGTTGTCGATCACCAGGAACTGATAGCTGCCCGCGTCATCCGCCAGCTCCACGCAGTTGGGAGACAGGGCGAATTCGATCCACAGCTTGGCAGCGTTGGGATGTTCGCATCCTTCGAAGATGGCGGTGGAGCCGACTTCATAGGCGGT
>JAEEGH010020796.1_pt1 | contig 13611 bp, 13 predicted proteins | sample 9134181 | NCBI WGS metagenome assembly JAEEGH01 (sample SAMN16246544, study PRJNA631951) | gut metagenome | biome: gut microbiome; feature: rumen; material: DP-attached | host: Bos | place: Iran: Karaj | collected 2018-10
GATGTTACGCAGCCTGGAACATGGCCACAAGCTGTTCCTTTGCGTACAGCTGAAAAAGGACTTCAGCATTCCCGAAGAAAAACGCGCCACGTCGCTCCTGGCAAGCGTCCCGACGATTAGCCACCTCTACCCCGCGGCCGAATTCAAGGAACGCGAGGTCTACGACATGTTCGGCATCAACTTTGAAGGGCACCCCGACCAGCGGCGCATATTCCTCGACCGCGACTTCGTGGGCTACCCGCTCCGCAAGAACTTTACCCACCCGCAGATGATCAGGAGGCCCGTATGAGTGTAAAACTGCCTCCGGGATTCCGCATCCAGCGCGAGACCAATACCGAAGAGTTCTTCATCAACATGGGTCCGCAGCACCCGAGTACGCACGGTGCACTCCGCCTTGCGCTCCGTATGGACGGCGAGACCATCGTGGAAGTCGTACCGCACTTCGGCTATATCCACCGCGGTATGGAAAAGCAGGCGGAATCGATGAGCTACCTGCAGTACATCGCGCTTAGCGACCGTCAGGACTACCTCACCGCCATCCAGAACAACCTGGGCGTGGTCATTGCCCTTGAAAAGGGCATGAACGTGGGCGTCCCCGAGAAGGGCGAATACATCCGCGTGATGCTCCAGGAACTGGGCCGCATTGCAAGCCACCTGGTGTTCTTCGGCTGCTTCGGCGGCGATCTGGGCGGGCAGACCTGCCTGCTCTTCGGATTCAAGGAACGCGAGATGATTCACGACATTCTCGAAGAAGTCACCGGTTCCCGCCTTACCACGAACTTCTTCAGACCGGGTGGAAGCCGCTACGACGTGCCCGAGACGTTTATCCCGCGCGTGAAAGCGTTCCTCGACCACCTGGAAGATTCCATGAGGGACTACGAGAGGTTCCTCTCCAAGAACATCATCGTGCTCGAGAGAAGCATCGGGATTGGCGTACTTTCCAAGGAAGACGCGATTGCCTACGGATGCTCGGGCCCGGTTCTGCGTGCGAGCGGCGTGAACTTCGACGTGCGTCGCGTGAACCCGTACAGCATCTACGACCAGTTCGATTTCGACATACCCGTGTTCCACAACGGCGACTGCTATGACCGTTACAAGATACGCATCGCCGAGATTCACGAATCCATGAAGATTCTGCGGCAGTGTGTAGAGAAGTTCCCGAAGGAAGGGCCCTGGCGCAGCAAGGAAAAGCCGGTGCGACTCCCCGAGGGCCGCTACTACAGTGAAATCGAGACGGCGAAGGGCCTGTATGCCACTTACGTGGTGGCAGCAACGACCGGCGAGAAGCCCTACCGTATCCACACGCGCGGGCCAAGCTTCCCGCACATTGCAGCACTCAACAAGATGGCACAAGGCCACAAGATTTCGGACCTCGTGACCATCATGGCCACCCTCGACCCCGTGATCCCGGAAATTGACAGGTAGCTTATGTTTGTTCCCTCAGTTACAAACCCCATTGGCGATTTTGTACGCGACTTGGTCCCGAAACTTGCGGAGTTCCTGCCGGCAAGTATCCAGAGCGAGACGCTCAACAGCATTACCGCATTCCTTGTCAACGCGATTATCTGCGTCGTTGCCGTCTGTGCCGTGAACATCGGGTCTGCCCCGATTCTCATCTACATGGAACGCAAGGTATGTGCCCATATCCAGTGCAGACTTGGCCCCATGCGCCTCGGCTGGCACGGAACCATCCAGACCGTCGCCGACGTTATCAAGATGCTCTTCAAGGAAGTGTATGCCCCGAGCGGCGCGGACAAATTGATGTTCTACCTCGCCCCGCTCATCGTGCTTATCGCCCCCTTCATCGTGTGCGCGCTTATCCCGTTCGGGCGCAACCTCGTCGTTGCAGACGTTTCGATGGGAATCCCGCTCATTATCGCGGTGAACGGCTTCGGCGTTTTGGGCATCTTGCTTGGCGGCTGGAGCAGCAACAACAAGTATTCCCTGCTCGGTGCACTCCGTAGCGGCGCGCAGATGATCAGCTACGAAATCTCGTTCGCGATGATTCTCCTGTTCGTCGTGATGATTTCGGGTTCCACGAACCTGATGAGCATCACCCTCGGGCAAGAGGGAACCATTCTCGACTGGTGGATTTTCAAGATTCCCGTACTCGGGATTATCGCATTCATCCTGTTCTTTATTTCCTCTACCGCCGAAATGAACCGCGCGCCCTTCGACATCGCCGAAGCCGAGCAGGAACTTACGGGCGGCTACCATACGGAATACAACGGCACGCCGTTCGCCATGTTCTACCTGGCCGAATACATCGCACTCGTGACGAACTCCGCACTCGCCACCACGTGCTTCCTCGGCGGGTTCCTGCCGCCCTGTATCGGGGTCGCGTTCGTGGACAACTACCTCAACATGGTCCCGGGAGTCGTGTGGTTCTTCGCGAAGGTCTACTTCATGATTTGGTGCTACATGATGGTCCGCTGGACGTTCGTCCGCCCGCGTGTGGACCAGCTGATGGATTTCGAATGGAAGTTCCTTTTACCCGTTAACCTCGTGTTGCTCGTTGCAGGAGCCGCGTACATCGCGATTGGAGGGTAAAACATGCAAGAGAATATTACTTTACTCCAGTATTTCAAGCGCTACCTGAAGCGCTGCATTACCGGGCCGTGGAGCCTGATGTGCGGCCTATCCGTATCGCTCAAGTATTTCTTTGACCCGCGGCGCATCGTCACGGAACAATACCCCGAGAACCGCAAGACCCTCAAGATGCACGAGCGTTTCCGCGGCAAGCTCGAGATGATCGAGGATGCAGAAGGCAATAACCACTGCACCGCCTGCGGCATGTGCGAACGCGCCTGCCCGAATGCGAGCATCAACGTGCTTTCGACCAAGAACATCGCGGGCAAGAAGGTGCTCGGCCGCTACGTGTACCACTTTGCGAGCTGCACCCAGTGCGGTCTCTGCGTAGAGGCGTGCCCGTTCGGTGCAATCCGCATGAACCAGGAATTCGAGGTGGCGACAACCGACCCGAACACGCTCGAAATGATATTGAACAAGAAGGAGGGACAAGGCTAATGTTCCCGAACCTGTCTATTCCGGGGCTCCAGATGCCCGACCTGCCGTTTGCATTCCCCATGGGAGGCATGGATATTGCGTTCTATGCCGTAGCCATCGTGATGCTCGTTACCGCAGTCTTTACGGTCGCCGTGAAGAATATTCTGCAGAGCGCCGTGTTCCTGATTTTCAGCTTTGTCGCGACAGCCATCCTCTACCTGCTCTTGCATGCGGAATTCATCGCACTTGCGCAGGTGATGGTCTACGTGGGAGGTGTCGTCATCTTCGTGGTGTTCACCATCCTGTTGACAAGCCATTTGGGTGAAGACGCCTTCGCGACAAAGATTCCGCGCGTGTTTGCCGCATTCGCGCTATCCATCGCGTTCGTGTTCGTGATGGTCAAGTGCATCTTGCCCACACCGGGAATCGCGTCGGGCGCGGTGAACGCCCCCGCCGGATACTCCTCCCTCGAAAATTTCGCCCTGCGCCTGCTCGGCTATGACGTGAGCGGGTTCATCATCCCGTTCGAGGTGGTGAGCGTGCTCCTGCTGATGACGCTTATCTGCGCCATCACGGTCGCCCGCCGTAGCAAGGACGAGATGGAGACCGCCGAAAACGCTTCTAAACAAAAGGAGGTCAAGTAATGAACCTTCTTAACTGCCTGATTCTCGCTTTCCTGCTGTTCGGGATTGGCGTCTGGGGCCTGATGCGCCGGCGTCACCTCATCGGCATGCTCATTTCCATCGAGCTCATGCTGAACGCAGCGAATATCAACTTCATCAGTTTTGCATACTTTACCGCACACGACGCTACCGCCGGTGCACTGTTCAGCATTTTCGTCATCGCCGTCACGGCCTGCGAAATGGCAATCGCACTTGCCATCATCGTCACCATGTACCGCCGTCACAAGAGCCTTGACGCCGACCAGTTGAGGGACCTCCATGATTAACGATATTACACTCGGATACCTCATTCTGGTTCTGCCGTTCCTCACCTTCGCGATAAACGGGCTTTTCCTCGGCAACAAGAACGCAAAGGCGGCGGCAGGCCTTGCCGTCACGTTCAACGGGCTTGCCTTTATCTCGGCGGCATTACTCGCGTTCCACTATTTCACCTCGGTTGTCGCTCCGCAGAAGGTCGTGCTTTTCGACCACTCCTTCATCCCGTTTGCAGGCGAGCTTGTCGCACGTATCGGCATGCTAATCGACCCGCTTTCGGTCATGATGCTCGTGGTGGTAACCTTCATCAGCTTCATGGTGAACATCTACAGCATCGGTTACATGCGCGAAGACCGCGCGATGGGGCGCTTCTTCGCACTCCTCTCGCTGTTCAGTTTCAGCATGCTCGGGCTCGTCGTCGCGACAAACCTCTTCCAGATGTTCATCTTCTGGGAACTGGTGGGCGTTTCCAGCTACCTGCTTATCGGTTTCTGGTACCACAAGCCCTCCGCGGTGAGTGCATCCAAGCAGGCGTTCATCCTCACGCGCTTTGCCGACAGTTTCTTCTTGCTCGGTATCGTGCTCGTGAGCTACGTGGTCGGGAGTTTCGACTTCACGACACTCAATTCGCTTACGATGTTCCCGTTCCGCAACGAGACCATCGACCTCGGGCTCTGCGCCATGAGCAAGTCCAGCGCGCTCGTCCTCGGGTCTATCCTCATATTCACCGGCGGCTGGGGAAAATCCGCCATGTTCCCGATGCATATCTGGCTCCCGAACGCGATGGAAGGCCCCACTCCGGTCAGTTCCATCATCCACAGCGCCACGATGGTGGTCGCGGGCGTATACCTGGTCGCTCGCCTCTTCCCGTTCTTCGCCGTGTGTGGCAATTCCCTCACGCTCATCATGTGGGTGGGAGCCTTCACGATGGTGTTCGCCGCCGTCATCGCCTGCACGCAGAAAGATATCAAGCGAATCCTCGCCTACTCCACGCTTTCGCAGCTCGGGTACATGATGTTCGCGCTCGGTGCCTGCAAGATTGGCCAGGCAATTATCACTACGGGCTGGACCGCAAGCACGTTCCATATCTTCACGCACGCCTTCTTCAAGTGCAGCCTCTTCCTTATCGCGGGTAGCCTCATCCATCAGGTGCATACGAACGACCTCGACGCGATGGGCGGGCTCCGCAAGAAGATGCCCCTCACCTACGCCTGCGCGCTCATCTCGATTCTCGCGATTTCGGGTATCCCGCCGTTCTCCGGTTTCTTCTCGAAGGACGAAATCATACTCGCCGCGTTCCAGGGCCAGCACTATGCGGTATTCGCGCTCGCCCTCCTTACGAGCGGGCTTACCACGTTCTACATGTTCCGCCTGTTCTTCCTCGCCTTCCACGGGGAACCGCGCCATGAGGGCGTCAAGGCGGGCCACGTGCACGAGGATTTCTTCATGACCCTCCCGGTCGTGATTCTCGCCATCCCGGCACTCCTCTCGGGTATCCTCGGGAAGGGGCTTTTCGAGCACTTCTTTACCCCCGGCAAGCTGCACGTACCGACCATGCTCAAGGTGGCTCATGCGGAATGGATTCCGTTTGTCGCCATCGGCGTTGCGGTTCTCGCCCTGCTTATCGCGTGGTTCCTGTACGCAAGCCCGAAGGCAAAGATCCAGCGGGCTCTGGACGACACGAACCGCTGCGGCATATACAAGATTATCTACCACAAGTTCTACTTCGACGAGATGTACTACACCGTCGTCCGCCAGTTCATTTTCGGCGGTGTCGCCCGCGTATCACGCGCATTCAACGACTACGTGATCGAGGGCCTGCTCGCTTTCAGCATCTGGTTCATCCACAAGCTGGGCGACCTTGTACGTACGGCACAGGCGGGCTACCTGCCCTTCTATCTCGGGACGCTTATCGTAGGCGTCCTCATCTGGCGATTCTTCGGACAACTTCCCCTGTAGGCGCAATATGGATATACTGCTTTTCAACCTCATCTGGGTCATCCCGCTCTTAACGGTACTCGTCTGCATCCCGATTCCCGCCTCGCACGCGAAGTTGCTCCGCGGGCTGCATACCGCATCGGCAAGCGCAGTCCTCCTCATGGTATGCTATCTAGCCTACCGCGTGTTCATGCTTTCGGGTACACCCGCAAGCGAAGCGGCCTCCCCGCTCGTGCTGCGGTTCCTTACCGACATTCCCTGGCTTACGATGTTCAACGCGCACTACATCGTGGGTGCGGACGGCCTCAATATTCTCCTGCTCGCGCTCACGGCGTTTATCGTGTGGGGCGGCGTTCTGGTAAGCTACAACATCAAGGGAAACCAGAAGGTATTCTTCGCGCTCATCCAGCTGCTCGCCACGAGCGTGTACGGCGTGTACATGAGTTTCGACCTGGTGCTGTTCTTCGTGTTCTACGAGATGGAAGCGCTGTGCATGTACCTGATGATTGCCTGCTACGGCAGCGGACGCAGGGATTACGGCGGCAAGAAACTTACCTTGACGCTCGCGTTCGGCTCCTCGATGATTCTTGCGACCCTGTTCGGGCTCTATTTTGAAAGCGGTGCAAACAGCTGGAACCTCATCGAAATCGCAAAGACGACCATCCCGATGGAATTCCAGATGTGGGCCTTCCCGCTCATGTTCATGGGATTTGCTGTCTCGAGTTCGCTATTCCCGTTCCACTTCTGGAGTCCGGACGGCCACTCCGCAGCCCCCACCGCGGTCTCGATGCTTGCGGCCGGCGTGATGATGAAGATGGGTGCCTACGGGTGCCTGCGCGTCGCCATGTTCCTGATGCCCGAGGCGGCAAAGGTCTGGCTCCCCTACGTGGTGGCGCTCCTGATATTCAACGTGGTGCTCGGCCCCTTCATTGCACTTAGGCACAAGGACCTCAAGTACATAACCGCCTACAGCTCGATTAGCCACCTCGGCCTCATATTCCTCGGGCTTGCGGCTATGACCCCGGTCGGCCTGCGCGGCGCAAGCCTGCAGATGATTTCGCACGGGTTCCTCACCGGGCTCTTCTTCGCGACCTTCGGCATGATTTACGAACGCACGCATACCCGCGACATCACCGAGATGGGCGGCATCATGCGCAAGATGCCCTTCCTGGGCGTCGGATTCGTGATTGCGGGCTTCGCGGGCCTCGGCCTTCCCGGATTCAGCGGGTTCATCGCCGAAAGCAACATCTTCATTGGCGCGTTCCAGCAGGAATCGACCCTCACGCGCATCGTGACCATACTTGCCATCCTGAGTATCACTACGACTGCGGTCTACATTCTCCAGACGGCGAACCGCATGCTGCACGGGCCTCTCCCGCAAAAGTACGAGGGCCTTACCGACGGTTGCTTCCGCGAGAAGCTCGTCATTGTCGTGCTTGTTGCGTGCCTCCTGTTCATAGGCGTTTGCCCCGGTCCGTTCGCCGACCTGCTCGACCAGAGCATCGCACCGATATTTGCAAAGATTTCTGCGGCCACCCAGCCCGTCACCAGCGGGATTGGAGGTTAACACATGTTCGATTTCAATATTCCCGGCTTTATCGTACCCGACATTCTCCTGCTCATTTTCCCGTTCATCGTCATCGGGAGCAGGCTTTTCTGCAGTGCGCAATCCAAGGTGCCCTGGCGCATCGCGAACATCGGGTTCATCGCCATATTCGTGCTGTTGAACCTCATCCCGATTGCCACAGGCGAAGGAAGGTTCTTCATTACCAACTGGCGCGTCGATGACTTCGGCGTGCTCATGCGCGAAGTGCTCATGGTTTCGGCGATTCTCGGAATCTGGTTCGCAAAGGACTACTTCGAGCACGGTGCAGATGGCAAGCCGCAAATGCACCAGATTGCAGAATTCATCGGCGCAATCGCGTTCGCGACATTCGGCGGGTTCACGGTCGTTTCGGCCTGCGACATGCTCACGCTCTTCCTCGGGCTCGAAATCGCGACCATCCCGATGTATGCCCTCACCGCATGGAACAAGAAGGACCAGCTCGGGAGCGAAGCCGCTACCAAGTATATATTGATGGGCTCCGTCGCCACGGCGTTCGAACTCTTCGGTTTCAGTTACCTTTACGGCTTCGCGGGCTCGCTCCACTTCAGCGAAATCCAGGCCGCTGTCGCTACGGGCACAAGCCCGCTCCTCTGGGTTGCGGTACTCTTCCTCTTCTGCGGAATCGGATTCAAGCTCACGCTGTTCCCGTTCTACACCTGGGCCCCGGACGTTTACGAAGGCGCTCCGACGCCCGTGACGGCAGTACTTTCCGTTACCTCCAAGGCGACCGCCATCGCCTTCCTCGCCGTGCTCGTTTTCGGCCCGCTCCAGCCCGTCATCGACAAGATCAACCCGCTTATCGCGCTCCTTGCCGGCACCACGCTCTTCGTGGGTAACCTCGGCGCACTCAAGCAGAGCAGGCTCCGCAGGTTCATGGCCTACAGTTCCATCGCGCAGGCGGGCTATATCATGGTAGCGCTCCTCGGGCCAGAGGTGACCGCGAAGACGGCCATCATCTACTACCTGTTCGTGTATGCCGTATCGAACTACCTCGCGTTCTTTATCTTCGGCATCATCGGGCACCACCGTGAAGAAACGTTCGCGTCCCTCCGCGGGCTTTCCAAGCAAGACGTGAACCTCGCCATCGCGCTCGCCATCTCGATGTTCAGCCTTGCGGGCATCCCCCCGCTTGCCGGCTTCTTCGGCAAATTCCATCTGTTCTTCTGCGGTGCGGCCAACGGGCACTACACGCTTGTCGCCTTTGCCGTCCTGAACAACGTGCTCGCGCTGTTCTACTACATCCAACTTATCAAGAGCGCCTGGGTAGACGAACCCGACGGACACCTGACCCCGCTACGCCTCACCAAGAGGCAGCGCGGCGTCATTATACTCCTCTCCGTAATGGTAGTGATTCTCGGATTCCTGCCGTTCCTGAGCAACAACGTCTTCTCAGGATTCAATTTCTAGTTTTACGGCTTGACTAGTCCTTTATGCAGCGGACGTTTGTGGCAAGAACCTTGCCCGCATCGTCCCATTGCATAACGCCATGCAAATTGCGATTGAGGCTAAGGCTCCCTGCATTATTCGTCGAGTATTCCGTAGAACTCCAGAAAAAGGCCTCTACTCCGGGAGACTGCATATCCCCATTGGGGAACCTATACCCCGCCGGAATCGCCGAGAAACCGGTGGTATTTGTATTGTCCTTGTTTCCCAGATGTTCCAGCTCGCTTTCCGTGAAGCATTCCTCGCCTTCCAGCCAGCAAGCATCCCAGCCCACTGAACTTCTCAGGCTTCGAAAACTACTACTCGCCCAGAAGGCCGTATAGTCAGCCGGAGTGTACTTCGCTCCTTTCTGCAGAACATCAAATTCGTCCATTGTCGGCAAACGCCAGCCTTCCGGGCAGATTCCCTGTACAGGGCCTGTAATCCCGCATACCTTTCCATTCCCGCAATCTAGCGGATTTTCGGAATCCGATGCAAGCTTTACTGAGTCAATGGCAGCAGCCCAGGTGTAATAGAGCCCGACTACATCGCACATTTCCGGACGGTCCTTATAGCACCAGGTTTTGCCCTTGAGGCTCGGCGTCGCAGCACTGTCGGCATACCTCAAGTTTTCGGCCATCCACACCTGTTCGCCAATCTGTACCGTCTTGTACACATTGCCATCGCGGCTATCCTTCAGTTCGCCATACTCAATATCCGGGTTCAGGAAGGATTCCTGCGGAGGTTCCCAGGGATAGCGGTCAACATCTATGTAACCTTCGCTCCACTCGCCCAGATAACAGGTATACCAGTTTTTCTCGCGATCCATCATGTACGAAGCATAAGCAATACCGGCATTCCTGCATTCGCCATAGATTTCGGTCAGGCGTTCGTGAACTGACTGGGAAGAGCTAGAGTTTGCGCTACTAGACGACTTGTCATTCTGGAGGCTCGAAGAGCCGATAGAATCCATAGAACTGCTGCTGGACTCTTTTTTGCTAGAGGAAGAATTCGCAGATGAAGAACTGTATGGATCCCCTCCGCTTTGCTCCGAGGATGACAACGACGAAGAAGATTCTTCTACATCCGGTGCGGAACTGCTGCTATCGTCACCACAGGCGGCAAGGAATGCAGAACCCCATAAGACAGCCGTTGCAACAGTGAATTTTCCCAAAAATTTCATCCTTCTCTCCTAACAAATCTATTCAGCAAGAATAGTATTTTAAATAACTGCGTCTATCTTTTCGTTCCAGCAATTCGTGGTTTCGCGTAGAATCTCGCGACCGGATTCATACACGCACAAAAAACACACTTCGTTCACAATTTCGTAATCGGAACCGCCGTTGAACACGTTCGCGTTGCCGTATTCCTCGCGGTCTTTCCACAGGTAGACCTTGCAACCGGATTTTTCGGATTCAACCTTGCAGTAGGCGGTGAGCGCGTCTTCCGTGAGGTCGGCCGCGGTTCCGGCACCCGCTGCAACGTGCGACGCAAGGATTTCGGCAAGCGTTATGATGCGCGTGCCACCTTTGGCCAAGATTCGCCCAGCGATGTTGAATTCGACTTCCATAGTTCAATCGTTTATTGCTGCGTAATCGTTTATTGCGGGTTGTTACTGCCCGCGAGCCTCTTCCATCTTTTCAGCAGTTTCTTTAGCGTCTTTGGCGGCCTTTTCGGCCTTCTCGGCGGCATGCTCGAGGCGTGCGGGCTTGCCGGCAAGATTACGCAACAGCCCGAACAACGCAGAAAGTTCGTTGCGCGTGGGGTGCAGGCGCTGCACGAGCGTATTGAGGAAGTTATCGCGCCACGCCTGGTCGTGGTACTGGCCCGTCAGGTAGCGGTCGAGGAACTTCTTGAATCCGTCAATCTGCTGGATAGTCGCGGGAGCCGTCTCGCACGCGCCCTTCGTCCCGCGCTTCGCACGGCCTTCCCCGTTCGCAAGCGCTCCGCTGCGGCAGAGTTCATACAGGCCAATAGAAACCGCCTGCCCCAGGTTCAGGCTCATGAGTCCCGGCACCGGGATTTCGCACTGGTACGTGCAGGCGTTCACTTCCTCGAGCGCAAGCCCGCAGGATTCGCGCCCGAACACGAGCGCAATCGTGCCGTCTTCGGGGAGCAATTCTGAAAGGTTCTGCACCATCGTGTGCTTGATGGAACTTGCGAAAATGCGGCGGCTGTACGCAACAGCGCAGGAGCAGTCGCCGATGGCATCCTCGAACCTGTGGACCACATGGGCGTTGTCTAGAATATCGTGGCTGTTTGCCGCCGTGTGGTAGGAATTTTCAATCACCTTGTCGCGCTTCGGGTAGACGATATACAGTTCCGGCAACGCATAGCAGTGCATGGCGCGCGCGACAAAGCCCACGTTATGGGGATGTTCCGGTTCAACAAGTACGACTCTGAATTTACGCATAGTTAAAACTCTAAAAAACTTCCTAGATCCTTCGACTACGGGCTGCGCCCTCCGCTCAGGATGACACCTTAGTTAATTTTCCAATTAAAACCTTTCCCGCGAATCTCGTTTTCAATCGTTTCGCCGGGCTGGATTTCCGCGCCATCATAGATGACGGAATGCCGGATTTTCACGCCTGCGGGCAGTTCTACGCCGGGGACGACGACGGCTTCGTTCGGGTCACGGCCCAGTTCCTTCAGGCGCGCCTCCACCGCAGACATCAAGCCCTCGGGTGACCCCATGTCAATCCAGGTGGCATTCAGCTGGCTCATGTCTACATACGGGGCACAACCGCGGGCAATTTCCTGCTTCCAGAATTCACGTATGTCGAATTCGCCTTCCCGGATGCGCGAGAGGGCCGCGTCGCTGTACCACGATACACCGGAGAATGTCGCGGGCGTTCCTTCCGTAGCACCGAATCGCCCTGCAATTCCTGCCAGGCGACCATTTGCATCTACCCGGAAGGTGTTCACCTTCGGGAAATCTACAGCAAGGAGCGCTACCTGCGGGCCATTCGCCTGAGCGGCCAGTTCCTGCGCGTTGCGGACAAATGCCTTCAGGTCAAAACTGCAGTAAGCGTCGCCGTTCATTACCAGCAGGCCACCGCGGTAACCTGCAGCATAAATGCGGCGCAGCGGCCCCGCCGTCCCGAGGATTTCGGGCTGTTCCACCCATACCTTCTCGAATCCGAGAGTCTCACCCGCCGCAACGACCTGTTCCGCCAGGTAATGCGCGTTCGCATGCAGGCGCACGTTGCCAATCGCACGCGCCTTTCGGGCCTGCAAATCGAGAATCGAGGCATCCACCACGGGCACGAGCGGCTTGGGCACATCGTTCGTGAGCGGGCGAAGTCGCGTCCCGAGCCCCGCCGCCAGAATCAAGACATTCAGGGAATCGTTTTCCATCGACCCCAAAGATAGATTTTTACCTACTACTTGTAACTCCGCTTGTAGTTCTCGAAGATGATATTCACGTTGAAATACTCGCCCCGTTCTTTACCTTCCGAATCGGTGACTTCCATAAGGTCGCAGGTAACATCGCCATCGCTCACAGTCCGCTGGCGCTTGAGATTCCAGCCCATTACCTGCATCACGAAGTATTCCTCCTCGACATCGATGACGACCCTACCCTCCTTGCAGTTCTTGCCGGAACCGCTCTGCCCTATAGAGCGAAGGAGTCCGAGTTCAATATCGAGGTGGCGCTTTGAAGCGACAGAATCGCCAAGAGCATCCAATGACCACGAAAGCATCCTGTGCGCCGTCATGTTGAGGTAATTCAGGTCCAGAATGGACTGGGCCAATTTCTTGACCTCCGCATGCTTGCCCGCATTGGCGGCAGCATACATGTCCCTACGGATCTTATCTATTTTGGTCTGCTTTCTCTGCACGTACCAGGAAGTCCTAGCGCAGTTCTGCCGCAAGGCGGCATAGTCCACAGCCGTCTCCCCATTCTTTACTTTGTTCAAAATTTCAGAACAGGTCTTTTCGTATTCATCCGCATAGGACGCTGTAGCCAGGAACAGGGCTACAATGAATGTCAAGGTAAAGCGTTTCATGGGGACCTCCTTTTTTATGGAAGGTACTTATTTTCACTCCTCCAAGACCACACTTTCCATATTCCAAACCGCAATATTATTGCGACCGTTTTTTTATATTTAGGTAGAGGAGAGACGCATTTATTGCCGAATATCCGGATATAATAAACTTCATTTGTCTAGGAGCTACCGGGCAATATTCACGCGATGCACAGCCGAACCTGCACGCACAAGATACGAGCCGGCCCGTTCCACCTGGAAATCGAGCCCGCGCCGCCCCTGCAAATAGCCGGAACGCAGCACCCTGCCCTGCATATCCATGATGGCGACAGGAGCGCCGTCCGTTCCCGATACGTGAACGTTGCGACCCGACACCTGCACATGGAATTTTTCACCCGCCACAGGCGTAAAGCCCACAACCCGCGTAGCATTTCCGCCCGGAACCTTCACCTCGATATAATCAACGTCCACATGCCCCCAGTTCTTGATGATGCCGAAGGTATTGGCCCCCGCGTTGAGCGACACCTGCACCGGCATATCCTCAAAGGCAGCGGCGGCTCCACCCAAGTTCCCTTCAAGCGTTACCGGAAATTCCTGGGATTTGACCTTCGTCCCGTTTACATGAATATCCTGAGTCTTGGCGTTTGAAGCGGTGTTGCTGAAACGGATTACAACCTCATACTGCCCGGCCGCAGGGACACTGATATTGAATGTG
>JAEEGH010020797.1_pt1 | contig 13611 bp, 18 predicted proteins | sample 9134181 | NCBI WGS metagenome assembly JAEEGH01 (sample SAMN16246544, study PRJNA631951) | gut metagenome | biome: gut microbiome; feature: rumen; material: DP-attached | host: Bos | place: Iran: Karaj | collected 2018-10
GCCTTCTGTTAATGAACTCTCTTGTAATAGCCTGAAGCTGTTTTCTAGTCTTCAGTTCTCCCCATGCCTGTAGTCCAGCATCTAACGCTGCTGTAATAGTTTCAAGCATTTCTACTGCACTGCTAAAGAAATTCATATTATTCCTCCACATCGATTACTTCGAATTCATCATCAGGTTTTAGTTTCATCTTACGGTTCAGGTACTTCTCAATGTCGAACCAGTTTTTCTTATCATAGTCTGCTGTCAGCTTGTAGTTAGGATGCTGAGTCAGATCATATTTCTCAGAATAAAAAGGACGAACACCACGCACCTGCACGATGCAATGATCTCCATCCATTGTTGCCAGCTCATCAAATGACATAAGATCATGTCCGAGCTTCTGATAATTCAGGTTGTAACTTTGGGAAGTCCCCCTGGACTCACCTGTGTTATACATGTCGATAGTCTCTTTCCCCAGCATCTGGTTAAGATCCTTAAGCGTAGACTGTTCAGCACCACCAAGAAAGATCTGACTATCACAGTTAGCTATAATTGTCTCAGCATTATCCTTATAGATAGCCTTAAGCTGTGATTTTGCCTGTAGCACAAGAGCCGCAGAAATCTCTCGGCTTCTGATGGTTGCCATAAGTTTCTCCAGATTAGGTATCTGTCCGATATTGGCTGCCTCATCGATAAGGCATCTCACATGTACCGGAAGTCTTCCACCATGCACATCATCCGCTTTTTCACAAAGCAGATTAAAGAGCTGTGTGTAGATCATGCTGATAAGGAAATTAAAGGTTGCGTCTGTATCTGACATAATCAGAAACAGCACTGTCTTTTTCTCTCCCAGCTGATCAAGTTCCAACTCATCATAAGAAGTAATATCCCTAAGCTCTGCAATATCAAATGCCGCAAGTCTCGCACCGCAGCTCACAAGAATCGATTTAGCTGTCTTGCCAGCCGCAAGCTTAAATTTGGCATATTGGCGTACTGCAAAGTGCTCCGGATTCTCAGCTGCGAGCTCGTCAAACAGGTTATCTACCGCGTTTTTAAAAGTCTCATCGTCCTCCCTGACTTCCATGGAATTGATCATCTCCAAAAGTGTGTTGAAGTTCTTTTCAGGCTTAGGTGACTCATAATAGATATAGCCAATGAGTGCCGTGTATAGCAGTTTCTCGGCTTTCTCCCAAAATTCATCACCACCCTTACCTTCGCCTTTTGTGTTGGCAATGAGTGCAGTCACAAGCTTTAAGATATCCTTCTCCGAATGAATGTAGGAGAAAGGATTATAATGCATCGACTTCTTAAAGTTGATGGTATTAAACACCTTAATGTTGTAACCAGCCTCTACAAATGCATTACCCACTTCGTTGATGACGGTTCCCTTTGGATCTGTCAGTACATATGAACTATGCATCTGGAGGAGATTCGGCTTTATAAAAAAACGAGTCTTACCTGATCCGGAGCCACCTACTACAAGGACGTTTTTGTTCCTGGCATACTTAGGCTCTTTGGGACGTGAATTCATGGTCATACGCTCTGTCTGGGATAAAATGATATTGTTTTCAAATTTCTCATCCATAAAAGGCTCTATGTCTTCTCTTTTACCCCATCGGGCTGAGCCATATTCCTGGTCATGACGAAATTTCTTAGCATTTTTGCCTTTGATGTAGACCGCTAGTCTCAGTGCTGCTCCAAAGAAGACTCCTACCATCAGATCAAAGGGCTGCAGGCTTGGCAATATGTTTGCAAAAGCAGTTTTAAAACCACCATACAAAATAAGCCCCTGCATCTTCTCAGACATGTTACTGCCCCATGAGATTCGCCATGCTTCACCTAAATTCGTACAAAGGAGACCTACAAGAACATAGGGGATATTGAGGATAAGCAGCTTCTTTGTTTTCCCACTCATCGCACATTCTCCTTTTTCTTCTCCACTTCTTTCTTAGGTTTCTTGGCAATCTCTGCTTTCAGCTTTTTTAACTTCTCCAAAGTGCTGGGACGTTCCCTCTCTTTCGTTTTTTTTACAATTTTCTTTGTGTACTGATCCAATACAGCCTGAATAGCGTCTGTATCTCTAGCTTTAAAGAAAACTGTATATCGAGGCTTGTCCTTGCCTGCCGACTTATCTTTTACAATGGCAAAATCAACACCATATTTACCAGCAATCTTCTTGAACTGTCGCATTGACTCACCACTAACTTCAAGGCTTGTAACTCCCTGATTCTGCTGCACAAGCTGCTTGACTGACTGTTTCCCACGAATAGGCATATTCCTTTTATTTGCCCTGTGAGCAAGATAAGCTTTAAGAGCTCTTACAAGAACTCTGGCTGTAGGCTTTGCTCCATAATGGAAAGCAAAACGTATACTCTCTTTTGATACTTCTTCATTCAAGCAGCTTCACCCCGTCTCTGACTTAAGATTTGTGCCATGCAAGGGAAACAAAATGGTCTGCCCTTTCCATAAACACATGGAGTCTTACAGTTGCAGGGCATAGCTCCAGCAAGTGATGGTTCTGTGGTGTTACCGCAAAAGGTTTTGCCTTTACCATACTGTTTTCTGTTATAATGCCTAGACATTTTTCACCTCCAAAAGTAAAGGTGCCAGCTGCCATCGCAACTGACACCCATATTGATTACAGATTAAAGCTCAGGTCCATTCTTTGACTTGTGCTTATCGACAGGATCTTTCTTAGGCTGCTTTGCAATCTTCTCCTTCTCAGCCTTAAGTTTTGCAAGAGTTGAAGGCTTCTCCTCATGCTCACCTTCTCTTGTCTCCTCTTTTTCCGGAGACTTGATCACATCCCTTTCCTGGGCACGAACCTCAAATTTCTCCGCAAGCTCGAATACCTTTTCCTTTGAATCGTAGTGATAAACGCTGTCGGTAAGCTTATCTTCCGGTGCAACCTGTGTTGCATTGACCTCTCTTACCATCTGCTCCAAAGCTGCCCTGTCGAACTGTCCATTGTCCTTCACAAGCAAAATTTCATGGATAGATGAAGGTAAAATGTAGAAGTCACCACCGAGCTTTTCTGCAGCCTCATCCATGAAGTTCTGGTATGCAAGTACACTTGCTCCCTGAACCTTATCAGGTACTGTTGCTACATAAATTGGCTCATCAGGTACAGGACCAAGACCAAGCATCTCTGCCTGCTCTGCTCCCATCATCTCAGCCATCACTTCACTCATGCCCTGAATAACCGCAGGTCTTACCTCAGGAGCAATAGCCATTGCATCAGCATGAAGCTGTTCTGCAGTGATTCCATAAGACTCAAGCATCTTGTTTGTCACAAGAATTGAACTTCTGCCATCATCTGAGGAATCAAGAACGATACGGTAAACAATCGCCATATCCTCCATGTTCTTGTGAGGCACGTTCTCAAGGAACTCTGCATTTCTCTCTGCAGATACAACCTCCATAGAAAGTTTCTGCTTCATCTGCTCATAGTCACTGATTGCGTCAAGATCGAAGTCCGGTCTGTTTGTAATTGCGTTCTCTGCAGCATTAGCAGCCTGCTTTGCAATGAGATCAAAGTCCTTTCCATTCTCATACTCTTCAAAGAGCTTTCCTGCATTAAGGTTCACACCGATATTGCTGGTCTCAGGCTTAACTGTGAGAGCATCATAGGTCTCATTTGCCTTATCAACCTTGTTGATTTCAACAGTGTAGTTGCCTCCGTTCCTATCAAGCTGCTCCTTCACGCTATTCGCAAGCTCTTCCTTAAAAGTTTCAAAATTCATTTTTCATCCTCTTTTCTTTAGATTGTTTTTGGACGCAAAAAACGCCAGCCGAAGGCTCTAAGCCCAAGCTGACGTTTCATAGCTTTTCGTATTCTTTTGCAAAAGAGATGTACCTGCGAGCGATGCATCACTCATATTCTTTGGTACATTATAACAATATCACAGGTTTTTCCCCTTTGAAATTCACAATCCATAACGCTGGCATAACAATGTATAACAGAATATAACAAAACGTAACGCGGGAGTAACGAGGTATAACAAGGATAATTACATATACAAAAATGCATCCACAAATCCATCTACCCCATATCTTTTTGTGATATCTTTCAATCCGGATTTCACTTCATCCCTGCTAAAATCATGTTCTTCCAAATACTCATCAGACTGATTATTCAGATAAGAATAAAACAGCAGCGCAACCTCCAGATCTTTCTTATTTCCGTCCTCCGTAATCTCATAGATTCTATTTTCCGCTTCATTGATAAGTCCAGCATCTACCAAATCAGTTAATTCATTAAGCGTCTGTTCTTCCTCTGAATCTTTTATCAACTCTGCTGATGGTGATTCTGTACCGATATTAAAAACCAGCTTCAACACTGCCCTCACCATTTCGTTTATAAGTCTCATTACATAGTCTTGTTCAAACAATATTATTCTCCTTTCTGCAATACGTATTTGCAGAAAGAATCAATCATCCATCCGAACTTTATATGTAACAATAGTGTCTCCTCTGGGAAGCCTATACATGTAATGGATAAATATCATCAGAACGATGCATACCCATATTTCAAACCACTGATTATATACATTTATCCCAGGTATCTGTGTTCTCTTCTCCTGAATATGGTTCTCTACAAATGCTGAATCTTCTTCGTAATCAGTCACAGTGCTTGATGTGACTTCTCCAAATAAGCCATGCGCATTGATAATTCCGCAAGGTAGAACCGTTAGAGAAACAGATACAGTAAAGAGCACTATGAATAATCTTGCTATAAATTTATGCTTATCTTTCACTGTATATTCCTCATTATGTATTAATCGCTAAATCCATTTTATATTCAACAAATAGTCCTGCAATTTTTTGAACTCAACTTCGTCTATCACAACTGGGCTTTTTGAATGAGGTTTTTTCTTTCCTTCGATAAGATTAAAAACATCCTTATTCTCACCATTCTGATAAAATTTCCAAACCAAACCATTAGTATAAATAAAATGTCTTGCTTTCTTGGCTTCTCCACAAGACTGTTCCGTTTTCCTTACAGATACACCTGCAGCCTTTACCTCAACAAGTCCATAAACATTACCTTGTTCGATTTCTGCAAATCTAAAATCTTTAGATACTACGGCGATATCCGGGATGCCAGCTTCCGTTGTTAATCTGCTGTCTTTCCCTTTGCATATTCTGTTAATATCAACCAATGAAAGCTTCTCTTCATTTACATACTCATCAAGAAGATTATAAACAAGAATCTCTACGCCTGCTTCTATTGGGCATTTGGAAATGACATCATTTATCTTTCGTTGATACTTTTCTACTTTCATTTTGCTCCATCCTTAGCATTAATTCGACAGGCAATCCTCTAAATCAAGAACCTCTATCCCATTATCAACAAGTAACTGGGCAAACACACCTCTGCCTTCAATCAGCTTTCCAGAGAAGCTACCATCATAAATCTGCTTAGTTCCGCATGATGGGCTCCTTGATTGAAGAATAGCCAGGTCCACTTTTTCCTCAAGCGCTTTTTTGAGACACATCTCCGCTCCTGATCTAAATTCCTTATCCTTGCTCTCGCCGTTCTTATTAGTAACAACTCCATTTACGATTTCGCAGGGAATCCTTGGTGTAGGAAGTCCACCTGCAACCTCTGGGCACACCGGAATAACCTCATGCCCTTTGATATACGCAGCGACTTTCTCACTGTAGTTGTTACCACCATTGTATTTGCAGTTCTGCCCTAAAAGACAAGCACTAACCATTATCTTCATAATCTAATCCTAAATTTATCAAGGTATACGTTATCCTCATCCAAAAATACAGTCTCTACAAATTCACCACCGTTAGCGATTATTGTTCTCCTGCTTGCTTCATTATCTGGAAGACAGCTCACATTTATTTCTTCAAAGCCGAAGCTCTTCAAGAAATCTAATGCCTTTGCCAACATCTTTTTTGCATAGCCTTTTCTTCTTTCTGATGGACGAACGGAATAGCCCACATGCCCAGTATATTTCTTCATACGCTCTGTTAGAATATTATGAATCTGCATGCACCCTACCATCTTCATGTCAGACTTTCTGATGACCAATAGCACATTTCCCCAAGCGCCATGTGCATCTGCTTCTCTTCTTGGATTAGCCCAGCCGATGCAGTAATCAATATATTCTTTTATATCTGGCATTCTTTTCATAGAAAAGCATCCGTCAAAAGAAGAATCTGCATCCAGCATTTCCTGTCTATAAGCCGCTATTTCATCTGCAAAATCCATAGTAGGCTCAACAAAAAGAAGCTCATCCTCCGGAATATCTTTTCCCGGAATATACTCAACACTGAACTTCTCGCACACTATCTGCGATTCCTGGTTAAATGGCTTATCTGTTTCATCAAGGCAGTTCTTGAAAAATTCTGTGTGAACATCACGCCAATATTTAAGAGATCCGTCACCTTCACCTTCTGCATATGCATGGAACGGAGCCACATCGCCAAATGCTCTCACATACACATCATAGTCTCTGATTACACATACAGCCTCATCTTTACTATTCAGAATCACGCTGTAATCTCCTGGTTTTGGAATCTCATCCAGCGCATCCTCCATGATGTATTCATCATAAGAACTTGCAGTGCCAAATTTCTTTCCTTGTAAGACAAGTTCTGCAAGAGCGTCTGTATCTCCATCCTCAATACCGCCAAATCCCCACGCTTCGTAAGGTGTATTAATATCAATATTCTTCTTTGAGCAAAACTCAACCCATAACTCTTTACCTGTCATTCTGTCCCCCTATCTAAGCACTTATCATCTACTATATCCTTTTTCCGCGTATTAAAAAAGCCCTGTAGCGGTATTTATTACCACTACAAGGCAATTCCGTGGGCATATTCATTATGCAATAACATCAAGAAGCTTGTCTTTTGCTGAGGCGAACATTTCAAATGCTGCAAGTGCTCCGAAGTGAACCAGGAACACTGCGAAGGAAATTCCCATCACTATAGCCAGCTGCATCCATGCATGCTCTGCGATAATGATGCAGGCTACAATCAGAATGTACAAGTAGAAAAGTCCCATAACAAGATTTCCCACTTTTGAGATTAGCGATGCGAAAACTGTAAGGAATGTCAAAATCAGCCATACAGGAAACAGTATCAATCTAAGTAATAATTTAAGTGCCATCATACTAATCACCCCTCTTCTCTAAACACTCCATTCGCACTTTATAAGCAATAAGTCTGAGAACGTAATCTGGCATCTGTCTCTCGCCATGTTCCCAATCAGAAATGGTTCTGTAAGGAATACCGAGCCACTCCGCAAAATCTTTACGATTCATACCGGACTGTTCGCGAACGGCTTTTATTGCATAAGCCGTAAGTCTCTTGCCGGTTGGCTCTTTCTCATCTTTTGCTCTGTCATATTCGATATTGAGATTCATTCCTTCAATCTCAAGTGTATAATCATCCCTCATAAGCCGCCTCCTTTGCTAACGCATTGCGTACTTTTGTTCAACTTCATTATAATAAACGCATTGCGTACTTGTCAATCTGTATTTGCTATTCCCCACTCAGGGCTTGCCATATCATGATTGACCTCTGCTCTAATATAGGCATCTGCTGTACTTGGGGCATTGAACAATGTTGCAAGCAGATATTTCTTCACGTTCCTTGGCATCTCAGTATTCTTGTGCCAGCTATCCATCACGTACTCGATATGAAACTTATTGAGCTTTAAGAGCTTAGCTTTGACAAAATTTGTTGAGTACTTATTGCTGGCCACTACAATATCCTCGCTCTTGCAAAGTACTGTCTCAAGAATCAGGTCATATATCCCCATGATGAACTCTTTGTCGTGAGGAAAATCTGCTAACAAAGAATCAAGGTCAATGTTCTCACGAATAAGTTCTGCATATCCCATCTCATCTAATCGCATCTCAGATTCCTGTTTACGTTTCTGTCTCTCTATGTATTCACTTGAAGGTATGATACGAATAGATTTAGTATTACTAGGGTTAGTATTATTATATTTATTATTATTTGGGTTTGATTTCCAAACTTCTGAAAGTTTATTTTCAGGACTTCTAGAAGTTTGATTTTCGGGATTCTCAGAGTTTGAAAAACAAACTTCTGTAGAGTTATCCACATTGCTATCATCAGTCTTAGGATTTACTTCTACTGTTCCAAAAGTTTGATTTGCAAACCCTTGATTATTCTTGGGAATGAAGTTTTTAACATATATCCTCATTCCTGTGCCCGGAGCACCTTTTACTTTTTCAATTAACCCAATTTCTTCAAGTGCTTTTAAAATATCTACAGCCTTATTCTTACCGCATCCAGCAAACTCTCTGACATCAGTAAGCGAGCAGAATATATAAGCTCTTCCAAGTTCATCAAACCACCCATTCTTGATAGATAGGTTCATCCTATCCAACATTCGAGAGTAAGTGATTATCTCAGCAATCTTTAAATCAGCATATATTGGATCATACAACAAAGGCTTTGGTATCTTGATGAAATTAAACTGGTCCGCCTCCTGACCGGTAAAATAATTCAAATCTAACTTTTTTCCCACGGAATTGTCCTCCAACTATATTTCTCAGAAGTTTATTAACCAAACTTCTATTTATTCTCCTCCTGCCACTTTTCAAGCAGGCTAATGATGACCATTTCTCGTTGCTTTGCACTGTAATGTGATGGAAAGTATTTATCCAGCTTCTTCTCCGACAGTGTAACTTTACGAGACTTGTTATCTGCTTGGGGTAACGCTGCATTTAATGTGTTCTTCATGATGTACTCGGTCATATTCTCAACAGCACCGGTATCCTTGAGGGCAGCTATCTGATTAGGTCTTAGAAAACCAACTTCTTTGTAATAGTCATGTAGCCATCCTTGAAGTTCCTTGTCGAAATATGAAATATCAACCGCCATAACGAAACCTATCTTCTTCTGATCTAATAAATCCAAGAACTCCGGTATCAGTTCCGTTAAATGCACATATCTTCTCACCTGGCTTGAACCCATTCCTAATTCTTCACCTATGACAGCAGCCGTTTCTGACTTCCAACCATTTTGGTTGGAGGTAGTTGAATCTCTACTTCCTTGCCTCTTCATGGCATCCATTTTCATTTTTAGTGACCATGCTCGTTCACTTGGCAATATTTCTTCCCTTTGAACGTTGGAATCCACCATTGCGATTACTGCTTCATCATCGTTCATTTCCCTTACTACTGCAGGAACAACCTCCAGCCCTGCCACACAAGCAGCATGGATTCTTCTATGCCCTGAAATTGTTTCATATTTGCCATTACCATCTGGTCTAAGAAGAACCGGTGTAAGAATGCCATTTACAGTAATACTTGTAACCAAGTCTTCCATTTTCTCATCATCAACTACCTTAAAAGGATGATTCTTGAATGAATGGATATCTTCCAGTTTGATTTCCTCTGTACCTTCACCTGTCAATGCAGGAGCTCCTAAAAGCTCATCAATCGATGCAAAATGAACCTTTTCTCTTTTAACAGCCATGAGCAAGCACCTCCTTTGTCAGTGAAAGGTATGCAAATGCAGCCTTACCCTTTGGATCATATTCAAAAATACTCTTGGCTACAGAACTAATCTCAGCAGCTCTTACAGACAACGGAATCTCAATAGGAAATACCGGAATGCTCTTTCCATATACATCATTTACTTCTAAAGCGATATCCTTGGCATAATTTGTACGATTATCGACCATTGTAAGAAGAATACCTTCAATCTCTAATTTCGCATTTAAACGCCTTTTAACGGTGTAGATTGTCTTGATAAGTTGTTGTAATCCTTTTACCGGTAAGTAAGCCGCCTGGACGGGAATAAGTACCGTATCAGCACATGCTAGTGCATTTACTGTCATTACTCCAAGAGAAGGCATACAGTCGATAATGATGAAATCATATCTGTCTTTAATGGAATCAATATAAGATTTGAGAACCAGCTCTCTGCTCATGGTATTTACTAGAGATATTTCTACTGCAGAAAGCTCGATGTTGGATGGAATAAGGTCTACATTCTCCCTAACATTTAAAACTGCATAGTTCTCAGGGATTTCTTCCTCATTTACGACATTTGAAAGAATATCCACAAGAGATACTTCCAGCTTGTCAGGCTCATCATATCCAAGACTGATGGATAATGATGCCTGGGGATCTCCGTCTATCAGAAGTACTCTCTTTCCTTCTGATGCAAGACCAGTTCCAAGGTTGACAGCGGTTGTTGTCTTTCCAACTCCGCCTTTTTGATTTGCGATTGCGATGATTTTAGCCATTTTTAGTTCCTCCTATAATTTTTTTGACGATTAACTCAGGTTATAGGAAGGAATTAAAAAAGACACTTCTTAGAATCTCTTCTAAAAAGTGCCTTTAAAAAGCTTATTTTCCTTATAGACCAAGTAATTATCGGTAATTATCAGTGCCTATTCCCCATTAAAAATGGGTCTTACATAGGTCTTTTTCCGACTCAATTACCTCAAACCCTTGATTTTACTGAGATTACTCAGCTACGTATGGCATAAGTGCAAGGTGTCTGGCACGCTTGATAGCTGATGTAAGCTCTCTCTGGTGCTTAGCGCAGTTGCCTGTGATTCTTCTGGGAAGAATCTTGCCGCTCTCAGAAACAAACTTCTTGAGCTTAGCTGTATCCTTGTAATCAATTACATTATCCTTACCACAGAATACACAAACTTTCTTTCTTCTGTGCATTCCGCCCTTTCTCCTTACTGGAGAATCGGATCTATCAGACTTTGTGAAAGCCATTTCTTATTCCTCCTTTTAGTTAAAAGGCAGCTCCTCTTCGATTCCATCTGGAATGTTCATGAAGCCATCGCCTGCTGCAGCGGGAGTGGGGTCATTGGCCGGCGCGCTTGATGGTGCGTTGTTGTAGCCACCGAAGTTACCACCGTTTGAGGAAGAGTTCTTGGACTCTGCAAATTCCTGTTCCTCCACAACCACTTCTGTCGTGTAGACCTTAACACCATCCTTGTTGGTATAGCTACCAGTCTGGATGCGTCCTGTGATCAGCATCTTGGTACCCTTCTTGAGGTACTTCTCTGCGAACTCGCCTGCCTTACCAAAAGCTACGATGCTGATGAAATCAGCGCTCTGCTCGTTGGGATCATTGTTTCTACCCCTTCTGCGGTCAACTGCGAGTGTGTAGCGAGCTATTGCCATGGGCTCATTGCCCTGTGAATATCTTACTTCAGGATCCTTGGTTAAACGTCCACATAAAATTACTTTGTTCATTATTCGTCCTCTTCTATTTAAGCCTCGTTCTTAACGCATAAATATCTGATGACGCCGTCCATGATTCTCATGCGAGCTTCAATCTCAGCTGGAGAAGTAGGCTCACCATCGAACTGGATGAAATAGTAGAAGCCTTCTGTCATCTTCTCGATCTCGTATGCAAGCTTCTTCTTGCCCCACTCATCAATGTTGGTAATCTGACCACCATGCTTCTCGATAGTCCTCTTAACCTTCTCGATGACTGCGGTTCTTGCGTCGTCTTCGATCTTTGCACTAACAACAACGGCTAATTCGTATTTGTTCATGCCTTTAGTTACCTCCTTTTGGTCTCTGGCCACTTGTTTCAGTCAAGTGACAAGGAATTTATCACAGGTTGATATATTATCATATTATCACTAAAGGCGCAAGTGTTTTTTTATAATTCTATTCCCTGTAGTGCTGCCAGTTCAGTAAATACTTTTCCGATTCTTTGCCTAATAATCAGCGTATTCTGGGCTCTGGCGACATTTATCTCACTCTCATTTATTACTACAAGATTTTTTCCTCTGAAATAGTTGATAAATGATGCCGCGGGATAAACTGAAAGCGATGTTCCTCCTATTATAAGCATGTCAGCAGATGCTATGGCATTGATAGCTCCATCCACCTGATCATCCGGAAGGCCTTCTTCGTAAAGGGTGATATCAGGCCTTATAGTCCCACCACAGCTGCACTTTGGTATTGGCTCTGTGGACGTAAAGATATAATCCTCCGGATACTCTTTTCCGCAGCTCATACAATAATTGCGCAGCGCGCTGCCATGAATCTCATAGACAACTTTGCTGCCGGCCTTCTGATGAAGTCCGTCAATATTCTGGGTTACAACCGCTTTAAGCTTGCCGGTCTTTTCCAGAGCGGCAAGATATTTGTGTGCATTGTTTGGTTCGATATTCCTGGTGTCCATCTTCTGTCTGTGGAACTCATAATATACCTTTGGTTCATACACAAGACAGCTGTGGCTTAAAAGATATTCCGGCTGATACATATCAAATCTGACATCGTGCTGATTGTACAGACCGTCCTTACTCCTGAAATCAGGTATACCACTTTCTGTCGAAACACCTGCTCCGCCAAAGAAAACTATTCTTTCAGAGTCGTCAATAAGTTCCTTGAGCCTGCTAATATCTTCCATTACAATGCCTCCTTATCAGAAACCTGCCTTCTTGAGAAGATCTGCAAGAGATGTTGTTGCTTCTCCCTCACTCTTAAAGTCTATCTTTTCTTCTGTTACTTCCTCTGCTCCGATCTCGTCAACTGCCTTGATACTGAGACTGAGCTTGCCATCCTTAATGGCTGTTACCTTAACCTTAACGGTCTGGCCAACCTTAAGAACTGATGACGGATGAGCTATTCTCTGATTGCAGATCTGAGAAATATGCACAAGTCCGGAAGTGCCATTTTCCAGCTTAACAAATGCGCCGTAGTTCTGAAGACTCTCTACAACGCCTTCTGTGACAAGGCCAACCTGAACCTTGGATACTGCCTCTGCCTTTTTGGCTTCCTCCTGCTCCTTCAGATAGTCCTTGGCTGACAAAACCAGCTTGTCATCTTCTTCATCTACGGTAATTACCTTTACCTTGAGCGTCTTGCCTACAAACTCAGGAAGCTTCTCTTCATCTATATATGAAAGAGAGAGCTTGGATGCAGGAATAAATCCCCTTTTTCCCTCAAGGAATGCGACTACGCCGCCCTTGACTGCTTCTGTAACTTCTACATCCACGTACTCACCGGAGTCTAAAAGTTCGTGAAGCTTGTCCCAGATGAAACCGTCTCCGTCCTTTCCTTTAAGAAGGGATTTGTCGATCTCATCCATAAAATCCTTCATTGTTTCTTCTGCCATACCTTACCTCCAAATACAATAGATGAATAAATTATAGCACAAAAAAACCTATGAACAATGAATGTTCATAGGTTTTAGAGGTGACAGGCGGATTTGAACCGCCGCTCAAGGTGTTGCAGACCTATGCCTTACCGCTTGGCTATGTCACCAAAGATGACTCCGACGAGAATCGAACTCGTGTTACCGCCGTGAAAGGGCGATGTCTTGACCGCTTGACCACGGAGCCAAGTGCTTTGTGATCGTTTTGTGATCGCTTAGCACGACCACCGATCAAGATTGTTGTTGCTCAGCTCCCCCTGTCGGACTCGAACCAACGACACTTCGGTTAACAGCCGAATGCTCTACCGACTGAGCTAAGGAGGATTATACTAAAAAATTTGTACCTTCAAAACCGAACACTGAAATTTCTTTGATCCATTTTCCTATCTTGCTTTTCGGATAAGCCCTCGACCTATTAGTACACATCAGCTGAACACGTTACCATGCTTACACCTTGTGCCTATCTAACCTCGTACTCTCCAAGGGGTCTTACT
>JAEEGH010020799.1_pt1 | contig 13610 bp, 12 predicted proteins | sample 9134181 | NCBI WGS metagenome assembly JAEEGH01 (sample SAMN16246544, study PRJNA631951) | gut metagenome | biome: gut microbiome; feature: rumen; material: DP-attached | host: Bos | place: Iran: Karaj | collected 2018-10
GGGAGCAGTCGATGATGATGTAGTCATAGCGGTCCCGGATGGGCTGCAGGGCCTTCTTGAGGTAGGACTCGCGGTCCGGCCACTTGATCATCTCGATTTCCGAGCCCACGAGGTTGATGTGGGAGGGGATCATGTGGAGGTTCTGCAGTTCCGTCTGGATGAGGGCATCCTCCGCGGGGATGTCCCCCCGGATGACCTCGTACAGGGTGCGTTTCTCGTCGTTGTCCGGGGAGAAGTTGAGCCCGGAGGTCGTGTTGGCCTGCGGGTCCGCATCAATGATGAGCACCTTCTTTTCCAGGACCGCGAGGGACGCGGCCAGGTTGATGGCCGTCGTGGTCTTGCCCACGCCGCCCTTCTGGTTTGCTATGGCGATGATTTTTCCCATATTCGTAGCTCGTCCGCCCTCGGATGGGCAAACATCCTACAAATATAGCAAAATATCCGTGCCTTTGCAAGGAAATGTTCCACAAAAAGTTCCACGCCTAGACGGGATCCACGTCAACGACGATGTGCGCGGTGTATTTCCGTTCTTTGCCGAATGCGGAGATGGTTTCGGCGAGGGTGTGCTTCAGGGCCGTGAGGGCCTTGTTGCGGGCGAGCATGACGCGGAGCTGACGGATGGTTTCTCCGGCGATCCTGTCCACGGCGGGAGCATAAGGGCCGATGATCGCAGGCGGCGTATCCGCCTCTGAGAAAGCCGCAAGAAGGGCGTTCCGGAGTTCCTTGGACAGGTATTCCAGCCGCTTTTCGTTGCTGTCCCGCAAAGTAATGTGGACAAGGCGGGTGTACGGAGGATAGCCGAAGAGTCTCCTTTCGGCCAGGAGGTCCGCGTCATCGCTGCCCTGCAGCCGGGCATAGACAGGATGCTCCGGCTCCCGGGTCTGGATGACGATCCGTCCGGGCCTGCCCCGGCGTCCGCTCCGGCCGCGGAACTGCTCCAGCAACTGGAAGGCGCGCTCGTCCGCGCGGAAATCCTGCTGGCCGACGAGGCTGTCGGCCTGGAGGACGGCCACAAGGCTGAGACCGTCGAAATCGAAGCCCTTCGTGATGATCTGGGTGCCCACGAGGATGTCAATGTCCCCGTCGGCGAAACCGCGGATGATAGCGGCCTCCTCCGTATCGGGCGTGTCGCCGTCCAACCGGGCGATGTGCCGGCCTGGAAACAGGGCAGACAGTTCTTCTTCCACTTTCTGCGTGCCGGCGCCCAGCGGCTGCAGTTCGCCGTGACAGGTCGGGCAGATGCCCGTATAAGGCTCCGTATGGCCGCAGTAGTGGCATACCAGGCGGTCCGGCCCGCGGTGCAGGCTCATGGGCACATGGCAATGCGGGCATTTGGGAATCTTGCCGCACTCGGTGCATTGGACCGACGGGGCATAGGAGCGCCGGGCCCGGAGCACGAGAACCTGCCCGCCGGCGTCCAGGGTATCCGTAATTTCCCGGATGAGTTTCCGGGAGAAACTGCCCGTCATACCCCGCTTCCGCCGTTCGGCGACCGTGTCGATGAGGTGGATTTCCGCCTCGTCCCCGGCATGGAAGCGTTCCTTGAGGTCAACCTTGACAAAACGCCCTGTTTCAGCATTATACAGGGATTCCAGCGACGGGGTTGCGCTGCCCAGCACGACCTGCGCTTTCTGGATTACCCCGAGCATGATGGCACTCTCCCGCGCATTGTAGCGCGGGGCCGGTGCATCCTGCTTGTAGGAGGTGTCATGTTCTTCGTCCACGACGATCAAACCGAGGTTGTGATGGGGGAGGAACAGGGCGGACCGGGTGCCGAGGACCAGGTATGGACCTGGTTTCCGGATCCGGGATGCTACCTGCGTGCGACGTGCGGCGGATACGCCCGAATGGAATACCTGCACGTCCGGGAATACGGCCGCGATACGGTCTTCAAGCTGGCGGGACAGGGCGATTTCCGGGACCAGGATCAGGACGTTCCGGCCCTTTTCCAGGGTTTCCTGCGCGAGTTTGAGGTAGATTTCCGTCTTGCCGGAACCGGTGACTCCGTGCAGAAGGACGGTCTTGCCGTCGGCAAAGGCTTTTCGGGCCGATCCAGCGGCGGTTTCCTGGGCGGGAGACAAGGTGACAGGTGTCGGGGAGACGGTGGGTTTCTCGCCCCGCAGCAGCGCTTCGACAGCCTCGATTTCGGCGTTGTATCGTTCCCGGGTATCCTCCCGGCGGGCTTTCTCCGCTTTGTCCTTCAGACGCATCAGACGCGCTTCCAGCCGTTCCTTCATCCGGGCTTCCACTTCCTCCTGGTCGATTTTCAAGGCGGGATAGGCTGCCTTGTAGACTTCTCCGATGGAACAGAGGTAATAGTCGCTGACGGCGCGCCAGAACTTAATCTCGTCGGGGAGGACCTTCGGCAGGCCTTCTTCCGCGGCGAGGATGGGCAGGATCCGCTTTTCGTCCGTCTGGGGCTGGACGCCTACGGCGCTGACGGCCCCGACATACTCCTTCCGGGCGAAAAGGACCCGCACGCGGTCGCCGACGCGGACCGCCGTCCCTTCCGGGACGCGGTAGCACGGCTCCCATTCCAGCCGGAGCGGCAGGATGACCTGTATGTAGGCCGGGGCGGACATCAGGCGACTTTCTCGAACTCCTTGAGGGCCTTGATGGCCTTCGGACACAGGATCAGGATCGAGATGACGGTGAACCAGGCCATGAGACCCACGCCGATGTCACCGAGCTGCCAGACGACGTCCGCTTCACGCACGGCGCCGAACACGACCGCCGCGAGCATCAGTACCTGGAAGATGCGGATGGCGACCTTCTCGCCCTTGCCTTCCCGTCCGCGGAAGAGATAGATGATGCTGGTTTCCGCATAGAAGTAGTAGGCCATGATGGTGCTGAAGGCGAAGAAGACCATCGCGATGGACACGAACTGGCTGCCGAAACCCTTGAACACCGTATCCACGGCGCACTGGGTGTAGTTGACGTAGTTGTTGGCAAGTTCCGGCGCGCCGGCGTACAGCAGTTCGCCGTCGCTGCCCAGGATGTTGTAGGTGCCGGAGCAGAGGATCATGAGGGCGGTGGCGGTGCACACGAGCAGGGTATCGACATACACGGAGAAGGCCTGGGCGAGGCCCTGCTGCGCCGGGTGGGGGACGTCGGTGGCCGCTGAGACGATGGCGCCTGTTCCCTGGCCGGCCTCATTCGAGAAGATACCGCGCTTGACGCCCATGGCGATGGTGGAGCCGATGATGCCGCCGCAGATGGGGTTGATGCCGAAAGCGTTCGTGACGATGGACGCGAACACCGCGGGGACGTCCTGGATATGGAAACCGATGACCACCAGGGACATCAGGATATAGCCGAGGGCCATGAACGGCGTGACGATGGAGGCGACCCGCGCAATGCGCTTGACGCCGCCGAAGATGACGAGGCCCAGGATGACCGCAAGGGCGATGCCGGAGGTGAGGGGAGAGACCGGGAAGGCGTTCTTGATGGCCGAGGAGACGCCGTTCGACTGGACAGTCGTGAGGAAGAAACCGCAGGCAAGGACGGTGATGGCCGCGAACGTGATGCCCAGCCACTTCTTGCCCAGTCCATGCTCGATGAAACTGAACGGACCGCCCCGGTAGCCGGAATGGTGCGGGAACTTGTAGATCTGAGCCAGGGTGGACTCCACGAAAGCGGTGGAAGCGCCGAAGAAGGCGACGACCCACATCCAGAACACCGCGCCGGGCCCACCGAAAGCGATGGCCGTCGCCACGCCCACGATGTTGCCGGTGCCGACGCGTCCGGACAGGGCGATGCAGAACGCCTCGAACGACGAGATCCCCTGGGCACCCTCCTTCTTGGAGAACAGGGATTTGAGCATCAGTTTGAACCGGCGGACCTGGACGAAGCGCGTCCGGAACGAGAAATACAGGCCGGCGGCGATCAGCAGCACGACCAGTCCGGGATTCCACACGATCCCATTGACCTGGGAGACAATCTTTTCAAGCATAATCCCAAAGATACGGAAAAAGTTTCGGATCGGCCCCTTACTCGGACATGTTCTTCACATGCTTCGGGATGGGAAGGTCGCCGAAGCCGAAAAGGCGCCGGGCGTTTTCTCCCAGGAAAGCGGCCTTTTCCGCCTCTGTCAGGAGCGGGCTCTTCGTGATGAAGTCGTAGGACATCTTGTAGGTGATGGCGGTGATGGTGCGGGGGTAGTCGGACCCCCACATGAGTTTGTCGATGCCCACTTCGTCCGCCGCTTCCCGGATGGCCTGCACGGCCGAGGGGAAGGGATAGAACTCGTCGTTGAAGAGCCAGGTGATGCCGCCGCATTCCACGTACACGTTGGGATGGCGGGCGAGGCGGATCTGCTCTATCCAGCCGGGCCGGGTGACCATGCCGAAGTGCCCGATGACGATGCGGAGGCGGGGGAACCCGGCGATAACCGCTTCCATTTCAGGAACTTGCAGGTCTCCGTCGGCCAGTTCCACGTGCAGGATCAGATCCCGGTCCTCCATCAGTCTGAACATCGCCATCATCTCGGGACTGTCCAGTCGGACGCGGCCTTCCGGAAGCAGGAGCCGGGCGGCGGGAATCTTGATGCCCCGGAAGCCCCGGCCGATGAGCTCCTCCGCCTGGGCGAGGAAACCGGGCTTGCGGAACTCGCACATCCCGAACACGAAAAAGCGCTCTGGATAGCGTAGTTCCACATCCTCCAGATAATCGTTCTGCAGGCCGTCAATGAACTCCTGGGTGACGACCGCGGCCGATACCTGGGCGTAGTCCATGTTCGACAGGAACACTTCGGCCGTGTTCCGGCCGTCGATGATGAAAGGCGGCAGCATCTGGACTTCCGTGCCCATGAACATGCACCGTCCGTTCGGGAGCGGCCGGATCTCCTTGCCGTCCACAACGGCCTCCTGCCGGAGCCACAAGTGGCTATGGGCGTCGATGATAAGCATACAGGATCAGGTATTGGACCAGGAAACGCGGAGCTGGTCGCCGATGATCTCCCGCACTTCCTGCACGAGCTGCAGGTCGATGGGTTCGTCCATGTAGGCGACATTCTTCCGGAGGTTTTCGGGTTTGGTGGTGCTGAACAGGGTCGATGCGATGCGCGGATTCTGCAGGGAATACTGCATCGCGAGTTTTTCGATGGGGTAGTCCTTGGCGGCGCAGTGCGCGGCGGCGCGCCGGCAGGCCTCCACCAGCGCCTTCGGCGCGGGGTGCCAGGCCGGCACGCCCCGCTGCGTCAGCAGGCCCATCGAGAACGGCGATGCGTTGATGACGCCGATGCCATGGGCCTCGAAGAAGTCCAGGAAATCCACCAACTTGTCGTCGTTCAGGCAGTAATGGCAGAAGTTGAGCACGCTTTCCACCGTTCCGGCCGGGACGTGTTCCACCATCCATTTCAGATTCTCCAGTTGCAGGTCGGTAATGCCGACATGCTTGACGACGCCTTCCTCACGCAGGCGTACAAGCGCGGGGAGCGTCTCGCCGGCCACCTGGTTGAGGTCCGAGAACTCGATGTCGTGGACATTGATCAGGTCGATATAGTCGATGTTCAACCGATCCATGCTCTCGTACACGCTGCGGGTCACGCGTTCGGCGGAATAGTCCCAGGTATTGTGCCCGTCCTCGCCATAGCGGCCTACTTTCGTGGACAGGAAGAACTTGTCCCGCGGGATGTCCTTCAGGGCTTTCCCGAGGACGGTCTCGGCCTTGTAATAGCCGTAATACGGGGATACGTCGATGAAGTTGATGCCGGCGTCGATGGCAGCGAACACGGCATCGATGCCCTTCGCCTCCTCGAAATCGTGGAAGACGCCGCCCAGGGAGGAGGCGCCGAAACCGATCACGGACACCTGCATCCCGGTCTTTCCCAAATCGCGATAAATCATAGGGTTGGATGTACTAGAATTCAACGAGGATCCGGAATACCTTTCCGGGGTTTCCGTGCCAATGCCGCATCGCATCCGCCGCTTCTTCCGGTTTGACGACGGCGGTGATCAGCTTGTCGTACGGGCAGGTTCCGCGCCGGAGATAGCCGATGACGGCCCGGAAATCTTCGGGACACGCATTGCGGGAACCGTAGATATTCAATTCTTTCTGCACGAACAGCCGGGTGGTGAAACCCGTATCGTCCTTGGCATAGCCGATGAAGACCGCCCGGCCCGTGAAGCCCACGCAGTCGATGGCGGCCCGCTGTGTGACCGGCGCGCCCACGGCTTCGACGACCACGTCGGCCATCCGGCCTTCCGTGAGCTCCGTCAGCCGCTCCCGGACATCGTCCTTCGCGGAATTCACCGCAAACGCGGCGCCGACCGATTTCGCCACTTCCAGTTTCTCGTCGTCGAGATCGACGGCGACGACCGTCGCTCCGCGCAGCGCCGCACGGACAATGGCGCCCATGCCGATCATGCCGCAACCGAATACGGTCACGACATCCTTGTCCGTCACGCCTGCCCGGTCGACGGCGTGGAATCCCACGCTCAGGGGCTCGACCAGCGCGCAGTCACGGACGGTAAGCCCATCTGCCGCAATGATTTTCTGCCAGGGGAGCACGAAGTACTCCTGCATGGCGCCATCCCGCTGGACACCCAGGGTCTGGTTGTGCTCGCAGGCATTGAACCGGCGGTTGCGGCACGATGCGCAGTGCCCGCAGGCCGTATAGGGATCGACGGTGACGGTCATGCCTGGCCGGAGCGAATCGGGGACACCGGGCCCGACGGCGGCGATTTCTGCACCTACTTCGTGGCCCGGAATCACCCCCGGCTTCGCCATGGCATTTCCCCCGCGCCAGGTATTCAGATCGCTCCCGCAGAATCCGACATATCGGATCCGCAGCAGCACTTCACCTTGCCCGCACACGGGCTTCTCCACTTCGATGACGTTCAACGCGAACGGCTTGGTTATCTGGATTGCTTTCATATGGACACAAATATACGATTTCTTCCCGATTTGCCCATAGCATACCGGTTGAGTTTGACGGAGAATTGTTATATTTGCATAATCATGAAAAGAGTATTGATACTGTTCCTGCTGGCCGTCGCTGCCCTGCAGTTGAACGCGCAGGACCTGGCGCTGTACAAGAAAGTCGTCAAGGAATTGAGTTCCTCGCGGTATCAGGGCCGCGGTTATGCCCGTGACGGTGCGAACAAGGCGGGCAAGTACCTGGAGAAAGCCTACCGCAAGGCCGGTGTCGATGCCGTCACCCGTCAGCATTTCACCCTGGACATCAATACTTTTGCCGGGGATATGAAGCTTTCCGTCGACGGGCGAAAAATGGTCCCCGGAACGGACTTTACTGTCCGGGAGTTCTGCCCGGGTGTAAAAGGAACCTATCCGGTTTACCACGTAGACACCCTCAACTACGATTCCGGGAAGCTATTCAGCGACCTGGCGAAACCCGAATACAAGGACGCCTTCGTCGTGTGCGATTTCTGGTTCACCTACAAGCACCGGGAAGACTTCCAGAAACTCCAGAGCGCGGACGGCGCGCCGAATGCGGGCCTCATCCTCACCTGGGACGAACCCTTGAAGTTCTACAAGGCCTATGGTGAGAAAGTGAACCCCAAACCCGTCATCTGGCTCCTCTCGACACAGATCCCCCGGGGTTCCCGGAGCATCACCGTGGACATCGACAACAAGTTCTACAAGAACTACGAGTGCTTCAACGTCATCGCCTCGGTGGAGGGCGCCCGTCACGACAGTTGCTATGTCTTCACGGCGCATTATGACCATCTGGGCAACCTGGGCCGCAAGGTGTTCTATGCCGGTGCCAACGACAACGCCTCTGGCACGGCCGCCCTCGTTACGTTGGCCGCCTATTTCGCCGAACACCGGCCCAAGTACGACATGCTGTTCATCGCCTTCTCCGGTGAGGATGCCAATCTCCGCGGCTCGGAGTATTACGCGCAGCATCCGGTCTTTCCGCTGGAAATGATCCGGTACCTCATCAACGTGGACATGATCGGGGACAACAACCCCGTCCTGTACTGCGAGACCAGCGACCAGGGCCAGCGGGGTTTCGAACTGTTCGAGCGCATCAATGCGGACAAGGGCTATTTCAAGTCCTTGAACCATGGCAAACTGGCCGCGAACAGCGACCATTATCCTTTCGCCAGGCGCGGGATTCCCTGCATCTTCCTGGAAAATGAGGAGGGTACCGCCTTCCCGTTCTACCATACGCCGCTGGATAATTGGAAGCATGCTGTCTTTGACAGCTATGAACCTGTTTTCAAGCTGATTACGGACTTCATTGAACAATATTAACATCGCTATACTCCTATGCTTATCGTCCTGAAACTTCTCGGCTCGATCGCCCTCCTGATCTACGGCATGAAGGTGATGAGCGAGGCCCTCCAGAAGATGGCGGGTCCGCAGTTGCGTCACCTGCTGGGCGCGATGACCACCAACCGCTTCTCCGGTGTCGCCACCGGCGCGCTGGTCACCGTCGCGGTCCAGTCTTCCGCCGCTACCACCGTGATGACGGTGTCCTTCGTGAACGCGGCCTTGCTCACGCTCACCCAGGCCATCTCGATCATCATGGGCGCGAACATCGGTACGACGATGAGCGCATGGATCATGTCCGCCGGTTTCTCCTTCAACATGGCGGACGTGGTGTGGCCGGCCTTTCTCGCGGGCATCATCCTGATCCAACTGGGCAAGCACCGGTATGTCGGCGATTTCCTCTTCGGTCTGAGTTTCCTGTTGTTCGCACTGGGCATGCTGAAGCAGACCGGCGTGGAGATGGACCTTGCAAGCAAGCCCGCCGTCGTCGCCTTCTTCTCGAGTTTCAAGACCAATTACGGAACCATCTTGCTGTTCCTGCTGATCGGCACGATCCTGACCGCGATGGTGCAGAGTTCCGCCGCACTGATGGCCATTACGATGGTCCTGTGCGCGACAGGGGCCATTTCCATCTACCAAGGTATCGCGCTGGTGATGGGTGAGAACATCGGCACCACGGTCACGGCGAACCTCGCGGCCATGAGCGCGAACACGCAGGCCCGTCGAACCGCCATGGCGCACCTGGTATTCAACGTGTTCGGCGTAATCTGGGTGCTGATCTTCTTCTTCCCGTTCATCCGGATGGTCTGCGGCATCGTGGGCCTGGATCCCAACGCTCCGGAACAGAATGCGACCCAGCTTTCCTTCGCGCTGGCTACCTTCCATACCTGCTTCAACCTCATCAACACCGCCATCCTCATCTGGTTCATCCCGCAGATCGAGAAGCTCGTGTGCTTCCTGATCAAGCCCAAGAAGACCGAGGAAGAGGACGAGTTCCGCCTCCAGTACATCCGCGGCGGTATCATGAAGACCCCGGAAATCTCCGTCCTGCAGGCGCAGAAGGAGATCGTGGTCTTCGGCGAACGGATGGAACGCATGTTCGGCATGGTGAAGGAACTCTACGGCATCCAGGACGAGCAGGCCTTCGACAAGCTCTTCGAACGCATCAAGAAGGTCGAGGATATGAGCGACAAGATGGAGAACGAAATCGGCCGCTATCTCGGCGAAGTGGGATCGGCCCATTTGTCCGACGATACCAAGCAGAAGATCCGTGCGATGCTCCGCCAGATCGGCGAGCTCGAGTCCGTGGGCGACAGCTGCTTCAACCTGGCCCGTATCCTCCGCCGCAAGCGCGAGAACAAGGTCGTGTTCGACGAGCAGCTGGAAGCCGGCGTAGCGGATATGTTCGCCCTGGTCGACGAAGCCCTGGCCCGCATGAACGAATCGCTGGCCAGCCGCCGGGAGGATGTCTCCATCGTGGACTCCGAGGATGTCGAACGCCGCATCAATGCCTGCCGCAACGCGCTCAAGCAGAAGAATATCGAGAACCTGGACGCCCAGGTGTACGGGTACGACCTCGGCACCGTGTTCTCCGACCTCATCGGCGAATGCGAGAAGACCGGCGACTACATCATCAACGTCGTGGAAGCCCGTCTGGGCGCCGTCCGCAACGGAATCCGGTTCCGTGGTCTCCAGATCGACCCGGACGCCAAGGAAGTTACCGTGGACGGCGAGGCCGTGGACCTGTCCATCCACGAGTACAACCTGCTGAAACTGTTCCTGGAGAATGTGGGCGACACCTTCACGGCCGAAGATTTGCACAAGCAGTGCTGGTCCGAGAACACCGCGACCAACGTGCGGGTGGTCGATACCTACATCAACCGTTTACGCCGCAAGATCGGCCCTTATGCCGAAAATGTGATTACCAAGGAAGGGGAGGGGTACTGCTTCCAGTAGGCTTTTCCCTTACATAATCATCGCTTCGCAGCCTTCCAGGATATCTTGGAAGGCTGTTTCGAAATCATCGGTGTACCACGGGTCCGCGACGTCCCGTCCTACGCCTGTGTAGGACATCAGGAGGTGGATCTTTCCTTCCGGGTCGTCGGGGATGATCCGCTTGATGAGCCGGAGGTTCCAGGCGTCCATGCAGATAATGCGGTCAAAGCGGTCGTAATCGGCCCTCGTAACCTGCCGGGCACGCTTTTCCTTGTCGAAAGGCACGCCGTGCTGCGACAGGCAGCGTTTGGCCGGCGGATAGATCGGATTGCCGATTTCTTCCGTGGATACGGCGGCAGATTCGATATGCCAGGCTTTTTCCTGGCCGCGGCTGCGCACCAGGGCTTTCAGGATGAACTCGGCCATCGGGCTGCGGCAGATGTTGCCGTGGCAGACAAAGAGGACTCTCATGCTTTTTTCAGGTATTGTTGGCGTTCCGCTTCAGGGAACTTCTCGATGGCATAACGGAGCATCGTCCGGGGCATGGTCTGGTAACGGGGCTCGAGATATTTGACGAGCGCTTCCTTGTCGCGCTTTCCGGCCTCCCGCAACAGCCAGCCCACGGCTTTGTGGATGAGGTCGTGCGGGTGATGGAGGAGGATGTCGGCGATGTCAAACGTATCCTGCAGCTGCCCGTGCCGGATGAACGTCATCGTGCTGACGATGCCGATGCGCTGTTCCCAGATGGTTTTTCCATCCCTGGCCAGGTCATACAGCAGTTGCCGGTCCTTGTCCAGCAGCCAGACGCCCAGCAGGGGATAGCAGCTCAGGTCCACCAGGTCCCAGTTGTTGATCCGGTCGGTATGGGCGAGGTAGAAATCCACGCAGGCCTGCTGCGTCATTCCCGGCTTGACCGGGAATCTCTTCGCATGCGCAAAGATTTCCACCAGCGCCAGCAGCGCGGCGAGGCGTACCTCGTGATACTCGCTGGCGATGCATTCTTCCAAGTCCTGCAGGCTGGTTTCCCGCCAGCAGGCCTTTACGACTTCCCGCGTCACAGGCACCTTGATTCCGAGGAACTTGTCGCCCTCGCCATATTGCCCCGGCCCCGTCTTGAAGAATCGGGACAGTCCCTCCACCTGGCTCGCATCGGCCCGTGCGGTGATTTCTTTGAGTAACGTATTCATGGATACCGATCTTTACAACCGTACGGCGCTCCGGCTGCCTTTGGAAAGGACGAGGCCGAAGGCGATCGCAAGGATCGCTACGGGAAGGAGCAGATACTGCTTCCAAGTGGCCAGGAACAGGCCGATGCTGTTCCACAATCCTTGCCCTGCCGAGGCGGCATCCACCGGATAGAGGAAGGCGATGGCGGTGGCCAGCACGCCGATGGCGAGGCCAATGGCCAGCGCGAACACGAGCGCCAGGCGGCCGCGGCTGCGTTGGCGGTCTACCTCGGCCTTGATGCCCTCCACGGCCTCGAGCCGCCGGCGGGTTTCCAGCAAAAAGGTGGGGTCGTCATGGACGGCGGGCTTGTTCTCGCGCAGGAATTCGTCGATCTCGTTCATAACTGGATATGCTGTTTCAGATGGGTCCTGCCCATCGAGAGGTGATACTTCACGGTGCCCTGCGGGATCCCCAGGATGGCCGCGATTTCCTTGATGCTCCGATCTTCGAAATAGAAGAGGGAGATGGATGCCTTTTCCTTCTCCGGAAGCCGGTCCATGGCCCGGTAGAGCTGCTGGTACCGGAAGGCGGAGTCGGATGATTCTGTAGCCGGTAGCTCCAGGGCATCGTCGACGGACGTCTGCTCCGGCCTGGCCTTCCGGCAATGGTCGATGTAGCAATTGTATGCGATCCTGAAAAGCCAGGTGCTGAATTTGGACAGGCCCAGGAACGAGCCGGACGCCACGTATGCCCGTACGAGCGCATCCTGGGCGATGTCATCGGCGAGAGCGGCATCACCACCGCACAGCGCCAGCAGGAACCGCCGTAGGGGCTCCTGCTCTGTGCGCACAAGGCTGATGAACCGCTCCTGTGTCATCTTACTTCTCCAGGTTCTTCTCTTCGGCTTCGATCTCCTTGGCAAGCGTCCGCTTGCTCACCAGATAGGAGAGGAACAGGGCGAATCCGATGGCCAGCAGGATGGCGCCGGCGGAGAGAGCGGTCTCCAGGAACCACAGGCCTTTGAACATGCCGGGGTTGCTCCGGTTCAGGATGCCGATCGCCAGGAAGGCAATGCCCATGAACGAGGTGACGCAGGCGCCGGTGAACTTGTCCATGAGTTCCTGCTTGATGCTGCGGGTGGACTGCTTGGTCTTGAAAAGCTGGGGGTCGATCTGGGCCCCGTTTTCGATGGCCTTGAGCATGATTTCGGTTTTCTTGTCGGTCTCATGCTGCCGGGCGCGGACGACCAGCCAGACGATGACGATCGGGAGAATGACACAAATGAAGATGGGGACTAACGTGGCTTCCATAACTGTATTTCTTTAAAGGTTCAACATTCCCGCTTTCGGAGCGGTTTCATCCATTAGACGGAACCTTGGGCCGAAAGGTTGGAAAAAGTTGCATTCTTTTTCATAAAGATACGCAACAAAAGCCAAAAAACGAAAAAACCCGCTGGATTTCAGCGGGTTTCCGTGGTGCTGGGAAGAATCGAACCATTGAAAACCCGTACCTTGTTCAGACCTAGGAAAAACGGCATTATATCGCATTGAGCAAGGTTATTTGCATGTTTTCGTAAATTTCAATCAAATCCATAGAATTGCATTTATTTTCGCTTAAGTCGGAAAAAAGTCGGAAAATTTTTTGAGGGTTCGGAAAGAATCATTATCTTTGTTCAAACTTTGATTCGGTCTTATGGCAACTCTTAAATTCCGTCTATCCTCCCATGCCGATAAGGTCACGGGATTGCGTGAGGTTCATGTAAGGTTCTTTCATGGCCACATCCTGGACCAATATGCCAAGACCAGCATCTTTGTAAAACCCAACACCTGGAATCCCAAGACCCAACGGGTGATCATTCCCCGTGCCCGTCTCATGACTGAAGATGTCAAGAGGGAACAAATGGAACTTGGAGAGATCAATAGCAAATTGGATGCCCTTGAAAAGTTCATAAAGGATTCTTTCATCCATGATGGTGCCGGAAAAGTTGGTCTGCCTGACACCTGGTTGGTGGGCATCTTGAACAAATATTTCTTTCCGGATCAGGGCGAGGATGATAAAGGGGTCTTGTCAAACCTCAAGAGATATATCGACATCCGCAATGAGGACCGTCCTAGAAACGGACATTCCACCAGGACCCACGAAGGCCATTATGAGGTCTTGATGAGGGCGTTCCATCGTTTTCTCATTGTCCGGGGGTATAACACCGGAATCACCCTGGATGAGGTGACCGGGGACACCTTGCGTGATTTCGTTCACTATTTCCAGGAAGA
>JAEEGH010020801.1_pt1 | contig 13610 bp, 11 predicted proteins | sample 9134181 | NCBI WGS metagenome assembly JAEEGH01 (sample SAMN16246544, study PRJNA631951) | gut metagenome | biome: gut microbiome; feature: rumen; material: DP-attached | host: Bos | place: Iran: Karaj | collected 2018-10
GCCGATTTCAGCAATTTGTCCGCTTTGGCTCCCCAGCTAGGACTTGAACCTAGGACCCCCTGATTAACAGTCAGGTGCTCTAACCAACTGAGCTACTGAGGAATATTTTCCGGTTGGGAACCGGCCCCGATTTGTTTCGGGATTGCAAAGGTACATACTTTTTTCGAACTGCCAAATTTTTCGGGGATTTTTTTGCTATCTTTGTGTCTGCAACCAGAATTTGGATCCCTGTATGGATATCGACCTTTTGTCCAAGATGGTGCGTGAGACCATTCTCGACCATGATGCCGTGACGCTGCCCGGCATCGGATCTTTCATGGCGGAAATCGTGCCGTCGATGTTTACCGACAAGGGCTATACCATCCATCCGCCGTACCGCCGCCTGTTCTTTTCGCGGCGGGAGGAAGGGGATACGCTGCTGCGCGACCTGTATGCCGAATCCAACGATATCCCGCTTGCTTCCGCGGACCGGATTGTCCGGGAGTTCCTCGCGGAGATGAAGGAGGTGCTGAAGGAGAAGAAGACCGTCGTTTTCCCGGGGCTGGGCCGCCTCCGTGCGACGAAGGAGAACAATTTCTTCTTCGTGGCGGATGAGGACCTGGACATCTATCCCGCCGGTTTCGGCCTGAAGCCGGTTTCCCTCAAGACGCACCAGGAGACGGACGAGGAGGTATCGGAGATGGTCGCCGGCCTGGCCGGAATCCTTTCGGAACCTATTGATACAGCGACGGCTACCCCTGCTGGCGCTTCGGCCGTAACAACCACGGCTCCCGCACCTGCGGCGGTCGCCCCTGCGGCTTCACCAGCATCCGCCCCTGCGGCGGTCGCTCCTGCGGCTTCACCTGCATCCGCCCCCGTGGCGGTCGCTCCTGTGGCCCCTGCCTCCTCCGCTCCGGATGTCCCCACGGCTGCACAGGAGGCGCCATCCGTGGAACCTGTAGCGCCAGCCCCCGTCCCCCCTGCCTCCCCGGCCCCCGCAACCCCGGCCCCGGAGACTACTGCGGTTCCCGCAGCAGCCGCCCCCGAGGCCTCCACGGCCCCTGACGGGCCGGTGGATCCGTGGGCGCATCTGCGGAAGCATGAGGAGCCGGAGAACTGGCGGGCGGCGCGGGCAGCGCGCCGGGTGGCCCGGCAGGAGGCGAAGGAAAAGGAGCGGGAGGCAAAAGCCACGGTCCCGGCGGCAGCCACGGCCCCGAAGCGGCGCTCCGGCTGGAGGCGGCTGCTCGTGGCACTGGCCATCCTTGCGGCCATAGCGCTTGTCCTTCTCGTTGCATATGTGGTGGTAGCGCGCCTCGCGCCGGATTTCGTGGACCGGTTCCTGTATTCGGCCGAGGAGTTGGAGTTCATCCGGGAAGCTTATGAATGAAGTGATTCGGGAAGGATACCGGTTCAGGCAGCGCCTGACCGTTCCCTGTTATGATACGGATGCGGCCTTCTGCCTGAAGCCGGCCGCTTTCATGGACATGGCCCAGGAAATCGCCTACTGGGCAGCGGAGGAACTGGGCTTCGGTTACGACGCCCTGCAGGAACACCGGACGGCCTGGGTGCTGTCCCGGATGCATTTCCATTTCACCCGCGCCCCGAAATGGCGCGAGCAGGTGGACCTCCTGACCTGGCACAAGGGCTCCGACGGGCTGTTTTTCCTCCGGGATTTCCTCCTCCGCACGCCGGAGGGGGAGCCGCTGGCGGAATGCACCAGTTCCTGGCTGGTCCTGGATGTGGCCACGCGCCATCTCGTCCGTCCCGAGGCCCTCGTCGACCTGCTCCAGGTCGATCCCGGGACCGTGGAAAGCGCCATCGCCGAGCCTGCGCCGAAGATCCTCTTCCCGCGGGATGCGGAGCCCGAGCCGGCGGGGGAGCATACGGTGGCCTATTCCGATCTCGACATCATCGGCCATACGAACAACGCCCGCTATGTGGTATGGGCGATGGATGCCCTCCCGTACGGGCGCGTGTCATCCTGCCGCGTCCGGGACGTATTTATCAATTTCAACAAGGAGACCGTCCCCGGCGAGACCGTCGCCCTCAGCCGGACCTGCCGGGAGGACGCCTGCTATGTCGAAGGCAAGGTCGAAGGCAAGTCCGTCTTCACCGCCAAGTTCGTGTTCTGATATGTTCGACCTCCTGTACCCTTCCGATCCCGCACCGCGCCTGCCGCGGCCCACTTTTTCGAATCCGGGAATACAAACCGTTGAGGCAGAGGAACTTCTCCCGATCATTGAGCCCGGCGGCCTGGTCATCGGACAGGCGACGCGCTCCTATTGCCACAGCGGTTCCAAGCTCCTCCATCCGGTCGTCCATCTCCATCTGGTCGACCGCGAGGGCCGCATCTACCTCCAGAAACGCGCGGACACGAAAGACCTCCTGCCCGGTTACTGGGACACGGCCGTCGGCGGCCATGTCTCCTACGGCGAGTCCATCCTGGAGGCGCTCTACCGCGAAACGGGCGAGGAACTGGGCCTGACCGCGTTCAACCCCGTTTTCCTGGAGGCCTACCGCTGGGAGACCGCGCGGGACAACGAGTTCGTCTGCGTCTTCGCCGCCGTCGGCCACCCCGTCCTCGATCCCGATCCGGCCGAGGTGTCGGACGGCCGCTGGTGGACCCAGGAAGAGATCGACGCCGCCGTCGGGAAGGACATCCTGACGCCCAACTTCGCGCACGAATTCGGGCGCATCCGTGACCGGCTCGCCGCCCTGCTGTAGCGGGCGCTTGCGGAAATCCGGATTTTGGCGTAACTTTACGGGGTTATGACCATGGATATCGACAAGTTCGTCCACGACCAGCTTTCCGTGTGGCCGGAGGCCGCCCGGAATTTCCGCGCCCTGAAGGCGACGCAGACCCGCCAGATGCCCGTCGGCGGGCTGAACGTGACCCTCCAGTTCAACCCGGGCCGGATCTCGTCCTCCACGGCGGAAATCGACGAGGAGACCCTCCGCAGCCGCTCCTGTTTCCTCTGTCACCGGCCCGACTGCCAGCATGCCATCCGTTTCGAGGGCCGAAAGGGCCGGAAATACGACATCCTGACCAATCTTTTCCCGATTTTCCCGAACCACCTGGTCATCGGCGCGGAGGCCCATGTGCCCCAGTCCATCTGGCACCGCTACGTGGACATGCTCGACCTCGCCGAAGCCCTGGACGGCTATATCGTGTACTATAACGGTCCGGTCGCCGGTGCCTCCGCGCCGGACCACATGCACTTCCAGGCCTGTCCCAGGGGCTATCTCCCCCTGGAGCGCGCCGTGGACCGCCTCCTCCATCTCATCTCCGCGGCCCAGCCCGACGCCGGTGTCCCGAACAAGTCGGAGACGGTCGCCGTCCCGGCCGGAATCGCGGGCGACATTGCCTACATCGCCTCGGTACAGGACGCCCAGCTGTTCCATTATAAGCATTTTACGCGCGGGGTATTCGCCCTCCGGGCCCGGACGAAGAAGTCCATGGCGAAGATGTTCTACCGCCTCCTGGACTGCGCCCCCTTCCTCGGGGACGAGAAGGAACCGCGCTTCAACGCCTTCACGTATTTCGCGGAAGGGGAGTACCGCTCCTTCGTCATCTGCCGGAGCGAACTCCGCTCCCACCATTATTATGCGACGGGGGCGGAACACTATACCATCAGCCCCGGTGCCGTGGAGATGGCCGGCTATTTCATCACGCCGGATGCGGATGACTTCCGCAAGGCTGATTCCCAGGCGCTTACGGAGATTCTCGACGAGGTTTCCATCTCCCCGGAGGTGGAGGAACGCCTGCTCTGGCGCCTCGTCCGCACCCAGCCGCGCCTGGAGGTCGGCATCCTCTCCGGCGCGGAGATTGTCTTCGAGATCATCTCCGACGGCGCAGGCCCCCAGAAGGTCTCCTACCGTGAGGGCAAGATCGATTACAACGGCGCCCTCTACGACGAGCTCTGCTTCGAGGCGCCGACCATTTCCACCCTCTTCGCCGAGCCGTCCTTCATCCTCTACGGGGTGACGATCGGCATCGATTTCCACTGGCAGCGCCAGCAGGACCAGACCTTTGCCGGCACCCTGAAATTCATCGCCGCAAACGGGAAGGTCACCGCGGTCAACGTCATCGGCGTCGAGGATTACCTCCTCAGCGTCATCTCCTCGGAAATGCGCGCCTCGGCCAGCCTGGAGTTCCTCAAGGCCCATGCGGTCATCTCCCGCTCCTGGGTGATGTCCCAGATGGCCCACCGCCGGCAGAAGGCGGACGGCGGCCTGCCGTTCGAAGGCAACGACGTCCCGTCGCTGGTGACCTGGCTGGATGCCCGGAACCATCCCGCTGCGGAGGAACCGGGCGGTATCCTGCGGCAGGTCAAGTGGTTCGACCACGACGACCACAAGTTTTTCGACGTCTGCGCCGACGACCACTGCCAGCGCTACCAGGGTCTTACGAATGCCGTCGGCGAGGCCGTCCGGGCGGCGGTCGACGAGACCTGGGGCAAGGTGATGGTCTCCGGCGGGGAGATTGTCGATGCCCGCTTCTCCAAATGCTGCGGCGGGGTCATGGAGCGCTTCTCCACCTGCTGGGAGGACCGGGACTATCCCTATCTCGCCGCCCGCCGCGACGCCCCGGAAGAGGGGGATTTCCCCGACCTGACGGGGGAGGATGCGGCGGCGGAATGGATCCACGGTACCCCCGACGCCTTCTGCAATACCCGCGACAGGGCCATCCTTTCGCAGGTGCTGAACGATTACGACCTGGAAACCGAGCATTTCTTCCGCTGGGAGGAGCGCGTCCCGGTCGCCGTGCTGTCGGAGCGGATTTCCCGCCGGAGCGGCCATGACATCGGGACGCTCCAGGCGCTCGTCCCGCTGGAGCGCGGCTCCTCCGGGCGGATCAAGCGCCTCCGGATTGTCGGCTCCAAGCTGACGATGGAAGTGGGGAAGGAATTGATGATCAGGCGGTATCTCTCCGAATCGCACTTGTACAGCTCCGCTTTTACCGTGGCCTTCGAGGGGGACGACGTCGTCCTCCGCGGCGCCGGCTGGGGCCATGGCGTGGGCCTCTGCCAGATCGGCGCCGCCGTGATGGCATCGAAAGGATACCGGTATGACGAGATCCTCCGCCACTATTACCCCGGACACGAACTGATTACCCGATAATTCTATGGACATCCGCACGAAACGGTCCCCCTGGGCCTGGATCCCCACCGTCTATCTGGCGGAGGGCCTGCCGAATATCGTCGTGACCGGCGTCTCGGTGGTCATCCTCCTGCAGATGGGCCTGACCAACACCCAGATCGCCCTTTATACCAGCTGGCTCCAGCTTCCCTGGATCGTGAAGCCGCTCTGGAGCCCCTTCGTGGACATCGTCAAGACCAAGCGCTGGTGGGTCATCGCGATGCAGATGCTGCTCGGGGCCGCCTTCGCCGGCGTCGCTTTCACCATCGGCACGTCGGCCTGGTTCCAGTGGATGATGTTCTTCCTCTTCCTGATGGGCTTCTCCAGCGCGACGCACGACATCGCGGCGGACGGCTACTACATGATCGAGCTGGATCCCCACGGGCAGTCCTTCTTCGTCGGCATCCGCAACACCGTTTACCGCCTGGCGGTCATCTTCGGCAACGGCGTGCTCGTCCCCGTCGCCGGCCTGATCCAGAAGGCCTCCGGCGGCCGGGTCGCCTTCAGCTGGAGCCTCATCTTCTTCGGCCTCGCCGGGCTTTTCCTCGCCATGGCGCTCTATCACAGGTTCTTCCTGCCGAAGAGTGCGGGAGACCAGCCCCGGGACCTGTCCTTCCATGAAACCGGGAAAATGCTCTGGAAGAGCCTTTCTACCTTCTTCACCAAGGTTCCGCTGAAGAAGACCGTCGTCGTCCTGCTGTTCCTGCTGCTGTTCCGTTTTCCCGAGGCGCTGCTGGCCAAGATGGGACCGACATTCCTGCTCCGGCCCGCCTCCGAGGGCGGCCTCGGCCTGACGGCGGAGCAGTACGGCCTCGCCTACGGGACCATCGGCGTCGTCGGCCTCCTGCTCGGCGGGATCCTCGGCGGGTTCGCCGCCAGCCGCCACGGACTGAAGAAGTGGCTCTGGCCCATGGTGCTGGCGCTGACCCTGCCGGACATCGTCTATGTGTACATGAGCACGGCGTTCCCGACCGACATGACGGTCATCACCGCCTGCATCTTCATCGAGCAGCTCGGCTACGGCTTCGGTTTCACCGCCCTGACCCTGTACATGCTGTATTTCAGCGCGGGCGAGTTCAAGACCTCCCATTATTCCATCTGCACGGGCATCACCTACCTCGGCCTGATGCTGCCGGGGATGTTCTCCGGCGCCCTCGCCGACCACCTGGGCTACCGGCGCTTCTTCATCGTGGTAATGGTCCTCTGCCTCATCACCTTCCTTGTCGCGGCGCTCGTGGACATCGATCCGGAATTCGGTAAGAAACAAACAGAAACAGAATGATACAGAAGAAGTTCCATCTTTCTGTGGGCGCCTTTCTCCTGGCCGTCCTCGCCGGTATGCCGGCCTTCGGCCAGCCGTATGCCCTCCCCGACCTCCATGGCGCCGTCCGTCCGGGCATCGAGGTGCTCGAAAGCCGGGGCTTCCCCGGCCTCGCCGGCAAGCGGGTCGGCCTGGTGACCAACCCGAGCGGCGTCGACCGGCAGCTCCGCTCCACGATCGACATCCTTTACGCGGCGCCGGAAGTGAATCTCGTTGCCCTCTATGGCCCTGAACACGGGGTACGCGGCGACGTGTATGCCGGGGGCGCGGTCTCGGACGGCCGGGATCCCAGGACAGGCCTTCCCGTCCATTCCCTCTATGGAAAGACCCGGAAACCCTCGCCGGAGATGCTCAGGGACGTCGATATCATGGTCTATGACATCCAGGACGTCGGCACCCGGTCCTATACCTTCATTTCCACGCTCGGGCTCGTCATGCGTGCGTGTGCGGAGGAGGGGATCGAGGTGATGGTCCTCGACCGCCCCAACCCGCTCGGCGGGAACAAGGTCGAGGGATGCTGCGTGGAGCCCGGTTTCCATTCCTTCGTCGGCGAGTTCAGCATCCCGTATGTCTATGGGCTGACCGTCGGTGAACTGGCCGTCCTGATCAATGAGGAGGGCCTGAACCGCGGCGAGACGGGGGATGAAAAGCCCCTGTCCTGCCGGCTGACCGTCATTCCGATGGAAGGATGGACCCGGGACATGACCTACCGGGACACCCGCCTTCCCTGGATCCTCCCGTCCCCGAACATCCCCTCCATGGAGTCGGCCGTCGGTTACCCTTCCGCGGGCATTGCGGGGGAATTCCAGGATTACCTGAACATCGGCGTCGGCTACACGCTCCCGTTCGGGACGTTCGCCGCCGCCTGGATCGATGCGGACGCGCTCAAGGAACGGCTGGACAGCTACCGGATTCCGGGCACCGCCTTCCGGACCATCCATTACAAGCCCATCTCCGGTTCCGCCTCCGGCGTGCTGCTCCACGGGGTCCAGTATTTCTATACGGATTATGAAGCCGCCACCCTCACCCTGACCCAGTTTTATGTGATGCAGGCGGTCCAGGAACTGTATCCGGAGCACAATCCTTTCGCCGGTTCGAAGCGTCTTCGGATGTTCGATATCGTTTGTGGTACGGATTATGTAAGAGAGAGTTTCGGAAAGCGGCTGAAGGTCACCGACATCGAGACCTACTGGTCCAAGGACGTCGAAGACTTCCGCAGGCTTTCCCGCAAATATTATTTATACAGATAACTTAAAACGAGATTGTCATGAGAACGCTTAACACAACCGCCGCGATTGTCCTGGCCCTGTCCATGACCTTCGCCACTAGCTTTGCATACGCGCAGACCCGCGCGACTTCCTCCAGCCGGGCGTCCTCGTCCCAGCAGACGACCCGCTCGACCGGTTCCTCTTCCACCTCCCGCGCCACGACCTCGTCTTCCACGGCGACACGCCAGAGCGGGACGACCACCCGCGCCACCACTTCGTCGCGCCAGAGCGGGACGACCACCCGCGCTACCAGCGGATCGTCCGCGACGACCCGCCAGAGCGGGACGACCACCCGTGCCACCGGCGGATCGTCCGCGACGACCCGCCAGAGCGGGACGACCACCCGTGCCACCGGCTCGTCCAGCGGTTCTTCCGCCACGACGCGCCAGAGCGGTTCGACCACCCGTGCGACGACCTCGTCCAGCCAGAGCGGCTCGACGAGCCGTGCCACCACCAGCTCGTCCAGCGGTTCTTCCGCGACGACCCGCCAGAGCGGCACGACCACGCGTGCGACCTCCTCTTCGACCCAGAGCGGTGTGACGACCCGTCAGAGCGGTACGACGACCCGGGCGACCGGTTCTTCGACCCAGGGCGGCACGACCACCCGCGCCGCCGGCTCCACCACCACGACCCGCGCCACCCAGAGCGGCACTGCAGTCCGTGCGACGGACGGCACCGTCCGCCAGGGTGTCAATGTCTCCCGCGGTGGCCTGACCGGCACGCAGAACTCCGCTTCCGCAGAGCGCCAGCCCGTGACGGAGACCTATCGCGACCGGGGCGGCAACTACCGCTACTCCGACAGCGAGTTCCGTCTGGACGACGGCCACAACCTCCACAGGGTGCCTCCGCGCGAGCGCAACTTCCTGTCCTATGACCGTCCCGGCCACTTCTTCGGTGACCATCCCCATTACTATGGCTACCGCGTGCAGGTCCTGCCTCCGCGCTACCGCCGCATCAGCCACTGGGGCATCGACTACTACTTCTATGACGGGATCTACTACCGTCCCTGGAGAGGTGTCTATGTGGTCTGCCGTCCTCCTTTCGGCACCCGCCTCGAGCGCGCCATCGACGCCGCAATCTTCCGGGCCGTGACCTTCTCCTACTATTGCGACGCCTACCGTGTCTTCAGCACGCGGTTCGACAACTACAATACGATTCTGGAGCAGAACCGGATCATCGCGCAGAACAACGCCATCATCGCGGCGCAGAACGCGAACTACGCGCTCAACAGCAGCCGCGCCCTGACGGCCTACGAGCTGGCCAACAAGCTCGGCCTCGTGCAGAGCTATGCCTACGCCAACTCCAACTACTACTATCAGGACGGCGTGTTTTACATCAACCAGGGTGGCCAGTACACCACCATCATCCCTCCGGCAGGTGCCCTTGTCACCTCCCTCCCGGATGACTACGAGACCATCGTCCTGAACGGTGTAGAGTATTATATGGTTGACAACACGGTCTATCGGACCATGCTCTTCAACTCCCAGCCTTACCTCGAGGTCCTCGGCCAGATGTACGGCAACCTCTACAACCAGTACAGCATCTACAGGTAGTCCGCCTGCAGGTTGAATGAACAGGAACCGGCCCCGCTCTGATGCAGGGCCGGTTCTTTATGCACCCTTCCGGAAAAGGGAAGTGCGCAAGGGGGCCTATTCCCCGCCCGCGAAAAGCGGGATGTCCGTCAAGGAGAACTCGATGGAAGTCTTCCCGTCGAGCAATCGCCCCTCTTCCTGGGTAATGGTGAAGAACGGTATCCCCTTGGAAGCGTCCTCCAGGTGGCCGATGTTGGCGTTGAGGATTCCTGGCTGGTTGTTTGCACAGATGAGAGCGATGGCGCCGGCTTCGATGGCATTCACCCACTTGTCGTGAAAGTTGATACTACCCCGGTCGACGACGGCGATCTTGCCCTTGACGTCCACCTTGGCGAAGTCTTCCTTCGTCCCCGCATTGTTCATCCGGAGGATAGGGATCGTGCGGGTCGTTCCGTTCATGATGTCGTCCCTGAAATGCAAGGCGGACCTGTAAAAGTAATCATATTCTTCCGTAGCTTCATTCCAGGCAGAATCATCGGCAGAATTGAGCGAATACTTTCGTCCTTCGACAGTCATGACAATCCACAATTCTATGTTGTGCAGGTTGACAGGGGTTTCTACCGCACGGTATGCCACTCCCCGGTCTTCAGCAGTGTTCGCATGGTGATAGCCATAGGAGTCCAGCCAGTATCCGTTCTCATGATTGTTGTAATTCGCTTCATAGTCCCAGTAATAAAGCTTCCTTTCCAACCTGTTTTCTGTCACATTCTCAAAGATAAAGAAACAATAGTGACCTTCCGACTCGTCCTTACTTCGGACCATGATGTTTCCTTCCGCCGTCAGGCTGATTGCATATGGCCCAGTTTGAAAGCCGGAAAAGAAGCCAAGACTGTTTTCTCTTTCATTCCACACAAGCAATTTCCCTTTTGCCGTATAACCGATGTCGTAGATCTGCCGGAAGCCTTCCTGGATCGCATCTCCGTTTTCATCGTAGTATACTCTGCCGTTCTTGTCCATCCAGATGACCCATTGTTTTTCAACGTCCGGGATGGGGGTTTCCGCGTCCCCCTTGCGGAAGATCGATGGGAGCGGGGCCGTGCTCTTGACCGTATAGCAGGAAATGATCGGGTTGGAGGTGAGGTTGTCCACGTTGAGGCGGATGATGGTCGCGAAGTCGGCGTGGGTCCAGAACAGGTTGGAGAGGATGTTTGCAGTGCCGTCTTCGTTGATTGCGATTCTCCATGTGCGGCGCTCCTCGAAACTTGTTATTTCGTTGCCCGATGCGTCCTTCCCATCCGCTGTCGCCGTGCGTAAGTAGTTGTTGCTGGTGGTTTTTGTCGCGGCGGCGTACAGGTAGCCGCCGTGCTTCGTGGCCCGGAGATACCATCCGCCCTCCGTCGAGGCTTTCTCCAGGACGACGGTCTCGACGTTCGCCGCCGGATCCTGGATCATCGTCCCGTCCTCGAGGACCTCGATGAGGGTCGCCTGCCGGTTGTTGCCCTTCTGGCTGTCTGTCAGCGCGAACCAACCCTTGTAGTCGGCGTTGGACTTGTCGACCCCGTAGCCCGCGATGATGAGTTCGTCGCCGTCCTTGAGCTGGTCGACGGCGGTGACCTTGTAATACCGGGTGGGGAAGGTCGGGACAATGCCGCCCATGTCCACATGGATGCCCGTGACCTTCCCGGCTTCGAACGTATGATTGGCGGGAACCGTTACGGTCTTGTTGTAGGTGCTCGCGTCGGTCGTGACGGTAATCTTCAGCGTCGTGTTGCTCAGGTCCGCCGGGAGGCAGGCGAACCAGACATCACTGGTGCTGGATGTATTGACCGTCAGCGTCTTGGCAGGGACATTGCCGGTGACATCCCCTGCCTTGTAAGATACGCCGTCCTTCGTCGCGTCGTCGATGAAGAGGAAATAGCGCCCGGTGAGCGGCACCTCCGTCTCGAGCGAGATGGACTTGACGGTTGCGCCTTCCGGGTTGAAGTTCTTGAGGCTCAGCTTGCCGTAAGCGACGAAATGGCTGAACGCAAGGTCGGCCTCCGGCGGTGTCCCGCTGAACGGCGTCCGCGCCCAGAGGATCTGGGCCTGCGGGTCCGGGGAGCCTGCCGCCGGCGTCTGGGTCGCCGGGATCTCCAGGTTCCACGTCCGGTTCGCTGCGCTCAGCGATTTCACGGCAATCGCCGGCACCACGGCGCAGAACGCATCTTCCGCCGCCGTCGATACAGGGATATCCGCCTTGAACCCCACCGTCTTGCGGTCCGCCGACAGTTTCGGTGTCACGACCACCGAGTCCGCATCACTGCACTTCGACGCCAGCGTGATCGCGATCCTGTCCCCCGCGTTCCACAGCGTCGGATACTTTTTGCCCTCCGGCGCAGCGAACTCCGTGCGGGTTTCCACGAATCCTGCATGGAAATTGACGCGCATGTAACCTTCTTCAGGCGCACTCTCTACCGGTGCACAGGCTTCCTTCTGGCAGGAGAGGCTCAGCATCGCCGCCGCGGCGACGGCCACTGCGGCGGATGCCCGACCCGCGCGCAGACAGGAAATGGTCAGCTTCTTCATGATTCCGTCCTCCCCGTTAAAACTCCCAAAACTCGTCCTGTTCCTCGGCATCATAGATGAAGCCGTTCGTCATCGAGAGCAGCCATGCCCTCTCGACCTGCAGCACGACAGTCCTAGCCGCCGGCGCCTCATACGTCGCAGTCCGTTTCATAACAATATGTGTAAATGGTTGATTTTGAGCCGTTTACTGCTATATCCCGCGACGGAATGCCGCAGGCCACCCAGCCATATGCAACTTCTTGTCCCACCGCTTCTTCCATAGGTTACCCCCAAAGATAACCCAACTGTCCCAAAAATCCAAATCTTCCCCCACGCGCGTGCTTACGCCGCGCCATGCTGCGCCCCTCCGGCGGAAGGCTATTCCTCGTCGTCGGTGACGGCGGAGCCGCGGCCCATCAGGAAGGCCTTCATGAATTCGTTGATATCGCCGTCCAGGACACCCTGGGTGTCGGCGGTGGATACGCCGGTGCGGAGGTCTTTGACCATCTTGTAGGGATGGAGGACGTAGTTCCGGATCTGGGAGCCCCATTCGATCTTCTTCTTCTGGCCCTCGAGTTCGGCCTGCTTTTCCTGGCGTTTCTTGAGTTCGATGTCGTAGAGGCGGGATTTGAGGATGCGGAGGGCATTCTCGCGGTTGTCGAACTGGGAGCGGGTCTCCGTGTTCTCGACCATGATGCCGGAAGGGATGTGGCGGACGCGGACGCCCGTTTCGACCTTGTTGACATTCTGGCCGCCGTGGCCGCCGCTGCGGAAGGTGTCCCACTCGAGGTCGGAGGGATTGATCTCGATGTGGATGGTGTCGTCCACGAGCGGATAGACGAAGACCGAGGAGAAGGTCGTCTGGCGCTTGCCCTGGGCGTTGAAGGGGGAGATGCGGACCAGGCGGTGGACGCCGTTCTCGGCCTTGAGGTAGCCGTAGGCATAATCGCCCTCGACCTCGATCGTGGCGGACTTGATGCCGGCCTCGTCCCCGTCGAGCAGGCTCGTGACGGTCATCTTGTAGCCGTTGCGCTCGCCCCAGCGGAGGTACATGCGCATGAGCATGGCCGACCAGTCGTTGGCCTCGGTGCCGCCGGCGCCGGAATTGATGGTGAGCACGGCGCCGAGGTTGTCGCCTTCGGCGCCGAGCATATTGCGCAGCTCGAGGGCCTCGACCTGCGCAAGGGCGCCGGCATAAGCCACGTCAAGTTCCTTTACTTCAGGGGTTTCTATCATCTCGTCGCCCTCGAGCGAAGTGCTCTCGCGTGCGAATTCATATAAGACTTCAAGGTCATCGACCGCAGTGGAGGCTTTGTCAAAGCCGACGACCCAGAACTTCAGGGCGGACAGGTCTTTCAGGAACTTCTCCGCCTCTTTGGGATCGTTCCAAAAGTCGGGGGCAAGGGTCTTCTCCGTCTGCCTTGCCACTTCCGCGCGCCTGCCGGCCATGTTGAGGCACTGGTCAAGCGTCTCCAATCTGTCCTTCAATTCCTTTATCTGTTCTGCAGTCGTCATATCGCTTCCGTATTAGCTTACAAATATACGGAAAAATAGCGATACAAAACAGGGCGGGACCGCTACATTTGAAACAAACGCAGACAATGAGCTTACTTTGTCAGACGAATTGTCCGGCCATCTATACGTTGTCCGTTAACCTTGAGTCCAGTATAGGACTCAGGATACCCCTCGGCGTTCCAACGCAGGGCATGCTGGACCCTAATGACATCCTTGCTCCCGTCAGGCCATGAGACGGTCAGGTCAGAATCCCACTTCTCTGCTCCGTCAATCTCGCCGAAGATCAGAATAACCTCTTCGGCTTGCGTATAC
>JAEEGH010020803.1_pt1 | contig 13610 bp, 10 predicted proteins | sample 9134181 | NCBI WGS metagenome assembly JAEEGH01 (sample SAMN16246544, study PRJNA631951) | gut metagenome | biome: gut microbiome; feature: rumen; material: DP-attached | host: Bos | place: Iran: Karaj | collected 2018-10
AAAACTTTTTGCATACGGCGACGGCGGGAACGGAGATTCGTTGGTATTCAACTTTACGTAATTTCTGTTCTGAGGCTGTTCCCCGGGGGTGTACGGGGTCAGAAGCTTGTATTTTTCACTGAAAAAACGGCTCATTTTTCTTCCTCCGTGCGAATAAGAGCGCTTTTTGCGTGAGCGGTGAGCCCTTCCTTGCAAGCAAAGAACGCGACGTCCTTCGCAACGCGAGATAGCGCCTCTTTCGTGTAATACGTGTATTGTGTCTTTTTTATAAAATCGTCAACGGAAAGCGGACTTGAGAATTTTGCCGTTCCGCTCGTGGGCAGCGTGTGGTTCGGACCCGCAAAATAGTCGCCGAGCGCCTCGGGACAGTTTCTTCCCAGAAATACCGAGCCCGCGTGTTTTATTGAATCAAGATAGTCGAACGGGTTGTCCACGCATAATTCAAGATGTTCGGGAGCAAGCTCGTTTGCAATGAAAATCGCGGTTTTGATGTCTTTTGCAACGATTATTTTTCCGTTGTTATCAATCGACGCGCGTGCGATTTCCTCACGCTCAAGCTTTTGAAGCTGAACTTCTATTTCTTCGCGCACGCAAAGCGCAAGTTCTTTTGAATCGGTAACCAGAACGGCGCTCGCCATTCTGTCGTGCTCCGCCTGGGATAAAAGGTCGGAAGCAAGGTGCGCGGGATTCGATTTTCCGTCGGCGACAATGAGTATTTCGCTCGGACCCGCTATCATGTCGATTGCAACTTTTCCGAAAACCTGCCTTTTCGCTTCGGCAACGAAAGCGTTTCCGGGACCCACGATTTTGTCGACGGCGGGAATGCTCTCGGTGCCGTATGCAAGCGCGGCAATCGCCTGAGCGCCGCCGACTTTGAAGATTTTGTCAATACCTGCAACGTGTGCCGCCGCAAGAATTGCGGGATTAACCTTTCCATCGGGACCGGGAGGCGTTACCATTACGACCTCGGGACAGCCCGCGATTTTCGCGGGAATGGAGTCCATAAGAACGGTTGACGGGTAAGCTGCGCTGCCGCCGGGAACGTATAATCCCGCACGGTCGACGGGTATTATTTTCTGACCGATTATTATTCCGTTTTCATCGTTGATTATAAAGGAAGAGCGCTTTTGCTTTTCGTGAAATTTTCTTATGTTTGCGGCGGCTTTGCTCAGAATTTCGAGAAATTCGGGCTCAACCGCTTCAAGCGCTTCCTTTATTTCGGCGTCGGTTACGAGAAAACTGTCGAGATCCGCCTTGTCGAATTTTTTCGTATACTCGAAAAGCGCGCGGTCTCCGTTTTGCTTTACGTTTTCAATTATATTTCTGACCGTTTCGCAAACGTCCGTGCGAAAGTCTGTGCGCGAAAAAATTTCTTCGCTTTTTACTTCATCGTATTTTAATATTTTTATCATTTGATATCCTCCGTAACACCCGAAAGTCCCGAAACGACGCTTTGTATTGCGCCTGTTTTGAATTTGAACGAGGACTTGTTTGCAATGAGCCGCGCGCTTATCGGGAAAATCTCTTCAAATACCTTAAGATTGTTTTCGCGAAGCGTCGTTCCCGTTTCCACAATGTCTACGATAACGTCGGAAAGCCCTAAAATCGGGGCGATTTCAATGGAGCCGTTCAGATGGATAATGTCAATGTCGCGGCCCTTTGACTGATAGTATTTTTGGGCGATTCTTGAAAATTTCGTCGCAACCCGCAGCGTTTTCGACGTGTCGTCGCAGAAGTTTTCGGGCGCGGCAACCGTCATGCGGCATACGCCTTTTTTAAGATCAAGCAGCTCGTAGACGTCCGGCTCGTATTCGAGTAAAATGTCCTTTCCCGCAACGCCTATGTCGGCGGTTCCTCTTTCAACGTAAATCGCAACGTCGGACGGCTTTACCCAGAAAAAGCGGAGCTTCTTTTTTTCGTTTTCAAATACGAGCTTCCTGTTCTGCTCCAAAATCGCGGGACATTCAAAGCCGGCTTTCTCGAACATGGAGTAGATTTTCTCGCCGAGCCTTCCTTTCGGAAGCGCAATGTTCAGATATCCGTCGTTTGCCTTTGCGTCTGAGACCGAATTTAAATATTCCAGAACGTCCGTGTAAACGGCAAAGCCTATCGCGGACGCCTTGCGCTTCATTTTCTTCATGAGATTGTTGTACTGTCCGCCCGAAAGAACGGCTCCGGGAATGTTCCGGATGTATCCCTTGAAAACGGTGCCGTTGTAATAGTTTATATCGTCGGTTACCGAAAAATCAACCTTGATTATGCCGCAAAACTCGCTTTTTGAAAGCATTTCAAGAAGATTTTTGAATTCAAGACAACTGCTTTTGTCCACAAATTCGCTTGATACGACGTTGTCGTAATCTTCAAGGACACAACTTACGGAACCGCATATCGATATAAGCTTTTTCAATGCGGCCGCCCTCTTTTCGTCGATGCATACGGCGTCGATTTCGTGCGCGTTCTTTTCGCCTATCGCGGTAAAAAGACGGGACTGCTCGCTTGCCGTAAGATTTATGCCCGAAATAATGCTTTGTATTATATCGAGGTTGGACAAAACGAGCACGCAGTCGCCTGACAGCAGTTTCATACTTTCGGCGGCCATGGAAATAACCTCAAATTCGTTTTGCTTTTCCGCTTTTCCGAAGCACTCCACGCCGACCTGCATTATTTCCTTGAACGAGCCGAGCTCCTTCGACGCACGGTATACGTTTTCGTTGTAATATACCTTATGCGTTTTTTCGACGTCGTCTTTGCTGTTCTTTATAATTGAGAGGGTAACGTCGGGCTTGAGCGCCATAAGCTTTCCGCCGGCATCGGTGAAGGTTATTATGTTGTCGGAAACGAGAAAATCCTTGTTGTCGGCGTATAAATCGTATTCCTCAAATTTGCTCATGCGGTAAGGCGCATAACCGTAACGCGTAAACAACTCCCGCAGCGCAAAAATGATTTTTTCACTGTATTGAAGTACCGAATCGTTGATAATCATTTCTTTTTACCGCCTTCGTTTATTTTTTCAATAACCGCCCGATAGCCGCCCGAGCCGTATTCAAGACATTTGTTCACACGGCTTATCGTCGCGGTGCTCACGCTTATTTCCTCGGCGATTTTCTGATAGCTCTTTCCGGTACTGAGTAAAATTGCGGTATCGAGACGCTGGGACATATCCTGTATTTCCTTTATCGTGCAGAGATCTTCAAAAAAATCATAGCATTCCTCGACGGTATTCAGCTGAGAGATAACTTTAAATAATCTGTCTGTCGATTCTGTTCTGAAACTGCGCATGTTTTCACTCCTTTGATTTATTATGATACCATTTTATCACAATAAAGTGTGAAAGTCAAGAGAATTTTCCGAAAAACATGAAGAATTGTGCTTTTTCACAAAAAAACAACCGTAAAATGCGGGAAAAAGGAGCAGAAATAATAAAAAAACAGGCGGCTTTACCGAATGTCCGTGGGACATTCGGTAAAGTTATGAGTTCCGCTATCACGGAACGTTTAGAACTATGATCGGCTGCGCCGAGTTATGAGTGCTCTGCGCGTTAAACAGGAACTCATTTCATAACTTTGCGGCGAAGCCGCAAATCATAACTTGCCCGCAAGGGCAATCATAACTGAAAAAACCGACTGAAAAAGGTTTTCCCTTTTTCAGCCGGTATATTAATTATAATGAACTTTCGAGCTTCTGCGCGACTTTTTCGAGGTAGTTGTTGCTGAATTTTTCGATTTCGCCCTTGTCGCAAAGTTCGGAAAGAGTAGGATCAATCGGCATTTTTGCGAGAAACTCGACGTTTTGCTCCTTTGCTGACTGCTCCGATTTGCCCTGCCCGAAAACGTATATTTCCTTTCCGCAGTCGGGGCATTTGACGTAGCTCATGTTTTCTATAATGCCTATAATCGGGATGTTCATCTTTTTTGCCATGTTCACTGCCTTTGAAACGACAAGCGAAACGAGCTCCTGCGGACTTGTAACGATTATTATGCCGTCAAGCGGTATCGACTGGAAGACGGTCAGCGGAACGTCGCCCGTTCCGGGAGGCATGTCCACAAACATAAAGTCCACGTCTTCCCAGACCGTGTCGGTCCAGAACTGCTTTACGGCGCCCGCGATTACGGGGCCTCTCCATATAACCGGCGCGTCTTCGCTTTCGAGCAGGAGATTCGAGGACATTATTTTGATGTTGCCGTGAGATATTTTCGGCACCATGTATCCGTCAAAACCCGAGACCTGACCGGAAACTCCGAAAGCCTTCGGAATGGAAGGACCTGTTATATCGGCGTCGAGAATCGCCGTGTTGTAGCCTTTTCTCGACATGAGGACGGCAAGAAGGGAGGTTACCATGGATTTTCCCACGCCGCCTTTTCCGCTGACAACGCCTATAACCTTTTTAACGGAGCTGTGCGGATTCAAGGATTCCATAAAGCTTTGCGGCTCTGTGCGCGAAGAACAGTTTTCGGAGCACGTGCTGCAGTTGTGCGTGCAGTTTTCAGACATGAAATCATTCCTTTGCAAAATATTCGAATATATTATACACTTCAAAGGAAAAAGTGTCAATAACGCAAAGCGTCGAAAAACCGCAAAAATGCATTTGTTTACAAACAGGTAACGAATTTTACAGATAACTTTCATATTGAAATCAAGGCATAGACATAATATTATAGTAATATTATAATATAAAATGAGTAAGGAGTCGAAAAATGACTACGGAAAATAAAGATAACGTAAGCGCAGGCGTAAGCGAAAACACCGCGCAGGATATTAAGCCGAACGAACTCCGAAAGACCGGAAAAGGCAGAAAAAGGAAAAAGAAAATAAAGAAAATCATTTTTATCGGGATTCTTGTTGTAATTGCCGTTCTTTTTGTTTTGTCCAGACTCGGAATTATAGGAAATCAAAGAAAAATGTCGGCGACCGACGTTTTTTCCGTGTACAAGGTGTCAAGACGCGACATTCAGCAGATTCTGACGGGCACGGGAACGCTTCAGCCGCAGGATTCCTATAACGTAACGGCGCTTGCCTCGGGCGAAATAGTCGAGGATCTGTTCGAGGAGGGCGACGAGGTTGCGGAAGACCAGCTGCTTTTTAAGATTGACTCGTCAAACCTGCAGTCATCGCTCAAAAGGGCGCAGAACGCTTATAAAAACGCAAAACAAGCGCTCGACGACCTGTACGAAGAAAGGGAAAAACTGAAAATCGTCTCCGATTACGCGGGAAGAATACAGAACCTCAATATCGAAGAGGGCGACGAAATAAACGCGGGAACGCTTGCCGCAACAATCCTCGACAGCGATAAAATGCTTATCGACGTGCCGTTTATGCAGGAGGATACCTTCAATATTTCAAAGGGCGATACGGCTGTCCTTTATATCGCGGATACCTATGAGGAAATATCCGGGACGGTCGAAAAGGTAGGCGCCGGTTTTGATGTGAATTCAAACGGCGTAAAGACGACCGACGTTACGATTGCCGTCAATAACCCCGGCGCAATTACCGAAAACACTTCGGCAACCGCGAAAATCGGGGAATATACCTGCACCGGAGAAGCAAAATTCAGATATAACGTAAATAAAACCGTAAAGGCCGAAACGTCCGGCAAGGTGGCATCCCTCCTCAAAAGCAAAGGAGATTATGTAAATCGTGGGGACGTTATTGCAATTCTTGAAAGCGAAAATCTCGAAAAGAGCATAGAAAAGGCACAGAGAAGCCTTGAAGAAGCAGGGGATTCACTCGGAGACGCAAAAGACGCGTTTGACAATTATGAGATAAAAGCCCCCATTTCGGGCACGGTTATAAAGAAAAACTACAAAAAAGGCGAAAAAATAGGCTCGGGAAATTCTTCGGTCGGAAACGTCGCCGCGGTCATATACGATTTGTCGGCGCTGAAATTCGTAATGAATATTGACGAACTCGATATCGATTACATAAAGCTCGGACAGGAGGTAAATGTTACGTCCGACGCCAAAAGCAACGAAAAATACCTCGGATACGTTACGAAAATAAGCGTAGAGGGCACGACTCAGAACGGAACGACGGTTTACCCCGTAACCGTAACGCTTGAAAACTACGGAACCGACGAAGAGGGAAACAAATTAAAGCCCGGAATGAATATCGACGCCGAGATAGTGCTTGAAAAATCCGAAAATATTCTTGCAGTGCCGCTTTCGTGCGTTGGACGCGGAAATAAAGTCAAAGTCGTGTCGGCGCGGACGGTGTCTGCAAACGCAGATAATCCCGCGGACACACAGGATCATATAAATATGCAGGGCGGCGCACAAACGCCCGGCTTGCCGGGAACGCCGGAAGCGGGCGGTTATTCCACCGTACCGAATACAGTCGAATACACGGAAGTTACGGTTGAAACGGGAATAAGCGACAACGATTTTGTCGAAATAATAAGCGGTCTTAACGAGGGCGATACGGTTATCGTCGGAAGCACCTCCAATAACGACTGGCTCAACGCAATTTACGCAATGCGGCCGGGCGGCGAAATGAGCGACGGCGGCATGAACGGCGGCGGACAGCCCGGCGGCGGTATGTACGTAAGGTAAATACCGATGATTAAACTAAAAAATATCTATAAAATTTATTATACGGGCGACACCGAAACGAGAGCCGTCGACGGAATAAACCTTGAAATCGAAAAAGGCGAATTCGTCGCGATCGTGGGTCAGTCGGGCTCGGGAAAATCGACGCTTATGAATATCATAGGCTGTCTCGACGTGCCGACGAGCGGAACGTATGAACTTGACGGAATCGACGTGAGCACGATGGACGACAACGAGCTTGCGGAAATACGGAATTTAACGCTCGGCTTCATTTTCCAGCAGTATAACCTGATACCAAAGCTTACCGTTACCGAAAACGTCGAGCTTCCGCTGCTTTACGCGGGCGTTGATAAGAAAGAGCGCAGGGAACGCGTAAGGGAAATGATAAAAAAGGTCGGACTTGAAGGTAAAGAAAAAAATTACCCTTCGCAGCTTTCGGGCGGACAGCAGCAGAGAGTTTCGATTGCGAGAGCCCTTGCGGGAGGACCGTCGGTAATACTTGCGGACGAACCCACGGGTGCGCTCGATTCGAGAACGGGCAAAGAAGTTATCGAATTTCTGCAGAAACTCAACGACGAGGGAAATACAATAGTTCTCATAACCCACGACAACGGCATCGCCGTGTCTGCAAAGAGGATAGTCAGACTTCACGACGGAAAAATAGTTTACGACGGGCCTGCGGACTCGCCGGAAGCGCTTGTGAACAGAGACGTTCCGTTTGAGAAGGACCCTCTGTTGAGAAAGAGCGTCGGAGGTGAAGGCTGATGGGCGTGATACAGTGCTTTTTCCTTGCGCTGAAAAGCCTTTCGACGAGTAAAATGAGGGCGTTTCTGACAATGCTCGGCATAATAATCGGCGTTGCGGCGGTAATAGTCATAATGTCGCTCGGAAACGGACTTACCGTGTACGTGAACGACGTTTTTTCGGAACTCGGAACGACGACCGTGAACGTGATTATAACGGGAAGAGGCTCGACGAGAAACGTCGACGCCGACGATATGTACGGGCTTTACGAAAGCAATACCGACACGTTTTCGGCGGTAAGCCCCGTAATTACGGTAAGCGGCAGGGTAAGAACAAGCCTTGACACCGACACGTATAATCCCACGATGACCGGAATCGGAGAAATGTACCTCGACGCAAATAAGCTTAAAATCGAATCGGGAAGAGATATTACCTATATTGATATTGCGTATAACAAAAAAGTGTGCATAGCCGGCGCGTTTTACGACTATCTCTATAACGGGGATACGCTCGGACAAAGAATAAAAATAAACGGCGACAACTATACGATTATCGGAGTGCTTGAGGAAAAGGGCGATAAAACCGACGAAAACGGCTCGGACAACGTATTGTATCTTCCGTACAGTACGGCAGGCAGATTTTTGGCAAGGACGGCGAATATAAGCACATACATTTTCGTTGCCGACGGCGAAGAAAAAATAGACGACGCCAAAAGACTCATAAAGGACAGACTTTACAAGACTTTCAGAAACGACGACCTGTACGCAGTCATAAGCAATTCGGAAATTCTGGATTCCATGAACGAAATGATAGGCATAATCGTAAGCGTGCTTGCGGGAATTGCCGCAATATCCCTTGTCGTGGGCGGTATCGGAATTATGAACATAATGCTCGTTTCGGTAACCGAAAGAACGAGGGAGATAGGAATAAGAAAGGCGCTCGGCGCCAAGGGAAGACATATAAAGCTTCAGTTTGTGATTGAGGCGGGAACCACGAGCGCGATAGGCGGAGTAATAGGAATAGGACTCGGAGTGCTGGCGGCAAGGGCGGCGTCAATGCTTATCGAGGATTTTACGGCAGTACCCACGGCATTTGCCGTGATTCTGTCATTCGGAATATCGGTGGCAGTGGGTATCATTTTCGGATACCTGCCCGCGCGCAAAGCGGCAAAACTCAATCCGATCGAGTCGCTCAGACACGAATAACAAAGATAGAAACGAAAGGAAAAACACGAATGAAAAGAATAGCGGGAATAGCTCTCCTCCTGTCGCTTATTATGACGGTTTTCACGTTCAAAGCGTTTTGCGCGCCGAAAATAAGCGTAAGCGACGACGAAAAAGCGCAGGTAATGAGGCTTCTTGAAATAATGAACGGCGACGAAAACGGAGAACTTAACCTCAAAAACGACGTTACGAGAGCGGAATTCGTAAAAATGGCGGTGTGCGCCTCGGGCGTAAAGAACGGAAATGCCAAAAGCACGTCCGTTTCGCTGTTTCCCGACGTAAACGCATCCCACTGGGCTGTGGGTTACATTTCGAACGCGATAAATTCGGGGCTTATAAACGGATATCTTGACGGAACGTTCAGACCGGAAAATAACGTAAAACTCGAAGAAGCCGTGATTATAACGTTAAAACTGCTCGGCTATACGAGCGCGGATTTCAAGGGCAGCTATCCGGATTCTCAGCTTGAAAAATACGAAAATCTCGGACTCGATAAGGATATGACCGCCAAAAAGGGCGAAAACCTTACAAGGCGCGAATGTATGAAGCTCATATACAATATGCTTTGTACCGAAACAAAGCAGGGAGCGCTTTACTGCACGAATATGGGCTGTAAGCCCGACGCCGACGGAAAAGTGGATTATCTTGCGCTGATAAATTCAAAAATGACCGGACCGTACGTCAATATAAACGGAAATTACAGGGATAAAATCGAATTCGAAATTGACGGAAAAAGCAGTGTTTACCGGGACGGAAAAACGGCGGATATTTCCGAAATAAGAGATTACGACGTATATTATTACTGCAAAAGCATAAAAACCGTGTGGTTTTACAGCGATAAGGCATTCGGAACGATAGAATCCGTGCTTCCGTCAAAGGACGCGCCGGAATCTCTGAAAACGGGAAAAGATACGTTCGTTTTGCTTCCCGACGCCGCAAAAAAAGTGTCGTTCGCGGGGGATATCGGAAAAGACGACTACGTGATGATTTTGCTTGATAAGGACGGAAAAGCTGCGGATATCATAAAGGCCGACTACGAAATGTACGAAAAATACTCGGATGAAGACAAGGATATGCTGTCGGCGGTAAACGATACGCTCAGCGAGCCTGTCGTAGTTACGGACTTGTCGAAACTTGCGGAAAAAATACCGCTTGACCTGAAGAACGCGAAAATTATGTTCAATTCCGCCGAGACGGACGTTTCTCAGATAAAGGTAAACGACGTAGTTTACTGGTCAAAGGCGTTCAATACGGTATGGGTTTTCAGGGAAAAGAAATCGGGCGTGTGCACGGCGGTAAATCCAAATAAGGAAAATCCGTCGTCGGTTACCGTGGGCGGCGCAAACTACACGCTTTCGACGGACGGCGTAAAGTATAAGTTTTCAAATTACGGAACGCTCGATAAGGAGATGCTTGTAACCCTCATACTCGGCAAGGACGGAAGCGTGGTCGACGCGTACGAAGCGGGGCTCGACATTATCGGAGACGAATATAACGACGTTTCCTACGCACTCGTCGTTTCATCAACCCTTAAAGGACCGTATATCGTGGGCGAGGACGGAACAATACCGCCCGACGCCGGAATAGATATCGACAGCGCTCATATTTATAAAGGAAACGTCGAGGTTTTAAGGAGCGAAATTAAAAAATATAACGTTTATTACTGCTCCAAACTGCTCAACGCCGTGTGGCTGTACTACGAAACGGTAAGCGGAACTGTTGAGGAGATAACTCCGAAATCGCAGCCGGCAAGCGTTAAGATCGCAGGCAGAAATTATGCGCTTTCCACTTCAAAGGCGCAGTTCGACTTTTCAAGTATGGGAACGTATAAGGTCGGAGATCGGGTAAAAGTTCTGCTCGATAAGGACGGAAATATCGCGGGAGTAACCGAAATAGGAAATCTGAGCTCCGATAATATAGGCGTTGTCGTAGAAAACGGCAAGAGCGAATTTACCGACGCCGACGGAAGAAAATACGAGGCGAACAGCGTAAAGATATATGCCCTGGACGGAAATACCTACTCTTACGAGGGATATTCCTACGCAAAGGTCGGGGAAGTCGTACGCGTTTCGGTAAGTAAGGAAAAAACTGCAATCAACACGGAAAACCCGCCGAAAAGCAATTCCGCCGCAAGAGAGGCGATAAACGCGATAAAGGACGGAAAATTCTCGTCCGACGCAAAGATAATCGAAACGTATAAGGGTGAGCTTTGCGCAAAGGTTGAAATAAGCGAAATAAGCGGAAAAACGCTCGATTATTCGTCGATTCTTTTCTATGAACTCTCGTCCGACGGCAGCATAAAGTACCTGATTCTCGATAACTACACCGGAAACCTTTTCGAGTACGGATACCTGTTCGACAACGAGTCAACCGACGGCATGACCGGAAAAACGACGCACTCCTATACCTATATGCTCGACGACAATATGGAGTATAACTTTACGCCGAAAGGAACGATATTCGTTTCAAGCGGCGCTTCGAAATTTACCGTCAAAAACGGAATTGTAACGAAGGTCGAGAATTTGAAATCGGGTATATCCATTGCGGATGTTTCGGGAGACACCGCCTATGCGGAAAGCGGGGATAAGTTCCCGATAGCCGATAACGTAAGAGTTTATTCGACGTCGGGCGCAAAAGTAAAGGTTGTCGATATAAAGGACCTTGAAGACGGAAAATACGCGCACATGACGGGATATTACGATAAGAGTCCCGACAGAGGCGGAAAAATAAGGGTAATAATCGTATTCTGAAAAGCATAAAAATAAAACCCCGCGGGATGTTTAATCCCGCGGGGTTTTGTATGTCAACGCATTATTTTTTCGTAACGCCGTCGCCGTATATGGTGAGCCAGTCGTTTTTCATGGAAACGGGAACCCAGTCGAATTCTTCACATAGGTCATACATTTTTTCCGCTTTTTCAACGTTTCCGTTTTCACGCTCGGTGTCGTCGCAGCAAAGCATAAACGCAAGGCTCGGATACTCGTTTGCACTCGTCGCGTATTCCGCCATGCTTGCGTCTCCCGTGCTGTTGCCGAATGAAAGCACCGGCTGAACGCCGATTTCCTGCGCGATAACCGAAACCTTGTTCATCTTAAGATTCTTTACGACAAATTCGCCTCCGAGGACGAGCTTGTCGCTGTCGGCGTAAACGTAATTCAGTCCATCGGTCTTTCCCTGATTCGGCGTAACGAGCGTTTCGTCCGAACCGATAATCTGTCCCATCGGAACGCCGAGCGGCGAATCGTAAACTATGCCGCGCACGATAAAGCGGTCGGTACCGCTTACAACGTATACCGTAAAGCCGTTTTCCTTTAAGTATTCAACGACCTGAAGCATGGGCTTATACCAGCCCTCTCCGCGCGTCATGCCGGTGTAACTCGGCATCGGGAGTTTTTTGAATTCCTGGATGTAGTCGTTGAATTCCTTTATCGTCATGCCCGCAAAAGCACTTGCGACAGCCTTTCCGTGATCAACCTCAAGCCCAGAGAACGACGCTCCCGTCGTATTCTGCTCGACGATTTTGTTCGCAACCTCGCGCTCGAAATCGCTCGCCTTGTCTTTGTAGTCCTCGTCCTCCAAAACGCGGTAAACGAGCAGCGTGTAATCGAAATAATTCGGGTCTGTCTCGCAGAAAAGCGTGCCGTCGAGGTCAAAAACGGCAATGCGGTTTTCAACCGGTATGTATCCGCCGCCGCCCTCCGTTGTCGCCTCTTCCACAAACGATATAAGTTTGTTTTTCGATTCGGCGTTTTCGGCCCATAAGGACAGCGCGTCGGCTTGCGCAGTTAAATCTTCTTGCGCCGCATCTTTCTCATCATCTTTTACGGCTTCCTTTACGTCCTCTTTAACGTCCACGGCTTTCCCGGTCTCGTCAGACGAAGCGGAAGCGGCGGGAATGGGATGCCGGCCTATTCCGAGCGCGTAAAGCGTTGAGACGATAACAAGAAGCGAAAGGGCGATAATTGCGGTTAATTTCCACTTTTGCGTTGCATTCATTTTTATTTTTCCTCCGGTTTTTGATTATTTCGTTGTGTATTCGGATATGTTAAACGGTTTTAAAAAGATCGCTTTTTGCGGCGGGAAGCGTGTAAAAAAGCCTTACCTTACGTTCAGTATTTCTCCCGTGTAAATAACGTGATAGTCGCCGTCCCTGTACCATCTTCCGGCGGTGTCGGGTGAAGTTTTTTCGGGAGACATTTCCGTCTTGAAAATGACGCGGCACTCGAAAACGGTACAGTTTTCAATGCCGGGAACGCTTATTTTTTCGGAATTCGTAAGGGATAGCGAGCATTCCTTTATTTTGTCGAAGTCGCGCCCCGATTTGCTTCCGCAAAAGGCGATCGCGCCTCTTTGCGACGCGTCGGACGGGAAGCAGACCGTAAATTCGGGATTTTTTTCGATAAGCTCTTTCGTGAACCTTGAATTTCTTATCATTGCGGAAAAGGCGGGCTTTCCGCACGCAATTCCGAAATATCCCCAGCCGATTGTCATGGGATTTACCTTTTTTCCGTCAGACGCAACGATAAACGCGCCGTATTTTTCAAGTTTTTCAAGCATTTCGCCTGCGTTTTCTAAAAAATTCATCACTTTACCTCCTTGAAAGTTTTATATATTTTTCTTGTTTTTGTGTTACTTTCTCTCAGGGGAGAGAAAGTAACCAAAGAGAGCTGAATTATTTATAGTTATGTAGCTGATATTATGTGCAAACAAAGAAAACATTTGAAATTTTGTTTGTCTTTCCCGGGCTTTCTGCGAGAAAGCCCGCACTCTTTTGGTACTTTTCTTGAGTAAGAAAAGCTCTTGTTCTTTTCCCTCGCAGGAAAAGAACCAAAAGTGCTTTCACTTTCTCTCGTGAGAGAAAGTAAAATCAAAGAGAGCGTGCCGTCGAAAAAATTGAATAGCCAATATTTTATCAACAAACAGCACATATGAAGCCGAGCAGAATTTTTTCGACGGGTGCGAAGTGTGATTTCGATGAAAATTTTTCTTTATCGAGGTTTCTTTTTTAAGAAAACTCGCGCTCTTTTGGTACTTTTCTCGCGTGAGAAAAAGTACGAAAACCTGTTTCCCCTGCGATGAAAACATAAAATATGCAGTATGT